>Ga0210050_1003017_pt1 | contig 15351 bp, 14 predicted proteins | sample CryGey132114_all_FD_185463 | JGI IMG/M metagenome (GOLD analysis project Ga0210050, IMG submission 185463) | Groundwater microbial communities from aquifer - Crystal Geyser CG22_combo_CG10-13_8/21/14_all (SPAdes) (version 2) | ecosystem: Environmental > Aquatic > Deep subsurface > Groundwater ...
GACCAACGGCCTGGAACGCATCAACCGCGAACTCAAACGCAGAACCCGCGTGGCTTCGATCTTCCCCAATCCGCCTTCTTGCCTGCGCCTCGTTTCGGCGCTGCTCGCCGAGTGCGACGAGGAATGGTTGACCGGAAAAATCTACTTGAATATGAACCCTTGATCCACCCAGCCCAATGAACCCTTCTGCTAACTTTTACAGAAAAGATGTTGCACAATCTTTGTGTGTATTTAAACTACCAGTCTGTACGCATCGTGAAGTGTCCTGAATTTTGTATAGTCGGGACACATCTAGCCGCGAACAACCGACCTCACTGCAGCACGTATATTTAGCCATGGCAGATGAATGAAGCCCGCTCCAATCCTCCAGGCCACGAAAAATAACAATATGTTCGAAATCGCGAATACCCCTGCAGCTCCGCCAATTCCTACTTGTCCTACAAAATACCAAGTGGAGAACATCTGAATTGTACCAAGTGTCACAGTTATATATGAAAGCGTATGCGTCTTTGAAGTAAAGAAGAAAAACCCTGCCACAGCGTAGTACATCCCCTTAAATGCATTCCCGAGCAAAAACCAACCAAGTAGCTTTTTTGCTTCGGAATATTCGGGGGAGGTAACCATATCAAAGATCAGCCAGAGCACCAGCCAGGAAAGTCCAAATAAAAGAAGGAATGCAGCCACTACCAAGTAAGTGGCACCAACCACATTGAGCGCCGCTTGTGGTGAATTTGTTTGTAATTTTTCATATAACCAAGGACCATACGCTTTAACAAAAGCATCTGCCACCAAGCCCAGTGCCATCCCCAACTGTAGCGAAACTACGTAGATACCCGTTTGCTCGACACCGAGAACATTGCTGATAATAAAACGATCCGCCACCGCGATTAATATGCCGCCGACAGTATGTGGCATAAGCGGCACCCCAAACTTTAAAGCTTCGCGGGTATATTCCTTGCTGGCGGGGAATTTAATCCAGCCTGCATTCCACAGCCCCCAGAATGCCAAGATGCCGAACAAAACCACGGCTGCCGCATTGCCTATTAGCCGCCCTTCCCACGCCATGCCTAACCCCAGCACAAGCCATAATGACATGCCCGCATTCAGCGCACTTTGACCTATCTGCAATGCGGCGTATCGCCACGGCTGGCGGGCTGATTGCCAAACCACCAATCGTATTTGAATTGCGAATTGTGCACCCGAAACCAGCACAGCGACAAGAAGCCACACCATTGGCAATTTTGTAAATTCTTCCAGCCAATGATGTGTGATCGCAACAACAACAAACACCACAAAGCTACTTACAAACAGTATTGACAAACAAGAGGCGATGAATCGAGGAAAATCGATCTGTTCTTTCTCAAAATATCGAATTCCCACGATGCCGTGAACGCTTAGCCCCGTAAACACACCCAACACTGTCACTACAACACCAAACATGGCCACCGTGCCATAGTCGGCCGGTGTCAATACTCGGGTGAGAATGGGCAGCAGCAGAAAAGGAATGCTGGCATTGATGATGTTCGCAACGGTATAGATTGCCGCCGAACCTAAAATGCCGCTTCTTGGTTTCAATTTTTTCTCTTCATTGATTGTTGAATTTTGAACATTAATCTCTATGAGCGTCCGACATAAAACTTGTGCGCTGCGCACAGTGCAGGCGCGGCTATCACAGAGTTAATCATTTAATCTCTATCACCCGTATTGTTTTGCCATACTCATGGTAGGTTTGCTCTATCTCTGAACGATAGCTTTCCGGCAACTCTGAAAGAGGAAAACTGAAAGCATCGACGGAGGCAAATGCACATATTCGGGGCAGCGTGAACAAAACCGTGGAGAAGAACGAGGCAATGCCATATGGTAATGCAGCAAGCCTGAATATCTCTATTTCCGCCGGATACACAAAGTGTATCGTTTCCAACATTACCTCGGTTTGTATGCGCTTTATTTTGGCCTCAGATTCGCGGCGATGCGGAATGTAGATCATCCTGAGATTCAACTTTTCATAGTGTTTCTTCACAGCAGCTATCAGCCCCAATTCTCGCTCAATTTGCAGCATGCCCAATCCACTGAAATTACCCCCAAAAAAGAATACGGTCGATTGTTCCACCGCTTTATTCATAGAGAGCGACTTGGTGAATTCGAATGCATGCTTGATCACCAGCTGATGCGCATCGAATGGCTGCAAATCAAAACAGGTGAATAAATGAACCAGTATTTCTCTGTCTTGCTTGGTGCCGGACAGCAAGGTTAGCAACCATTTTTTTACACTGCTTTTAAAGCTGTCACCCCCATAGAGCTTGTTCTCTTTCAAATATTTCTCTTGGAGTTCGATGGTGATATTTCCATCGTCCAACAAGAAACACTCCTGCGGATTCATGCTGCGGAAAAACTGCATCATGTATTGGGATCGATATTCACCAATAAATACTCTCGTTGCCTTGTATCCTGACTTATTCAGTCTCTTGGCCTCAAAAAGCAGCCTGAGGCCGGCCCAAATCGGATAGCGCGATGGCGCAAGTTCTATTACTTCATTCCAGAATGGATAGTATTTCAATGCCATTCTGATTTGTTCATTGTTTTTATCTTCCGAGGTGTAACTAATGATCAGGGTGTTTTCATCACCTTTAAAATAGTTTGCGCCTTCGATCGCAGATAGCAACTGAAAGGGCGATTGAACGATAAAAAGATTTTGCATTACTGCTCTTGATTCTTGATATGGCTACCTTCTAACCAGTCTGAAATTAGCATTTCTGATACACGCCAGTCGAATGAAGTATCAATATCGATGTTCTCAACACGCTCGATACACGGTACTGCCCTACATTTTTTCGGAAAAAATGTCTGCTGTTCAAACAGAGCATCAACCTTCACCAGATACAAGGCACCATTAACTGCATAAGCAGTGGGATAGTCTTGAGAGCGGGTTGTGCCACTAGGATTGGGAACCCATGGCTCCAAAAAACCTTTAGCCGTATTTCGAAAGGAAAGGTATGGATGCGTATCAGCGGGAGAAACACCAATCACACCCTCGCAGTCACTGCTATTCAGCAGATTTTGTGCCTCATTCCAGCGCTCCATGAAGCGAATCGGTGTTGTCGGTTGAAGCAAAGCAACCGCATCAAACTCCACCCCATCAGTACGCCGCCAGTTCAATACATCCATCACTACATCAACCGAACTCGCTTCGTCAGTCGCCAATTCCGCAGGGCGAAGTCGTGACACTTCGATACCATATCCAACACAAATGGCAGCTATTTCGTCGCTATCAGTTGACACTTGTATTTCGTCGAACCATGGGATTGACCTCGCAAATTCTATCGACCAAGCGATAAGTGGCTTACCAAAAAGTTGCTTGAGATTTTTGCCGGGCAAGCGTTTTGAGCCACCGCGAGCAGCTATGATTGCTAAGGTACGCATTAAATTCGCATGAACCTGCGAATGATGTTCAATCCAGTCTCGCCACTACGCTCTGGGTGAAATTGCGTTGCCATGATGTTATCGCGCTGCACTGCGGCACAAATTCTGTGCCCACCGTAGACTGTATCTGCCAGGCCCATGGAAGTATCCGTTGGCGCGGCTGCAAACGAATGCACAAAGTAGACTGCCGGCTCACGACCTTCAAATTCATCAAACAGACTGTCGCGCCAGCTTCGCCCCGTTTCTGGATGCGCCAAATAATTCCAACCGATGTGCGGTATCCGCTGCGCAACTCCATCGGTGGTTAACTTGGGTATTGCCAACACTCGACCTTTCAGGATGCCTAAACCAGCATGGTCACCAAACTCTTCGCCCCCTTCGAACAACATCTGCATGCCAACGCAAATACCCAAAAATGGACGGCCAGTGTCGACAAACCGCTTGATGGCATCACCAAAGCCCCTAGCCTCAATCTCAAGGATACTGTCCCGGAACGCACCTACACCAGGCACAACTAATTTCGATGCGGCCCGTGCGACCACAGGATCTTCAGTGAGGGCAACCTCAGCTCCACAATGTTCAAAAGCACGGGCCACATTGAGCAAGTTGCACATACCGTAATCCAGCAAGGTTATCTTGTTGCTCATCATGCGACTTTCCGCACTGCTAGGCCCGCTTTTAATGCTGCCTCGCGTATGTTACTTATACTCATTCGTTTGTAATGCAGAACATCAGCCATGGCAACCGCATCTGCCAAACCTTCACGTGCGGCAGCAATGAAATCATCCGCGGTGCCCATGCCGCCACTGGCAATGACCGGAACTGATACTGCTTGGCTCACTTGGCGAATTAAATCCAGATCAAAACCTTTGCGTGTACCTTCACGATCTACCGAGGTCAGCAAAATCTCACCAGCCCCCAGCCCCACCCCGCGCTGCACCCATTCGATCACATCCAGGCCGGTGCGCTCACGGCCATTATCGGTGTAAGCCTCCCATTTGCCGGATCCAATCTGCTTCGCCTCAACTGACAATACCATCGCTTGGGAGCCAAATCGGTTTGCCACCTCGGAAATCAGAGCGGGTCTGGCCACTGCCGCCGTGTTTATGGCAACTTTGTCTGCCCCTGAGCGCAAAATATTTCGCGCATCCTCAACCGAACGGATACCGCCACCAACAGTAATGGGGATAAAAACATTTTCCGCCGCACGACTGATAATATCGCTAAGGTTATTTCGTCCATAGAGACTGGCTACAATATCCATGTATATCAACTCATCTGCCCCTGCCTCGTAATACCTGGCGGCATATTCCTGCGGGTCGCCGATAACACGCAAACCTTCAAGACGAATTCCCTTAATAAGGTTTTGTCCTTTGATATCAAGCCGAGGTATTATCCTCAGGTTGCTCATAAAGTTTCGCTCCCGCTTATTTTGACATGGTGTCGGTATCCCATACTGCGTGGCGTAGCTTCCACCCACCCCCTTCCCATCTCCATAAATGCGGTGAACGGAATGAATCGGTCAGTTGGGTGTAATAGTCGCGCGTCATTATGGGCTGTTCAAACATCTTTGACGCTTCAGGAAAATCTTTATCGTTAATGCTAAGATATTTAAATATCTCAGCTGCAAATCGCTCTGGAAACTCATGGTCAAACCGCTTCACTAGGGCAATTCCTTCTTCGCGCGTTATGTCCCCAGAGCGAATTTCCTGTGCAGCATCATAACTAGCACGCCCAATACCAAACTTGATACCGGTTGTATGGTAGTGAAAATCATCAATGCGATCATCAATGCTGTTGTACTTGCTGTAAGTCCCAGGAGTGCGCTCAGGCGATGCCTCAAATCCACCGTGCTCGACAGCATAGTAGTAACAACTTTGAGGATGCCACTTAAGGTAGTAGCCCAAGTAATGAACCTCGACTTTCTTTTCCACAATTTCATTTGGATTTGCCGGCAGATATGGAATTAGGTCTTGATGTTCCAGTCCAAAATGTTTTTTTAGATTCGGAACTGAAACTCCGCCTAGGCTCACCTTGGATTGATCTTCAGCAGTAAAGTATGACCAATCTCGCTTGGCCGAATTGGTGTCGCCAATTGGGTTGCCATATTCAGCTTCGTTCTCGCCATAAATCACCAAGGGAATGTTATGCAATAGCGCCATTTTTGGTGCTAAGGCTTTTTGTCCAAACATAAAAGCCTGAAATGGATGAAAAAGATTATCAACTGCCAATCGCGTCAATAGTCGATGTACACGCCCGTTAGGCGTCATCAACAAATTGTCGTGCCCGGCATGAATCCATGATTGAAAATTCTTCCAGCCCCACTCTGTATATATATGCGGCGCCCAAGTTACGGTTAATGGATGCATTCCATATTTCGTGCGCATAATGTGCGATGCATAGAAGCTATCTTTCCCTCCGGATCCCGGAATAATACAGTCATAACTGCCATCTTTACTGCGATGACGAGCGCATAATTCACTTAACTTCTTTTCACGTTCTACCCAGTCAATGCCGTGCTTTTTCTTCAAAGCAAAATTACATGCGTCGCAAACCCCATTTTCATCAAAATGAATGGTTTTTTTCTTCGTATCTTTAGTATGCGAATACTCAACGGCTGAGTTTGGCCTCTGATTTGATATAACGCATATTTTGCAATATGCCACCTCCTCTGGAAGTCCATACTTTGCCTCAAGTTTTTTTGCGTCCGCTGTGAATTTTGATTTATCTGTCTCCTGGGGATATTGAATACGTTCCATAAGATATTGCCCTTTACTTAAATTAAAATCTTGCCGCTTAAAATTGTATGAGCTGTTTCTTAGCCTGGTAAATCAAGCATGAATTCTCAAGAACCACATTCAAAAACCGCGCTATATTCATTGTTTGCTCTTTCGAAATCACTCATTCTTCCAATATCCAACCAGTACTCTCTGATTGGGAATGACACAGTATTATTCTTTTTCGCGATGAGTCTTTCGAATAGTGTTGGCATATCAAAAAATTCATCATCTGGGACATTTTCCAAAATTTGAGGCGAGAGCAAATATATTCCAGCACTGACAAAGAATTTATGTATCGGCTTTTCCTCAATGGAAACAATACTTCCTTTATTAACGTTTACGACACCATAAGGCACTTGAAAGTCATACTCCCGAACAGCCATCGTTGCCGCGGCATTATGCAATTGATGATAATCATGCATGTGTTCAAAGTTAATATTGGTGAGCAAGTCACCATTCATTACAAAAAAAGGTTCGGTCAACTGCTCTCTCATAAGGCCCAGCGCCCCCGCCGTCCCCATCCGTTTATTCTCATGAACATATTGAATGCTCACACCCAATGCTGCACCATCGCCGAAGTATTCTTCAATCATATGCGACTTGTAGTTGACACTTAAAATAATGTCGGTATAGCCATACTTTGAGAAGTTTTCGATGATCGTTTCCAAAATTGGCTTGTTCCCAACATGTAGCATAGGCTTGGGTGTGGTGTCAGTTAGTGGGCTAAGCCTTGTGCCCAGCCCACCAGCCATTAGAACCACCTTGTTCGAGCGGTTAACCGGGTGAAGCAACTCATCAACTTCGGCAATGCCAACAATCCGCCCCACACCATCAACAACTGGAATTTGGTATAACTTATTTAATACAGCAAGCTGAAGTATTTTTTCCTTAGTGTCATTAATGCCGCACGTTGTAGGCGTACGAAAATAAATGTGCTCGATTGAGGACACCAGCCCACTTCCACTCATAAATGCCCGGCGTATATCGCCATCAGTTAGTGTACCCAGCAACTTTTGATTTTCGTCCACCACTAATGCAATTCTCATCGAGCCGCTATCAATAATTTCAAGTGCTCGGCGAATAGTTGAATTGGGCGAAAGCAGTATTTTTTTGTAATTGGTCATACTATTAATCTGCTTGGTAGGTCATGAAATTGTTTCTTCAAGGGCTGTGTCAATGAATCTGACCGCAATATATCTGCAATTTGTTTTGATGCCCCTCCGGCACCATACGGATTATGGACTTTTCGAAGACCGCTCTGAAATTCGGAAGAATATAGTTTACTAGCGGCACTCAATATCTCTTCTTTTTCTGGTAAACAATCAATAATGCTCGTCGCTTTGATCCGGCCTTTTTGGCGATCCCCAATATTTATGGTGCCAATTTTGAAAGAGGGGGCCTCAATCAAACCGCTGGAGCTATTTCCAACAACCGCATCGACATACTGAAGCGCTGATAAGTATCGCAACTGCCCAAGAGAAGTAAATGCAACTGCTCTGTTTGAATTGTCAGCAATATAGGCATCGATCATGGCATTGATATGTCTACCGTCCGTATCGGCATTTGCTTTAGTGAAAATAATTTGTGTTTCGCCAAGTACATCCAGCGCATTTAGTAACTGCCGGAACTGATCCTTGGCAGTGCTCTGCTCTAGAGTGACGGGATGAAATGTCACCAATAGGTTCTTCTTGCCAAATTTGAAGTTAATTGCTTTCTCAAAATCCTCTTTTGCCAAGAGTTTTAGGTTTTGAATGTTATCCAGCCCTGGGGCGCCAAAATTAAATACTCGCTCTGGATTCTCGCCCAGTTGAATAACGCGTCGGCGATATTCATCTGTTGCAACAAAGTGCAAATGGCTCATCTTGGTAACCGAATGCCGGATAGCTTCATCAAAAGCGCCTTCGGTCGTTTCGCCGCCGTGAATATGCGCAATGGGAATACGTGCAATCATAGCTGCTGCGGCGGCACTGAATATCTCAAACCGGTCCCCCAGGACAACGACGATGTCCGGTGACAGTTCAGCATAGGCTTCGGCAAATGATATCTGCGCCAAGCCCATCGATTTGGATATCCCCACTGGCGTGACCGAAGACAAGAGTATCTCGATCTTCCTTGAGATTGGAAACTCTTTCTCGATCTCGCTGTAGGTCAAACCAAATTCAGGGGAAAGATGCATTCCGGTCACGATTAGCTGGAGTTCCAGATTGGCATCGGCTTGGATTTCTTTCATCAGCCAATATAGGAGCCCGTATTCGGCGCGGGTGCCGGTGACAACACAGATCTTCCTCATATTAAGTCATCCTCTTCATAGCTCTTCTGCGCTGTTTGGCCGATTACTTCGTCCCACCGCATGGGGCTGATACCGTCTCCGGGGCGCTTGACACTGATGTTGTTTTCGCTAAATGTTTCACCGGCTTTTATTTGCTTGGATGCCACAATGCTTTTTCTGGCAATGTCCATGTTCTTCATTTCACTTGTGCTGGGCTTTTTGATGCCATCCCCCATTGCCAGGGATATGCGCCGGATAGCTGAAATCATCGCTTTAAGCTCTTCCGGCTCAAGACTGGCTTTGTGGTCGGGGCCTTCCATGGCATGATCAAGCGTAAAGTGTTTCTCGATCACGACCGCGCCCATCGCGACCGCGGCGATTGGCACTTCAATTCCTTGAGTGTGGTCGGAATATCCAACCTTAACCCCAAAAGCGGCACGGATTGTTTGCATGGCGCTGAGGTTTACTTCCTCTATTGGGCACGGGTATTCGGTTGTAGCATGAAGCACAGTGATCTTCTCTTTAGGCACACCTGTCTGCATTAACACATCCAATGCATCCTCAATCTCGCCCAGATCAGCCATACCTGTCGAGAGAATCACTTCTTTGCCAAGACAGCCTATATGCCGCAGGTAGGGTAGATTAGTGATTTCACCGCTGGGTATTTTGAAGATCGGCATACCAAAATTACTCAACAGCTCAATGCTGTCATGATCGAATGGCGTCGAGAGAAACATGATTTTCTTTTCATTACAGTGGCGAATTAGTTCACGATGTGCATTTTCATCAAGTTCAAGTTTCTTGAGCATGTCATATTGAGATTCATAGACAGCAGTTGTTTGCCTTTGATATTCTGCCTTTTCCGCGACTCTTCTCACCAGTTTGTCAGCTTTGAAAGTCTGGAATTTCACGGCATCTGCACCCGCCTCAACCGCACCATCCACCAACCTCATGGCCAATTCGAGGGAACCGTTATGATTGACTCCGGCTTCAGCTATAACAAAGGTTTTAGTCATTTGCATAGCCCGTAAATAGCGATCCAGCTTTTATAAAGTCGTTCTCTTTGGTCTTGACCGATTCCTTTGTTACCGCATTGCTGCCAACGAAGGTTCCTTGTTTGATGGTTGTGCCGCCGTTCACAATGGCTCCCGTCGAAATGTGGCAATTATTTTCAACCACGCCATCGTGCTCAACCAACGCTTTGCTATTAATAATACAGTTGTGTCCTATCGAGGCTCTTGAATTGATGAGTGCATCGTGCATGACAATAGTCCCCTCTCCTATTTTCGCGTGCCTGGATACATAGGCTCTTGGTGAAATGATTACAGGCAAGGTAAAACCCAACGATTTGGCATGTTCAAAAAGTTTTTTTCGTATAGCAGGACTTTTAATTTGCCCTACGCTGACGAAGGCGAATTCAAATTCGCGACGAAGCTCTTGAAGTCGCTCATCATTGCCTAGCATTGGGTATCCTAGTGGTGCAGCGTTTGCATCTTTTTCGACAATACCGGCAATCCCAAAACGGCCTTCCTGTTCAATCACGTCGATGCACGATGCGCAATGCCCTCCACCACCTATCAGAATCAGCCTCGGTTTCACTGGATTCTCGCGCTGCTCGGAATATTGACGACGCGCTCTTCCAGCCATTGGGCATTGGTCAAATCAGATGCCTGGCAAGCCTTAAACATCGGCAACTCATTTATTAATCGCCAAATCGGTCGCGACATCACGCCCGCTTCATTGAGCTCCTTCAGAAAAACATCGCGCGCTTGCTTATCTTCGTGTATTAGAGCATTGAGCCAATGGTTGGGTTCGGACTGCGCGGGCTCTGAAATGAAAGCAATATTTTTTGAAGCCGAAAAGAATTTGTCATATTCCCTGGCTATAAATCGCTTACTTTCCAGCAGGCGCGGCAAGCTTTCCATCTGTGCACACCCCAAAGCCGCGTTGATGTTTGGCAAACGATAGTTGTAACCAATCTCATCGTGAATGAACTCGTAGGGGTGCGGTTGCTTGGCGGTTGTGGTGATATGTTTCGCGCGTTTTGCCAATGTTTCATCGTCGGTAATGATCATCCCGCCGCCACCCGTTGTGATAGTTTTGTTGCCATTAAAGCTAAATGCAGCCAGCTTGCCAAATGTCCCTGTATGCTTGCCCTTGTAATAGCTGCCCAGGCTTTCGGCAGCATCTTCAATAAGATTAATCCCGAATTCCTCACAAATATTGGCTATTTCATCGACCCGGCAAGGTAGCCCAAAGGTGTGCATGGGTACAACGGCGGATATCTTTCGCCCGGTTGTTTTGTTGATACAGCCGCCTGATGTCTGAATTGTGTTGGTGGAAAGGAAGAAATGCAAGCTGTCCGGGCTCATTCCGAGTGTGTCACGATCCACATCGACAAAAATCGGTTTTGCGCCGCAGTAACTGATTGCATTGCATGTGGCCACAAATGACAATGACTGCGTAATCACCTCATCATCCTGATTTACCCCCGCAAGCTTGAGCGCAATATGCAATGCAGCCGTGCCATTCACCGTAGCAACGGCATATCTCGCGCCAGTGTATTTCGCCATTTCCTGCTCGAAACGATCGACGTATTTGCCCACACTGGATACGAAAGTCGAATCGATACAATCAATCACATAGGCCTTTTCATTTCCGAAGAACTTCGGCTCATGCAGCGGTATGAATTCCGTCGTTTGATAAAGGCTACGGATGAAACTAATGATATCTTGATGCCTCTTACCCATTGCTACATCTTCCCGTCCAAGTATTTGCCTGTCTCTTTATGCCCAAAATCAGGGATCATTTTATGAAACAAAGCGACGATTTCTTCTTTTGTCCATTTCTTATCATTCTTCCAAGCATTAATATAGTGGACAAATTCTTCAAGTGCCTGATTATCAAATATTGGCTCGTTTTTTATAATCCCCAAGTTTTGGAACCTTGCCATATCGAGCGTTTCATTTTCCGTAAAGAATTCTTCGAAATCCTTTTCGCCCGTTGTGTCACTGTCCGTAAACAGGCATGGCCATTCCCCCTGGGCCGGCAATGTATCTGCGAGGGTTCTTGCCTCGTCTTCCGATGCACACAGATAAGGCCCATAACCTAATTGCTGGAGATATACAACTGCAATCCCTGCAAATGTGATCAGATGGAGTTCATCGCTCAGTTTTGGAAAAAAGATGTCTCTGTTCTCGCCAAAGATGCATGACATGAGACACAACTCACCCGACTCTTTGGGCGTAATAAAATAACGCTTGATATCCCGGGGAGCAACAATGGGCTGGCGCTTTTGAATCCGTTGATTGAAGCCGTACAACAGCGACCCATCAGAAAATGCAACATTGGCAAAGCGCGCAGTAGAAATACTGATACCCAAGCTTCTTCTCATCAGAAATATTTCCATGATCCGCTTCGATGCGCCCATCATGTTGACGGGATTGGCTGCCTTGTCGGTCGAGACACAAAAATATTTCTTGGACTTGTTCGCGATGGACTGGAGTAGCGTCTTTTCGGTATTGAGGATATTTACGTCGATCATGCGCATCAATGTAAACGGGTCTTTCTCACTCCGGACATGTTTTAGCGCGGAAAGGTTGAGCACGTAGTCGTATTTGCCATCCGCCTTGATAAAAGCGTCATACTCAACGGAGCCGACATCCAGGGCAAAGGTCTGGAAGTCGCCATCGATATATCCGTACGTGCTTCTGATATCCCGCACCAGCTCCACCATGTTGTTTTCGCTGATATCGACAACATGCAGTTTTTTCGGATTTCTTTTGAATATTTCCTTGGTAACGGCTTGCCCAATGGAGCCTGCGCCGCCAATCACCAAAAAGGTTGACGCGGCCACTATCCGCTTAAGCTCCACTTCATGATTCCCAATATCATGAATGAATAGTTCTTTTTCTCTGCCGATAAGTGTCAAAATTTCCATCATAAATTCTCTTAATCTTTTCCAAGTAAGTCGCGACTATAAACCTTCTCCGCAACATCGCGGATGTCGCCTTTTTTAGGACAAAGGCACAAGGAGCAAGATTCAAGGATGCATGTCATCGCTTAATCTTTCCCAAAAAGGTCACGTGTATAAACTTTGTTCTCGACATCTGCCAATTCCTCACTCATGCGATTGGATACGATCACATCGGCCTCTTGCTTGATTTGGTCAAGGTCGGTGACGACGCGGGAGTTGAAGAAGGTGGTTTCTTTCATCGCAGGTTCGTAGATGATGACTTCGATGCCTTTGGCTTTGATGCGCTTCATGATGCCTTGGATGCTGCTGGAGCGGAAGTTGTCGGAGCCAGCTTTCATTACTAGGCGGTGGATACCGATAACCCTAGGACTGAGTGCAGAGGGCTGAGATTCAGTGCTGAGTGCTGAGCACTGAGGACTGAGTGTTGCGGCCGATCTGCGTTCGGCCAGCTTTTTCAATATCTCTGCGGCGATGAAGTCTTTGCGGGTGGTGTTGGATTCGACGATGGCGTGGATGAGGTTTTGCGGGACTTCGCTGTAGTTGGCGAGGAGTTGTTTGGTGTCTTTGGGTAGGCAGTAGCCGCCGTAGCCGAACGAGGGATTGTTGTAATGGTCGCCGATGCGCGGGTCAAGGCAAACGCCGTCGATGATCTGCCGGCTATCCAGGCCATGAACGGCCGCGTAGGTGTCGAGTTCGTTGAAGAAGGCGACGCGCATGGCGAGGTAGGTGTTGGCGAAGAGTTTGATGGCTTCGGCTTCGGTCGAGTCGGTGAATAGGGTTGGGATGTCCTGTTTGAGCGCGCCCTGTTTGAGCAGATTGGCAAAGGTTTCGGCGCGCTGTGATCGTTCGCCGATGATGATGCGCGAAGGATGCAGGTTGTCATGCAGGGCGCTGCCTTCGCGCAGGAACTCGGGCGAGAAGATCAGGTTGTCGCACTTGAACTGCGCGCGCGCCTTGGCGGTGTAGCCGACGGGAACGGTGGATTTAATCACCATCAGCGCCTGCGGGTTGATCGCCAGCACATCCTGGATCACCGTCTCGATGGAGCGGGTGTCGAAGTAGTTGGTCTCGGGGTCGTAGTCGGTGGGGGTGGCGATGATGACGTAGTCGGCGCCGGCGTAGGCTTCGGTCTTATCCAGCGTGGCGCGAAAGTTCAGCGTCTTGTGCTGCAGGTAGTCTTCGATCTCGACGTCTTCGATGGGCGACTGCTTGCGGTTCAGCATCGCCACCTTCTCGGGGAGGATGTCGAGCGCGACCACCTCGTTGTGTTGCGCAAGCAGAACGGCGTTGGAGAGGCCGACGTAGCCGGTTCCGGCGATGGCGATTTTCATAAATTTACAAATCTTAATGAATCAGGTGACATATATAGGATGGCCTATTCTTTAATAATGCGCCAAGCCCTCTTACCCAAGGCTATAGCCACACCCAGAAGACCACCGAGCACTATACCCAATAGCAGTGACAACATGACTTTTGGTGAAACAGGGTTTGGGCTTACCATAAGCGGCATAACCAACTTCGCCGGATGTTGGTACGCAAGGATTCCTTCTTCCTGTAACGCATCAATACGCGTGCGCAACCAAGTCAATTTATCCAACTTTGCCAAATAGCCAAAACTGGCAGCCTCTGTTTTCCTGATTGTTTCGAGTTGACGCATCTCGTCAGCGATTGCCTGCTGATATTCAACCAACTGCTCTTTTCTTCCCATTAGACTCTCTGCGATAAGGCCGCGTTGCTGTTGTGCGATCATTGCAAGCAGCGATTCTGCGCATTGCTGGGCAGATTCCGGCGTTAAGGCACGAATTTTAATTATGAGCACATTTGGCATCATTTTGGAAACAGAGGTCTTGAGCAAGCCCCCCAAATACTCCCCGACAGCAGCCCTGTCGGCAAACCCACAATCATTTAATACTGCTACGGTGAAAGTACTCGGGTAACGCAATCTTTCCGACAGTTTTGCAGGGTTTTCTATACTTACCATATGGGTGCCGGTCTGTGCCATTTGCACCAGCATGGTAGTCTCATACTTCTTTGGTGTTAGCTTCACGTATGTGAAAGCAAGAAAAAATCCCAATACCGCACATATTGCGATAAGTTTGCCGTTGTCCTTAAAAAACCTGAAGATATCCTTCAGATTTATCTCGTCATTTTCTTTCATGTTTTGTTCAGTCTGCATGGAAATCCCGGTCAAATTGTTTAAGTATTCGAATTAATCACAGATACATATTGCTGCATATCTTGGTAAGACAGCGCGATACCGTCCTGCAATTGCATCTCGCGCTTCCATCCCAATGCATTGATGCGCGACACGTCCATCACCTTGCGCATGGTGCCGTCGGGTTTGCTGGTGTCGAAAGTGAGTTTGCCTTTGAAGCCGACCACTGCGGCAACTTGCTCGGCCAGCTCACGGATGGTGAGGTCCTCTCCGCAGCCGATATTGACCAGCGGCGGCTGTTCGTCGTTGAACAGGCTGGCGAACTTATCTTCTCCTTGCTCCAGCAAAAAAATGCAGGCGTCGGCCATGTCTTCGCTGTAGAGGAATTCGCGCCTGGGGGTGCCGGTGCCCCACACCACGACTTCCTTGTCGCCGCGCTGTTTGGCTTCGTGCATCTTGCGGATAAGCGCGGGCAGCACATGCGAATTGTTGAGATCGTAATTATCGTTGGGGCCGTACAGGTTGGTGGGCATAACGGCCATGTAGCGCGTGCCGTACTGGCGGTTGTAGGCGTGGCACATTTCGATGCCGGCGATCTTGGCCAGCGCATAGGGACGATTGGTCGGCTCCAGCGGGCCTGTCAGCAGGTACTCTTCCTTGATCGGCTGCGGACAATCCTTGGGATAGATGCAGCTCGATCCGAGGAACAATAGCCGTTGGACGTTATTGCGCCAGGCTTCATGGATGACGT
>Ga0210050_1003018_pt1 | contig 15348 bp, 6 predicted proteins | sample CryGey132114_all_FD_185463 | JGI IMG/M metagenome (GOLD analysis project Ga0210050, IMG submission 185463) | Groundwater microbial communities from aquifer - Crystal Geyser CG22_combo_CG10-13_8/21/14_all (SPAdes) (version 2) | ecosystem: Environmental > Aquatic > Deep subsurface > Groundwater ...
AAATTAAATCCTAAAAAATACAAAAAATAAACCAAAATCTTTGGGATACCCAACAAAACTAAAGCAAAAATATTTTTCCAAGCTAACGCAAAAGATTCTTTGATATTGATTAAAAATTTTGGTTTTGGTGTTGAAAAATAATGATTTTTTATTAATCTAATGATTGATATAGCTAAAGAAAAGGAAATAAAAGAAAATAATAAAATTCCAAAAAGATGAATAGTGAACCTAGTATAAGTCTCTGGTATAAGAAGAAAAAAAAGTATTTTAGAATTACTAGCAAAAAAAGCAAAAATTACCAACAAAAATATTAACAACAAATAAGGTAACAAACTTTTCAAAATACTTAAATATACTTTGAATGTTTTTGTGATGAAACTACCAATGGGGGTCAGCATAAAATTACATTAAATTAATTTTTTATTTCTTCCCATAGTATAGCACAAATACTCAGAATAGTTAAATAAAAATAATTGTGAATTAACCCTGTGAGTCCTGCGGGACATCACAGGGCGTCTATGCGGTTTAGTTAGTTTATCTATTATAACTCGAATAATTTCAACTGTTTAATATCCTTTGATCTTCCTTGATTCTCGATGTATTTCTCTATAATTTTCTTGTCACCTTTTCCGCTTACTGTGGCAATGTAATAACCATCTGTCCAAAATTCACCTCCCCATAGTTCTTTCTTTATCTCTGGTACTTGTCTAAATAGTTGTTTTGCGGTTATCATCTTTATTAATCTTATCACTTGACCTCCCGAATATTTTGGCAAAAATCTACACAGTATATGTACGTGATTTTGATCAAAGCCTACATGGCTGATTTCTATTGTATATCGTTCTTTGAAGCCTTTTATTGTCTCTAACAATATCTTCTCTATCTTGTCGTTAAACATTGACTTCCGATATTTTATTGTTAATTGGATATGGTAATAGCATTCTGACACATTGTGATACCAATGCCAGATATCCTCTTCTATATTTGTTGTCATATATACTACTATATAACATTATTCTACTTTTTTCCAACGTCTTGGTCGGCAATTCATCCCTGTGAGTCCTGCGGGACATCACAGGGAGTTCTTGCCGTCAGTCCTTAAAAAGGTATGCACTACCGCTACTAGGAGGGGTTAGGGGAGGTCTAAAGTATAATAAAATGTTTTATCTTGCTAAAGCCCCCCCCTCTTCCGCCAAAGGTCGGACCAGTCCTCTGGTTGGAACTCCCCCTACTAGGGGAAGAATCTACTCTCAATTTCAATTTGTCAACTTTTTTAGGACACCATACATCAAATCCCACACTTTTATGCACCGGCCTCTAAAAAATCATCACAAACAAAAGACGACTCAACTGAGTCGTCTTTTTAGTTATTAAATAAATTACAAACTATTCAAAACACGCCTAGTGTTTGGACCCACAAAACCTAGAGAATCAATACTTTCAGCGGTTTGAAAAGCTTTCACTGCTTTAGTAGTTGCTGAACCATAATAACCTGTGGCTTCAATATCTTTGGACAGATAACCCAGATCTTGAAGTTTGAGTTGTAATTGTTTCACTTCTTCACCAGAATTACCCCCTTCCAAACCAAGTGTAAACTTATAACCACTACTTTGTTTCACTATAGACTTTTGACTACTGGCAACCTCTTCACCATTTACAAAAATAGTAGTACTTGGAATAGTCACTATACGATCCCATCTATAACCCAGTGTATTGAAAGACTCCATATCTTTTATATGCCTCTTAACCATCTTACCAGTTTGGCTACTATCTGGAGCTAACAAATAAACGTCTGCTTTACTAGCATACTTGACCAAAAGTCCGTTTGGATAACCAGTATCTTTGGTGATATCATCTCCTGCTGATACAGAATCTATCAAACTTTGATCTACATCCTCTACCCAATTCCATGAATACCCTAGATTATTAAAAGCTTCTTCTGAATCAATCCAACGTTTTTTACCTTCAATCATTAGGTATACTTTTGGATCACTAACTGACTTGATAAGAACGCCATATTGAGGATTAAATTTTGGTCCCCAAGGCATAAAACCTAATGAATCATTTGTAATACCTTGAAGTTTTTCTTTTGTTACAACATGAACATCGTTCCAAGAAGTGAAGTAAGTAAAAAATACTGTTGATTTGTTGAATACTCGTTTGGTACAATCGCTACCACCACCAAATGGTGCTGTCACATAATATACTGCTTTTGAATCATTTGATTTGTAAGCTTCACCGATGTTGAGAGAACAATTGATAACAATAGGAGCTGTCGGTGTTTGCTCAAAACTTTGACCAACTAATTTTATGGTGTCTAGCGAGTCAACAGTGCCTCCAGAAACAGATTTGAATCTAACATACAATGTTTTGACCCCATTTCCTGTTGTTAGAGTCCAAGTACTGGTAGCTTTGTATGGAACATAAGTTGCTCCAGTGAAATTTGCCACATTGGAAAACATTATCTGAGTAGCATTAGCTACATTCAAAAATACAGAAACAGTTGTAGTGTTTGTTTCATATTGTCCGGCATTGATACTTACTGAACCTTGGGTCTCTGATTCATCACCAAGAGTTACCACCTCAAGTTTTACCTTGCCAGAATTATCAAGACCATTGTAAGTAACAGTAAGATTATCAAAGGAATCACCATTAGTATCTATATTTTTTGGTTCACCAAGAGCAAGTGTCGTAGTCACTGGTGTAGATTCTATAACTACTGTAGCACTAGAAGCATCAGCATTCAAAGCTGTTACAGTATGAATTACTGATCCTAATTTCAGTGAAGTTGCTTTGTTTAATTCATATACTGCATTCAATTTTATAGCTTGAATGGCTTCTGGTTTGGTAGGTAATGTAGGGGGAAAGATAGTTGAACTACTACCACCAGAACTACTTGGTGTTGGAGCAGGAGTAGAATCACTCGTACCACCACTCGTTGCAGCAAGAACACCAAACGTGGAAAAATGAGTTGTTTGACACGTTATCGTGTTGTTTGTGGTATCTACAGAACTAGGCAACATTTCCCATTCTCCAGCTGCTTCATCCCAGGCGCCGCATTGTAATGAGGAAGTTGCGACACCACTTGGAATAGCCGTTGGATCAAATGGCATAACAATAGTGGCAGCGGAAGAAATATCACTAATTTTTTGTCCACTAGAATTGGTTGGAGTAATTTCGATTGCTGTTGAACCAACAAATTGTTTTCCCGGCGTACTAATTGCAAGCGTAGGATCATTTTTCGTTTCAATCGTACCAGCAGTAGCGTCTGATGTAGACAATGCACCACTTGGAATATTTAATTCAAAATTGCTACTAATATTTGGGTCTTTGAACAAACCTCCATTGGAAGGAATCATCGACTGTTGTTGTGGTTTGAGTTGCGTTGACGTAAATCCGCTACCGATATCTGTACTCAAATCTAGCGTAAGCGTACTCGGAGACGCTGTTGAATTATTCGTTACCGTAACAGTACTTGCGGATGCAACAGTTTTTCCATTATCAGCAAACGCTCGAATACTCCAGGTTCCGTTGGTAAGTGACATGGAAACATTTGCCCCAGAGGGAGTTGTTTTATCCACATCGGCAGTTACTACTTTTCCATCTGATTTTGTTGCAACTACTTTGGCATTTCCTGTATAGTTGCTGCTATTTGACTGGACAGTAATAGCCACAACGGCACTTGCTTTGGTGAGTGATCTAATTGTAAAGGTACCTGTAGCAGAAACAGTCAATGTCTGTGGGGCTGCACTGTCTACATAGCCTGATTTTGAAGCAGTTACTGAATATGTACCTGCAGGAACTGAAACTGTCACATTCGCATTTGAATCAGGAGTAGCATCGCTTTGTTTGAAGACAATACGTGCATTGCTTTTATCAGTCAATGTAATACTTGCACCTTGCAAGTTGCTACTGCCATCTGTAATTCTTCCTGTAACTTGGTACAGCGTAGGAGCAGTAAAGGTAATACTATTCGCACCACCAGCAAGAAGAGTAGTTGATGTAGTACCCACTTCTCCGATATCTGGGTTACCACAACGAACTGTATAATCATCAGCAGGAACATTTATTGTATACACACCATTATTATTCTGACTTGTCCCATTTCCAAAACCATACTGATTTCGTGCGTCACAGAATGCATTGGTAATAGTACTACCAAGATCAATACTAATAGTACCTGGATTACCCATAGACAAATCCGTTCCCAATGCATCGGTTCCTCCGCTTGTGTCCACACCAGTTACACGAGTCAATGGACCAGCACCAGGAATAAACCCATCACAACTATACGTACCTAATTTTACTTTCATTGAATAGATTCCATCAGATCCAGACATTGTCTGATTTCCACCAGAAGATCCAAAACAGTTTACATTGGCACCCTGTACTGGTGATGCATTTTTTGTCACTGTTCCTCGAATCGTAGCAAAATCTGACGTGGTTGCTGCAATATTTTGACCAGTCAAGCTTGAACTTCCTACAGTAACAATACTGCAATTTACTTGGCCATACGTACCAGCAAATGCTTCTACTCGCCACGTACCAGCAGAAACATACAACGTATAATTTCCCTGAGCGTCTGTTGGTGAACCAGTATCTCCACCCAATGGGGTAAACGATGAACACGTATGCGTAACATTCGGATCTATTTGTTGTGCATGAACAAACGCATATTGCATTGCAGTACTGTTTTCATCTTGCACCTGACCAGAGATGGTTAAACTACTTTTTGACATTTTTATTGTTTGCCCTGCAACACTCGTGAGCAAGGTACCATTCGCATACACGTCAGCTGTTGCATTATTGTCAGAAGCACCAGTGTTTGCTTTCACCGTTACCTCTACATCACTACTACATGGCATTCCAGGAGCACAAGCTGACAAAATATACGTTCCTTCTGTTACATTCAACACAAACGTTCCATCACTTTTTGACTTAGCAAAACCACCATTACAATCTTTCAAAGCCCCTGTAGCAGTATCAAAACAACCAACCGGACGAGCGTCTACAAACACATTTGCAATACCTGTCGTTCCGTCTGTTCCAACGACTTGACCGATAACTTGATTTGATGCAGTAATTAAGACAAATGATGTACTCAAATCAACGTTATCAACATGAACCATTTTTGGGGCAGGTGGCATGAACGTAAAATCTGGAACTGATGGTGGGCCACCTGAAGAAAACGTATCAAACGGAATATGTGGACCAATGCCACATTGATACGTCGTATTTGGTTGCAATTTTAAGTCAACAGTTCCTGCACCAGCACCATCAGTAGTCAACATCTGCATAACAGGAGCAGAAAACCCAGAAGAATTAGGAGCAGAACAGAAGACATCGAGATCTGTGTTAATTGGTCCACTCACATTCACAGTCAATGTTTTTCCGGTAGAAGACACATCTACTTTTTTAAAATCTACATGTGTTGCATTTCCACCGTTAATAGTTACTGATTGAAAATTATTGCCTCCGCCAGTTGATTGACTTGCGTTCACAAAAATTCCGACATTATATTGACCAGCACTCAAACTCGTAAAGGTATAATTTCCACTTCCGTCGGTTGTGGCTTCCTGATGACCACTCTGTGGACTATCAATAAATACCTTTACCCCTACCAACGCTGCAGCCGCACCACAGGCACCCCCTGAAGAAGCCGCTTTGCATACGGTTCCTGACAAGGAGTACGCACCACCAGCTCCGATAGTAAATGGTGCGGTGGTAATTGTCTGTCCTTGTTTTACACCGCTGGCATCCTTTACGACAATCGATGCTGAATTACTTCCTTCTATAGAAGAATTTACCACACCTTCAAATTCAAACTGAATATGATCATTTGCATTCATCGCACTCCCTGATTGCGTGAGGACGAGGGTAATCGTGTTGGCAACGGTATTTGTGGTCATCGAAGTAATAGTCGTGATACCAGGCCCTGGACCATTCAAATCAGCATTCAAAAACGAAGTTGTACCAGAAGGGATCGTGGTACTCGTGATATCAAAACCAGACGGAACCGTAATAATCAATGTAGATGTAGCACCAACTGATACCGCGGCAGGGACAGACAATTCACACATCCACCGAGATGCTTTTCCTTTGATAGTCGTATTTGGTGCACAACGGGTAGGATTTTCCCAAAAATTTCCAAAATTAGTGTTATTGAAATCTGGTTTATCAAAACCACCAACAATACCACCCGTGGTATCTGAATTTTGCACCGTGACTTTGCCCACATTCGTCGTACCATTTGCCACGATCGTTTCCATACCACTTATATCTTTTACACCCGTCACAGTCACTGTCAATACAGATCCTGTAGCACATCCATGTCCTTGTATTTCCACGGCATTTGCCTCTGGTCTATAGACAAATGTCATAGCTGAAGTATTTAGCTGGTTTGTACCACACAACATTGTATAGTTTGATTTTGCTACCGCAGTTACTGCAGATATTGGTTGATCATACTGTACCCAAGCCATAAAGTTGTCGGCGTCAACTGACATTATTGTCGGAGCCGTGGCTACATATGCTTGGGCTGTAGTAGTAAAACACTGATCAGAAGCAGATAAAGCATTCCCCAAAGTATCTTTTACACCTGTGGTGAATTCTACACAGTACTGTGTACTTGTCGTAAGTAATTGTGGCTGTCCAATAAACAAAGTCTTTTGCATGGCATCATATTGGTAAGACGTAGTTGCCAAAGGAGTTTCACCACCATCCAAAGCACTACTTGCATTGATATCAGCAAAATATTTTACATTAGTATTATTGAGTGTTGATTGGTCTATATCTTTGGAAAAGTGCACGACCACAGCAGCTAGGCTCAATTGAACATCCGTAGTACTAGAAGCAGGGTTCATACCGACAATGGTAGGCGCACTCACATCAGCAACACCAGATGACGTGTGAAAAAATCGCATATCATCTTGTTGTCCACCTTGGAGTGCCACTCCTGCAACATTTGTTATTTCTTTTCTCAGAATTAAGACATAATCCGCATTTTGGCTAAGATCACTAGCTGGATTTATTTTCAAAATATGATTGGTACCATCCCAAGTCAGTACACAACCACCACTGGCACAAATATTTGTGCCTGATGGTACCATATTTACAACTGTCTCCAAACTGATATTTGCTGTACTCGTCACCGACCCTGGACCACTTGTGGCCATATTTCCTTGATCACCACCAGGAAATGTTACCAAAAGGTTACCATTGATAGCAAAACCAGAATCACCGGGTTGTGGCACACTATTCTGGACAAACGGTGGTGTAGTATTGTTGTTCATATCAAAATTCCCTGTCTGAAATGTAGTTACAACTGGATTTGCCAAATATTCAGCACTCAAATTGGCTGTACTTGTGGTAATTGTCAGAGTATACCAAGTCGAAGTCGTGAGTGGTATATTGTCTGACATATGTTCACACATTATAGTACTACTACTTTCAACCAACATAGCACTAAGACAAAAATTAGGGCCAGTTGGAGCACCTCCCTGAGTATTACCAGTATTTGCCTGCAAAATAACTGAAGTTGTTGATACAGTAGTCATGTCTAAAGGCCCATTGTCAAAATGAACAGCCACAAAAGTACTGATAGGTACATCTGTAGCACCATCTGGTATGCCACCATTTACAGATGGCGTAGGAGCTACAGCACGGGCAAACATTATTACACCAAACGATATCGCAATACCTACAAAACTCGCCACACTAATCATAAGTGCAGTTCGTAGTAGATGCTGTTTAGAAAAAAAATTCTTTAAATAATTCATAAAATTAAATAAATTAAATTAATATAATTAAAAATAAAATCCTATCTTACCACTACGTACCGACCATCTTTTTGAAAAAGAGAACACAGAGGTAAGACCAGATGAAATAAAAAAGAAGTGATTAAAACAAACACTTCAAAAAGTATTTTAGAATATAATTTGTCCCCTCACAAATATACATGCTAAAAAAATTATTTAATAAGACAATACTAGTATACATTATTTACTCGGATATGTTAATTTTTTGTATTTATTTATCCACAGGCTTTTTTATTTATAAATAAATTTTTACACAACACAAATTTCCAATAAAATTTTATCTAACAAAAAACACCTCTTGAATGATTTTTTGTTCTCTGTTAATTGTTCGTTGCTTACGCTTTTCTCTCATCATTCTCACTTTTCACTTTCTTCACAAAATCTTCTTTACTCATACTAATTTGTTCTTCTTGACCAAAGACTCTTATCTGCCAATCATCACCAACAAGTTCTTTGTCACCAACTACGACTGTATAAGGAATTTTTTGTTTGGAAGCATTACGAATTTTCTTGCCAACTGTTTCATCAGCTTCATCAATACTAACCCGAAGACCCAGTTTTTCAAATTCTTCTACTAGTTTTTTAGCACCATCTACATGTTTTTCTGAAACTGGCACAAAATGAACTTGCACAGGGGCAAGCCAAACAGGAAAAGCCCCAGCATAATGCTCAATAAGTACACCCATGAATCTTTCAACAGAACCTAAGATGGCACGATGAAGCATCACTGGTCTTTGTTTTTCACCATTTTGATCAATATATTCAAGTTGAAAACGTTCTGGTAAATTGAAATCAAGCTGGACTGTAGCCAATTGCCAATAACGACCGATAGCATCTTTGGCACGAAAATCAATCTTTGGTCCATAAAAAGCAGCTTCACCTTTTTCTTCCACAAATTCTAAATTTTCTTTTTTGAGAAAATTACGCAAAGATCCTTCAGCCAAATCCCATACTTCATCTGAACCAAGATATTTTTCTTTGTGTTCACCGTCACGCAAAGACAAATAAATAGACAAAGGCATACCAAAAGCTTTGTAAAAATCTTTGATAATACTCCAGATATTTCCTACTTCTTGTTCCACTTGATCTAGGCGACAAAAAACATGGGCATCATCTTGAGTAATAGAACGTACGCGAGAAAGTCCTTGAAGTTGTCCTGTATTTTCATCACGGTAAACAGTAGTCACCTCACTCATACGAATCGGCATATCTTTGTAAGAACGAGGACGACTTGCAAAAATTTGAGTATGGTGAGGACAATTCATTGGCTTCATGACAAATTCTTGATCAGTCTTACGACTGGAAACATGAAAAATATCGTCAGCAAATTTGTCCCAGTGACCAGAAGTTTTGTACAAATCAGACTTAGCAATATGAGGAATCCAAACTCTAGCATAACCAAAGGGCTTCATCAGTGACCAAACAAAATCTTCCAAAACACGACGCATCACAGTCCCACGGTCAGTAAAAAGCGGAAGTCCAGGACCAACTAAATCTGAAAAAACAAACAAATCTAATTCTTGTCCAAGTTTACGATGATCACGTCTTTCTGCTTCTTCCAACATATGAAAATATTCAGCCATTTGTTCTTGGGTTTCAAAACAAACACCATAAACACGTTGCAATTGAGGATTGTTGGCATCACCTCGCCAGTAAGCACCAGCAATTTTTGTTAATTTGAAAGCCTTAATTTCTTTGGTACTTACCACATGAGGACCACGACACAAATCAACAAATTCACCAGTTTTATAAATTGAAACATTTTCCACTGAACCTCCTACATCTTGCAATTCTTCTTCAGACATTTTGGTTGTGCCTCTTTCTTTCAAATCTTTTAGCAATGAAACTTTGTAATCTTGATTCATACTTTCAAAAAGACTAACAGCTTCGTCTATCGGCATCTCTTGTCTTTCAAAAGCCACGTCTTTATTTATGATTGACTGGGCTTTCTTCTGAATCTCTTTCAAATCAGCATCGCTAAGAGTAGCATCCAAATCTACATCATAAAAAAATCCGTTTTCTACGACTGGCCCCACCCCAAATTTCGCATTTGGATAAAGCTCTTTGATGGCAGCTGCCACCACATGCGCACAAGAGTGACGCATCTTCTCTAAGTTGTTTTGTTCCATATGATTAATGTCATTCTGAGCGGAGCTAAGAATCTTTCTTGCCTCGTTCATTTTTGAATTAAAATTTAGTGAATTAAAAATGTTGTCATTTATGAAACCTGCCTGCCGGCAGGTAGGGATCCCTCTCCACCCAAGGCGGATCAGGATGACAGAAAAATAAAAAACCCCGATATCTAATCACAAAATTTGTAATCAAACATCGGGGCCGGAAATATTATTTCAGGCGGTTCCACCCGCAATTTTACTTTGTAAATTTTTCCGTAAAGCACGCTAGAATGGTACCATGTAGTCTTTGTTCCAAGAAAGCTTGCAGTCTAAGGCTTTCTCTCCCTATAAGAACTAGTGTCTGCTGGGCTATTTCTAACTCAACTACTATTAGCTTAGAACATTTAATAAATCTTGTCAAATCTTGTCAAATTATTGTACTTGTCTAAGAGTAATATCCACGCGACTAGCCACATGGGGCACTTCTCTATTCCAAACTGGATGAAAATTCATTTCTACACCAGTCACATGATTTAGCGCCATGACATAGCGACGTACTTCATCTTCGGTTTTACCAAAAAACATAATTTTTTGTAGCTCACGACTGTTTGGATCAAGATCAACTAAACCAGAATTAGTAACCGCAAGTTTGGCTGTGCCAGCTTGAAAATTGTATTGGTTCAAAACTACAGTCGGTTCTTCATTGGCAGATTGCAAGACTTCACTATTATCTACAATATGTTTTTCAAGCATATCTTTGGCATAAGTTTTTAATTTAGTGTCATCATAAAATACAGCAACCACAGTGGCTTTGCCAGTCAAATTGAAAGAACTAGTTTCTTCACCCAAAGTACCATCATTTTCAAAAGTATATTGTACGATATCAAACAAACCTTTTTTATCACTATTATTTTCTGACAAAATGTCTGAACCTTGTTTTTTCAAATCTGCCAACAGACTTTGTTCAGCTTTTGTTAAATCATCTTGGTTAAAAACACCAATAGTCTTGATACCACCAGTCATAGCTGTATCACTTTTGGCATAAATTATTTTTTGTTTTGTTTCATTTAGTCCCGGAATAGTAAAAGTGCTGGTAGCAATGTTGCCACCTGTACCTTTTTGATCAGCATAGACCTCGGCTTTTATTTGTCCGTTAGCTGGTACCACTACACCTGTTTTCAAATGAAACAAAATACCAGCTGGTGTCAAAAGACGAGTCTTCACTACCAAAGGTTGCGGAAGATTAGAATCATTTACCAAAGTTACTTCTCCAGTTGCCAAATCTTCTTCGGTTTTATTGCCTTGTGGACTATAAGCTTTGGTAAATTCCACAAAAGTAGAAGTCACAAATCCTGGGACAATAGCTTCAACTTGATTTGGATCAATATCAATAGTAGTATTTATTTCCACAGGTTCGGCTTTGGTGATGATAGTAATTTGAGCTCTCTTTGACGACATAAAAATTATTGAACCCAAAAGCACAATAGTAATAATCAAAAAAGTCAGGGCGACAAATTTGTAAAAACGAACTGGTTGATTGCTAGGAGAAGCAGAATTTATATTGGTACTATCCATATGAAAAATATTTTAGATTATAATTTTTTAATTTATAAAAAATAACTTTATTATGATTATAAACATCATTAATAATATTCCAATCTACAGACTTCAAATAACAATTTTATTTATGATTTCTAATTTTTGATTTTTGATTTTTCATTAATCAATCACTCTAAACACTTCTTCAATAGTAGTCACACCTTTGGAAGCCTTTATTATACCATCTTGAACCATTGTCGTCATGTCTTGTTTGTGCGCTATTTCAGCAATAGACATTTCTGACACCTGTCCAGACAAAATCATTTGTTCTATTTCATCTTTGACTACAAAAATTTCATAAATACCAATACGTCCTTTATAACCTACACTATTACACTTAGTGCAACCAACAGCTTGATAAAATTTGGTTTTTTGAATATTGATTTGAAATTTTTCTGGCATTTTTTCTACTTGTTCTAATAGTCTGCTTTGGGTATGTTCGTCAAAATCAGTAAAAGTAACTTCTTTTCTACAATATTCACAAACACGTCGTACCAGACGTTGACCCATCACGCAATTGAGAGATGGTGCCAAAAGAAAAGGTTGAATACCCATAGACAAAAATCTAGGAATCGCTCCAAAAGCACTGTTGGTATGCAAAGTAGAAAGCATCAAATGTCCGGTAAGAGCTGCTTGCACAGCAATTTCAGCCGTCTCAGCATCACGGATTTCACCCACCATCACAATATCTGGATCTTGACGTAATATAGAACGTAATCCGGTAGCGAAATCATAATTCTTACTCTTGTCTATTTGACTTTGGTTAATGCCTTCCATACGATACTCTACTGGATCTTCCAAAGTGATAATTTTGACACCAGGTTTATTGAGAATACGTAAGACAGAGTATAGTGTGGTTGTTTTACCACTTCCAGTCGGACCTGTCGTGATTATCATACCATTTGGTCTTTTTATTTCTTCACTCAAAATTTGAAAATCTCTTTCAGAAAAACCCAAATTTTCTAAGGTCAAACTATCTTGTTTTTGCGCCAAAAGACGCATTACCACACTTTCACCAAAAACAGTCGGAATAGTAGATACACGCACATCCACATCATATTCTGGTAAATGTATGGTAAAACGTCCGTCTTGTGGTTTGTTGTTAATATTTATTTTCAAAGCTGAGATAAGCTTGATACGGGACAAAAGTTTTTGAAAAATTTCTTTGGACAACTCAGCCACATCCTGCAAAATACCATCCAGACGAAAACGCAAAATTACTCTATTTTGTTCAGCTTCAATATGAATATCTGAAGCATTGACCTTAAGTCCAGAACCCAACAAAACAGTAACCAAATCTGTGGTATTACTCTTATCAAGCAAACCCTGAATACTAGAAAAGTCATTGACATCAGCTTGCACTTTTTGCAAATCCTCAACTTTTATTTCCAAATCTTTACTAGCTATTTTAAGATCAGGCAAATTATCATAAAGCTTCAAAACTCTTTGAAAGCTAGTTTCAGAAATAACATACAATAAACCATTACTATATTTTTTCTTAGCCAATTCTTCCAATAAATTCTTTACTTCTTCCTTTTCAGGATTAAGAGCTCCCAAACGAAATTCATCAGTGCTAACAAAAAAACAAATTACCCCTAAAGATTCAGCTTTTTCTCTGGGAATTTGTTTCAGGGCTTCTTGGCTAACAGGAAAACTAGCTAAATTTATATGAGGAATACCAATACTATTGGCATAAGCCTCGGCCAAAGTTTCCAATTCTTTTTTTTTGATAACATCCATTTTATTACCAAATTTTTCTTCTACATCTTTGGCACGAGCACTAAGCTTAGACCCTTTTTGTTGGCCATTTTGCTTACTCATCAAATCAGAAATTGAACCAAAACCACTAGACATAATAATTTACAAATTAATTATGAAACAAAGAAACCAGATGACTTCTCAAACCATGTTTGTGCATTTTCATAAACAGATAAGTCCAAGTTGAGGTACTAAACACCACAAAAATAGAACCAAGTAACATAAGATAAAGAGAAAATAAGACAAAACCAATCAAAATACCAAACACATAAAAAAGTATATTACCAGTCAATGCCAACATTGTCCATAAAAATAGACTTGGTAAAAATAAGATAAACATACCAGCCAAAACCAAAAGAGCCAAAAAGACATTCAATACAATAAATATAAAACCAATCTCCAAAGACACCAACCAATGTCTAGTAAAAAGACGCCAGGCCATCCTCATAGCCTCTAGTAATTTCTTTTCTTCTACCACGACGTAACCTACGGCATAAATAAGCCATAGATACAAAACCATTCCCATTATAGTGGCCAAAAGGAAAATAATTATAAACAAAAGCATATCACCAACTCTTGGTTCAAAACTGGCATTCCACATACCCCAAACTACAAATGACACAAAAAAGATAGTTAAAATTTTTCTAATCAAATTTAGACCAAATAGTCTCCAAAAATGTTGGCGACTCTCGTGCCAAGATTTCTCCACTTCTACCAACTTTATATGCAAACCACCAATTGACTTGGCCGTATTGTGGACTATAGTACCTTGAGAGACTACTGAAACAAAAGTTAGTAAAACAGTAGCACCTAAAACAATGACAATCAACCAAACCAACCAGATAATCCTGTCGACCGAAGTGTGGAAAAGTCCTACAAAATCAGCCAAATTGAATCTATTGAACATCTGTGGTATATACACAAAAGCTGAAGGCGTTTGCAATTTATTTGCTCCCACTACAGCTTGTACTAAATATTCAAAAATCCCCATTTGTCCAAGAAAAGCAGCAAAAAGACCAAACACCCAAAGTGATTTGTGATGCCAGGCCAAATGCCAGCCTTTAACCAAGGCTTCACGGTAATTTGGTTCTTTCATATGAGATATATTATAAAAAAATAAAAGAAAATTTTTCTAATCTATAGTATAACACATTTAAAAAATTTAAGCGACAAAAAACCGGCTTAGGTAAACCGGCTTGTGCAAAAATATTATTGTATATCTAAACTATTCTGATTATTTACCTTCCGTTGCTTTCCCAAAATCAAGAGCATCTTCCTGTGTATAGGCATTAAAAACAATTCCCAAATCATTCACATAATAATTTTGAAAATTACTGTCCAATTCTTCAAGTTTCTGAATAGCCTGTACCTCTCCAGAATGACTTTGTATAACCAAGTCTGTCCTACTTAGCAAATACCCACGATTTATGGATAATAAACTATCCATAACATGTTTAACTTTTTCAAAATATGGTTTGGAACTAACAAATCTATCATCAATTATTAGACTAGCCAACAATTGTCTAGTAAGCATAGACATATTACTTTGTAAATTATCAAAATCTTGGGCTTTACTAGCCAATAAAACACTAACATTTACAGCTAATCTGTCCAAAATCAACTCTTGTCTGATCTTATTATTTACAATTCTTACAAATAAGTCATTTACATCAGAGCTACTTTGCTCTGTAAAATACAGATCAACATTATTTTCTAAGTCTTTCAAAATATCCTGTGAAGAAACTACTAGATTTACAATTTGATCATAATCCAATTTTTCATTTACATTTTTAGACATTTGATCCAAAGCATTGACGTCTTGGTCTACTAAATATATTTGTTTTTTTATTGCCTGAAGTTTGGTATAAGATTCGGCACTAGGAACGACAATACGCTGTTCAAAAATATCAGTCAATAAAGTTTCATCGCCAGTAGCTCTGGTAAGTTGGGAATATTTATAAAAAGTGAAGTAACCTATACAAACTAAAAAAACCATCTGCGAAAGTAGCGCAAACCGAAGTGGTTTGAATTCTCTACTTCTCAAGATAGTCTTCAAGTTT
>Ga0210050_1003020_pt1 | contig 15344 bp, 12 predicted proteins | sample CryGey132114_all_FD_185463 | JGI IMG/M metagenome (GOLD analysis project Ga0210050, IMG submission 185463) | Groundwater microbial communities from aquifer - Crystal Geyser CG22_combo_CG10-13_8/21/14_all (SPAdes) (version 2) | ecosystem: Environmental > Aquatic > Deep subsurface > Groundwater ...
TCATATATCGATACCTTACCGCACGGTTGTATACGGTGACAAACCCTTTAATTCCTCGATATTTTGATTGTATTTTCATCTTGTGCCCATTTGGTTAATGAGTGCAATATGTATGTGAACTTAGTCAGCAAAAGCATGTAACATGTAACTTGTAGCGTGTAACACGAGAGAATAATTTACAATTTTCAAATAAAAACACTTTTGGTATCTTATTAGGTGAATTAGGTGAATTTTCTCTCCCTCTTTTCGTGTTACATGTTATAAGCTACACGTTACACGACTCATCCTAACACCTAAAAGCTAACACCTATTCAAGTATTGTCTACAAAATCCCATTCAACGCCTGAACTTCCAATATATATCCTGTCAGTATAAAAACTGTGCCCACGATTACATAAATACGCTCTCTTTTCATAGACGTTAAAACATCATCATCAATTTTCCTCTCTTTTAAAACGTGAGAATGAACACTAAATACGACGAGGGCGATTACGATATGTCCGATGATTGAAAACGTGATAGCTATAGTTAAAAGTGGCATATTTTAAATTTTATTGATTAACTTTTTTAATAATATTATGTGGATTATCAGAAAAATGACCCCGAAGTATAAAACCTACTTATTCCACAATTTCTTTTGTTTGCGGTTTACCCACCAGTCATCATCTTTGTCACCAAACCACCAATCATTGGAATCTGTTCTCATTATCTGCTTAAATATAACCTTTGCTGCTTCGGTATTTAAACGTTTCCCTGCCGGAGTTATCCAATCTTTTGCTCTTTCATTGCCGATATCTATTTGTTCTTTAAGTGATATTATCCATTCGAGATTATCAGCATCTTTTGCAATTAACGACTCCTTAGACTCACGCATTTCATATTCAGAAAGAGTCTCCTTTATATCTTTTCCAAAAGGTAAAGACTTCGACAAGTCTTCGACCACCTTCTCCTCTTCTCTCGTAACGTACTTTTGGTGGACATAATTCAAGTCAGAAATACGGGTTTCAGGTAAATCGTGCAAGAGACACATTTTAAGAACTTTCAAAATATCGACATCCTTTTGAATTGAAGCCAAAGTATATCCAATATATAAAACCCGACTCGTATGCTCTGCCACACTCTGATTACCCGTTCCCAAAAAATGAAAACCGCTTCGGGGAGTTTTAGATAAAATCCCAACCTCGAAAAGAAAGTTGGCTATCGAAAGATCATCATAACTTTCTTTATTTACCTTTTTCCTTTCTTTCATTTTCTTTAAGATAGAGAGTCGAAAGAAAATCCTGGGTACTCTTTCGAATCAAATCCGTCATCGCTTACTTTTACTAATTTATATATAGTCCCCGAAACTGGTATTACCATAATCCCCCCAATTTTAAGCTCCATAAAAAGATCGACAGGTATCTCATCTTTCGCCTCAGCACTCACTAAAATCTTATCATACGGTGCATATTCGGGAAGTCCTACCGGAGTTTTACTGCTACGACCCTGTAAAGTTATATTGTTTAAATGATCATATTTACCAATATTATTTTTAGCTTTTTCTAAAAGAATATCCGATTGCTCTACTCCATATATATGACCACTGTCCCCAACCATAGAAGAAAGTAGAGCTGTAGCAAAACCAGAACCGAAACCGACTTCAAGAATATTATCACCCCTTTTGACGTCTAAAAGCTCAATCATAAACAAGATAGTCGTGGGTCGACTTGTGGTCTGACCTTCACCTATAGGCAAAGCATAATCCTCGTAAGCTTCTATTTTATAATCATCATCGACAAAATCAGCTCTGTCGATTTCTTCAAACGCCTTCTCAATAAGCGTTTCTCTTAAGACTCTTGTGTCATTTTTTAAACTTATGATCAATTCTTCACGTGTTTGCATTTTTGTTTTTATTTTATACTACCCCTTCTGATCTTAGTAATTGTTCTTTCATCTTCTCTCCGCGATTGTAATTACCAAGTTGTCCGTCTGATTTTATAACCCGATGGCATGGTATGTCCTTATTGTAATTTTTTGAAAGTATTGTACCGACACTACGGAAGGCCTTTGGCGATCCGGCACGCCTGGCAACTTCCTTATAGGTTAGGGTTTTGCCTCGAGGAATCTTGCGAACAATTAACCGGACTCTATCACTAAAACTTCCAACCAAATTTTCACTCTCCTTCTTTCTATTTGTTAAAATCATAAATATTGTATCTTGTGCGAGGAGATTATAGATAGGTTCTGATGGTTCAAAGTGTGTTTATTTCATTTATAATTTCAGCTTCTCTACTTTTTTTAATTCCTGCAACCTTAAGCAGAGATGGATTATCGAGCACGTTACGGCAGATAACTATATTTTGTGAAAGTAGGATATTCTTTTCAGATTCGGAAATCAAAGTCAAAGCTGTAATTGGATGGACATTGGATTTCTCTATCATATCTTCGAGATTGTCAGAACCCGGATAACTCCATCCGACAAGCTCCAAACCGGCGCACTGAGCATAATCTATTGCAGTTGTCGTAAACTTAGTATTGGTTATAAGCATCTTTCTATCAATCTTTCTCTGGCTACCTTTTATGTCAATTGCCGAATCTTTTATGTCGTCAAATCGAGCCTTAACGTAGAGAGAGGTTTTTAAGTCGGTCTTAAAGTGATGTTCCGTATGGAACTTGGCTTCTGCCACCACAACCTCCTGATCATTGTAAGCTACCATATCGAGTTCATGTTCAGCGCACTTGCCCTTTATGATTCGCTGAGAGCTTATAGTATAACCTTTTCTCTTATAGAGTTCTCCCAGAAACGCTTCGAACGGATAACCCGAGGGTCCGAGTGCCGCGAGAGCGCGGCGAAGTGAATACTTGGTTGCACTGGATCTCTTTTCTTTTTTTAAAAGATTGAAGGCGTGCCGGTAAATATCCTCGGTCGTCATACCTTGTACGATCTCGTTCTTTATATGCTCTACTATTCTCACAATTTCACCCTCCGGTGCGTCGGCTCTTTGGAGTGATTGTTCCAGCTTGTGAGGATCAAATGGTTCGTCTTCCCCGTTTGCCTTTCGTATGAAAATTTCCTTTTGGGATGTCATTGTGAGTCAAGTATATCAAATAACATTTAACAAGGAAATCTCAAAAATCAAATCTAAATGTATGTCCGAATATACAAATGATGCGAATGATACGAATGGCTACGAATAAGAAGAAGATAAATTTATAATTTTTAAAATAATGCTTAAATTTTTTAATTTCTAAACAAAAACGTTAAAAACTCACAACCGACAACTAACAACCCCACTTCGCCCAGAAGCTTCGCAGGGCAAGCATAAAACATGTAGCATTTAACATGTCTCTCTCGGTCGTCCTCCTTTTGAGGGAGGTGCTGAGTCTGCGAAGCGGAGGGTGTTATCTCTTTCTCCTCCCCTTTCTTTTCTTTCGTTTCCCAGATTTGAGATTTTATTTTTGAGATTTAAGATTTCCTTGTGCTACACGTTACAGGATACACGTTTTGTGCTTTATGTTAAATGTTACACGCTACATGTTTTCCCAACACCTACCCCACCACTCCTCCCCCCACACAAACCTCCCCATCATAAACCACAAGCGATTGCCCCGCGGGCAGTGAAGATTGATTTTCTTTGAAATTTACAACCCAAACATCTCCTTTTTTTGACAAGGTGGCAAGTTGCAAGCCCTGTCTATAACGAATTCTAACGCCGTATTCCTTATTTCCGACTTCAGGCGTTGAAATCCAATTTACATTTTCAAGTTGAGCGGTTTTCTTATCTTCCGCTGTGCCTAAATCTAAATTTTTCTTGGAAACAACCGTAATGGTGTTTTGAGCCATATCTTTCTCTGACACATACAGTGGTTCTCTATCATCCCTTTTTTCATCTATAGTAAAGCCGTGACGTTGTCCTTCGGTAAAAAATACAGCACCTGGATGGGTACCTATTTTCTTACCAGTAGAGTCAAGCACATCTCCCGCAGAGCTTTTGATAAAATGAGACAAAAACTCCTTCATAGGCACCTTACCGATAAAACAAAGTCCCTGACTGTCTTTCTTCTCAGCAGTCGGCAATTTAAAACGTTTCGCCATCTTGCGGACTTCTGCTTTTTCGTATTCTCCAATCGGAAAGATAATATGTGAAAGATCATCCTGAGTAAGAGTCCAAAGAAAGTAGCTTTGGTCTTTACTTGTATCGACTCCGGTTAAAAGCCGGACAGATGAATCTTCTACATTTGAATTTTTAGTATTTGAAGAATTATTTGAAAATTGGTAATTTGAAATTGAAAATTCCCGCTTTCTGACGCGGGCATAATGCCCCGTCGCAATATAATCTGCCCCCTGACCCTGTGCCCATTTCCAAAACGCTCCAAACTTTACAACACGGTTACACATAACATCAGGATTGGGAGTTCTACCTCTCTCATATTCACGAGTCATATAATCAACCACCCCTTTTTTGTATTCTTCCGCAAGGTCAAGGTCGGTAAATTTAATTCCAAGATGAGCGCAAACTCTCATAGCGTCGAGGCGATCTTCAGTGGCACTACATTCAATCCAATCCGGTTGCCAAACCTTAATAAAGACACCGGTTACGTCGTAGCCCTCCTCTTTGAGCAATGCAGCAGAAACGGAGCTGTCCACTCCGCCAGATAGACCGACAAATACTTTTTTATTATTTCCATTTGTCATTTGTCGAAGTATAAGCAATTTACCACGTCGTTGCAAACAGACGATTTGTGTTGCGTGGTGGGGTAGGTGTTAGTTTTTAGTTGATAGTTGTTAGGAAGATAGAGTTGAGGGTAGTCTGACTAACTCCGCTGCGGAGTTAGTCAGACTACCTGGATCCTGAACCTGCATCAAGTTTTCAGTTCTTAATGTTGGCGATTTTTGTATTATTTCCTAACCGCTAACCCCTAAAAACTGACAGCTATCCAAAGCCCTCTAAACCCGCCAGACGGGTGGCGGGTTTCTAAAAGCTAACACCCCACTTCGCTGAAGCTACGCGGGGCAAACCTAACAGCTATTTGACTTAATCGAGGTATTTAACCCGATTACTCTTATGCCCCTCAAAGTCGCGAGCATAGTGCATATTACCTTGTCTGTCGGATAAATAAAATAGATAAGGAGATTCATTAGGTTCAATTGCGGCAATAATAGACGAGAGTCCCGGATTGGTTACAGGACCTTCAGGAAGCCCAACGTAGCGATAAGTATTGTAAGGAGAATCAAATTCTAAATCTTTTAGTGTTACCTCGTAAGTGTTTTTGCCTATAATATAAGGAAATACCGCATCGACTTGGAGAGGCATACCGATATCAATTCGTTTCCACAATATTCCGGCTATGGTTTTTCGAGTCTCATCTGTTCGTGCCTCTTCTTCGAGAAGTGAAGCCATAATCACTATATCATCGAGAGTTCTACCGCTTTCTTCGACTTTACCCAAAAGTCCGGCTACTTTCTTTTCGAAATTGCTACGCATCATATTTACAATCTCGGCAGGCATTGAGTTTACGGGAATCTTGTAAGTGTCAGGGAATAAGTAACCTTCATAGGGTTTGGCGACCGTAACAAAAAGATCTTGATCAAAGTTTTTCAACTTGCCGGACAAAAGATTTGCAATCTCAATCACGCTAAGACCTTCCGGGATGGTAATAAGAGAAGATACTATGCCGTGATCCCCTTTTGCCACGCGTCGTGCCACAGTCAGAACCGATTCTTTATCGGTAAAGTAATAATCACCCGCAACAGCCGCAGTCTCACCACCAAAGAGTATCACCATATTTCTAAACCAAAGCGGAGACAAGATAATTTCCTGCTTCTGAAGCTCTGTCGCTATCTGCTTTAGGGTCGCTCCTTTCTCAATGGTTACAAGAGCAGACTTCGGGAAATCGTTTGGAGCACGAAAAAAAAGTGAATAAAAAATTATAAAACATAAAGCAAGTACTCCACCAAAAAGAGACAGTATAGTCTTTATATTTTGTGGTCTTATACGCCTCCAAAATTTGGAGATGCGATATATTATTGAAGAAAATATCATATAGGAAGGTTTGCTGGTGCCTCAGATTTTTTCGATGCAATACGATCAAACGTAGGTGTTTGCACCACTCCTCCGGGCATATGGTATATGGTGGCAAGCTCTTCAGTAGTAAGGATAAACGGTTTTCCAGGTCTACTCAAGTAGTTTTTAAAGGGTGGCTGAAAATACGACCTCCTTTTATAAGCTTCGAGCATTGTTTTCTCAAGATTATTGCGTCGTTTTCTCTTGAAGTCTTGCCAAGGATAATCAAAATCAGTAAAAGAACCGAGCTTGAATCCATTGAGGCCGACCGAACTGTACTGTCGAAATGAACCAATAAGACCATTTATACTTATAGGTCGAAAAGCTTCATTTTTTGCAATATAAGCACCCCTTATAGCAACCTCAAAGGGATATTTGTCGAGACTTCGTTCAATGGCTTTTATGGCATCCTGCTGTCCGGAAGTCAAATTGGTAAACTTACCTATTATCTTACCTTCAGGGTCTTTGACCTCTTCGATTCCTTCAGATTTTATCTTTTCGATTAAATCAAGTCCTGCTTTTCTCCAATCTTCTTTTCCCAAAATTCTACCGTCCTTAAATTTCTCTTTTTTATGTGCCTGTATAAGTATTTGTATCCAGGCATATTCGCCCTTTTTAAGCGAACCGAGATATTCAATCACAGAAGACATCGGTTCGACCTTATGCTCTTCTTTCGGGTCTTTATCGAGCCCGTAATCAACATAAGTCTTTATCGGATACGGATCAGGCTTTTCAAGCATAAAATACGTAATCCACATAGACCATTTATCAAGGTCGTGATGAACCATAGTGGTGTAATCGGGTACTTCGTGCAACTCGATTGTTGGATATTGAGCATACAATTGAGCTTCGACAAAATCTTTCCACTTTGCATGGGTCCAGATGAAAAATTTTACCTTTCCTTCAAGGGACACGAGCTCAAATGAAAACCAAGGTCGTACTTTTCCATCAAAATAAGTTTCGAGCTCAGTAGCAGCTCCCGTCTGGTAGAGTTGAGAGAAGAATATCTCCATAGCTGCCGGAGATTTATCTATCTCTCTCGGCAATTTAATCTCAAGTATGCTAAAGCCCTGTTTTAAAATATAGTCGGAACGCCTGTATGTCAGCCATAACTGCAAAAATATTACAGACAAAGTAAGTGGCACCCAAACCGGAGCAAAAAACCACAAAACTTCGAAAACGCCGGCATAGATATCGAGCCGAAACGTCTCGTAAAAAGTGGAATACAATTGTCCCATAGGCTTTTATTATAACACTAAAAGTGGGGATTTTTGAAAGCAAAAACGACACAGTCCGACCTTCGGTCGGACTGTGTCGTTTTTAACTTTTTCTATTTCAAAACCATATACCTACCGTCGGAATCTTTTTTAAAAAACTTGTTGTTTTGTAAATTAACGAGAATTGTATTTTCTTTTACGTATCGTTCTTTGAGAACCTTGTCTATTATCTCATCTTTGGTAAGCGGACCGTTTTTAGAGATTACGTTTCTTATAACATCTTTGACTACACCACTCGCATAACCCCATTCAGAAAGTGCGTAAAGTCCCCTTCCAACCAAAACAAAACGAGGGTCTTTTATGAGCTCATTATGTGTAGTGGCGACGTGTGCCTTTCTACCAAAAGTCTTTTCTATTTCCTTTGCAACTTCGCGGAAATGTATAGGTGAACCGTGCCTTCTTATGACAAGAAAGGCGTAATCTCTCATACCTTTTGATCTTACGTTTGGTGAAGTAGCTTTCCCCCATTCACCCAAAGGATTTTTTCCTATACCTTTTGACATATTAAGCCACCTTCTGACAATCTCCTCTTTCTTGTAAGATTCGTCGACTTCTTCGATATGTCCGAGAAAAGCCGCTATTATGTCAAGCTCAGAAATCAAATCATCATCAGTTAGGTTTTTGTAGAGCTTCATCAATGCTTCATGGACCTGCTTGGCGAGCTTTTCATCTATGTGCCAACGATGATGAAAGTGTTCGTCTTCTTTTTCTTTTTTAAATTTATCACCCAAAACAAGCAAAAGGTGGATATGATTTTGCATCCCTTTGTCCTTGGAAAGTGAGGCCAGCAATTCCTCTTCAGCGACAATCCCTCCAAGCTCTTTTATTATCCCATCAAGCTCTTCAAATATTGCAGCTTCCTTCTTAAATTGGTCTGATTTCTTTATACTCGAAAGAGCGTAGTTCTCTATCTGCCTTACTCTTTCGCGTGTAATTCCGTACTTTTTACCTATCTTCTCAAGAGTAGATCTCTCCGAATCTTTATCGAGCCCATACCTGCTCACAAGTACATCCCGAGTTCGTTCGGGTAATACTGATAAAAGCTTTTTAACTATTTGTTTCGGCTTTGATTTCAATTTTTTCATAAATCATTAAAATAAGTTCTATTATTTGTATCACTATATACCACACAAGTCAAGCTCAAGGGCTGCATTACTGACCTCATTGACCCGGATCAATACTTCAAAAATCGGATTTTACATAAAGATGCCGCAAAACACTGTCATAATCTACTGCACAACTATACTTACAAGCTTACCTGGAACATGGAAAGTTTTCACCACCTTTTTACCCTCAATCCATCTCAATACTTCCGGCATCGACATCGCTTTTTCCTCCATTTCTTGCTTTTCGATACTAGGAGAGGCTGTGAAAGTCGCTCTGATTTTACCATTTATCTGGACTGCAATTTTGACCTCATCAAGTAGCAATTTATCGGGATCATAACTCGGCCAAAAACTCTCTGTTATCGATTTACTGTGACCAATCTGATGCCAAAGCTCTTCCGTAATATGTGGTGCAAATGGATTCAAAAGCATTAAGAAAGTTTCAAAATATGACTGAGATATAGATTCTTGTTTTTCCAAAAGATTAAGGCAAGACATAAGCTGGCTAATTGCGGTATTAAATTTCATTGACTCAATATCCTCACCTACTTTCTTTATTGTAATATTCATCATTGTATCGACTTCATTGATTGCTTCCTTGTCATTAGCAGTAACTTTGCCAGCAAATTTCCATACTCTTTCCAAAAATCGACGAGACCCCACCATACTATCTGTATTCCAAGCAATCGCTTGATCGAAAGGTCCCATAAACATCTCGTATACTCGCATAGTATCGGCTCCGAAACGTTTGACTATATCATCGGGATTTATAACATTACCGTAACGCTTACTCATCTTTCTTCCATCCTCTGCCATTATAAGTCCTACATGTTGAAGTCTATCAAATGGCTCGTTGGTACTTACAATACCCAAATCGTACAAAAATTTATGCCAAAAACGTGCATAGATAAGATGTCTGGTCGCATGCTCGGCTCCGCCGACATACAAATCGACCGGTTGCCATTTATCGATTTTTTCTTTGTATTTTGAGATTGGAAACTCGAGATTGTTCGATATCCCCTTCATAATATAAGCAAGGTAGTACCACGAAGACCCTGCCCATTGTGGCATAGTGTTAGTTTCTCTCTTACCTTCCCCGCCACACTCGGGACACGGCACATTGACCCAATCAGATATGTTTGCAAGCGGAGATTCTCCAGTACCAGTCGGCTCATAACTTTCTACATTCGGGAGCTTAACCGGCAAATCATTCTCTGGAACCGGAACTATCATATATTCCTTGCCGTCAATAACTACGAAATCAATGTTTTTTCTTAGTGGTTCTTGCTTCTTGAAATTTGTATCTTCCCAACATTTACGGCAGTAAATCACAGGTATCGGCTCCCCCCAGTATCGCTGACGAGAAAAGACCCAGTCACGGAGTTTGTAGTTTAAAGTCTTATCAGCTAAACCTTTAGTTTTAAGCCACTCTACGATTTTTAATCTCGCCTCTTCAGATTTCAAGCCATCAAATTCACCAGAATTTACCAAAACACCTTCGCCACTAAAGCATTCTTCCAGCTTTTCAACCTTTTCCCATAATTTACCGTCATCGGGTCTTATAGATACTTTAATTGGTATGTTGTAAAGTTTAGCCATATCAAAATCTCTTTCATCGTGTGCATCGGCAAAAATCGCACCGGTTCCATAATGAGCTAACACGAAATCGGATACCCATATAGGTAGTTCTCCGCCATCTGCTGGATTTGTAGCTCTTAATCCTTTGACCTCTATTCCTGTTTTTTTCTTACCCTCGTCTGTACGCTCAATCTCAGTTTTCTTGCTTGCTTCATTTATATAATTTGAGATTTCTTCTCGGTTAGAAATCATCGACAAAAATCTTTTGTCGGATAAAAGAGGGTGCTCCGGTGAGAGAACCACGAAAGCCGCACTAAATATAGTGTCGGCTCTGGTTGTAAAAACCGGTATGTTATAGAGGATAGCGTCAAGTATGGTCGACTCCTCACTCCCCGTAAAGTGACTGCCAGTGGCTTCGACATAGTCTATATCTGTACCCAATCCATTTGCCAATTCTTCGGCTTGTTCCACACTCACGGCAGAATCATTTATATCTTGCAAGATTTTTATAAACCCTACATTTGACTTTATTTTCTCAAAATCAAAATTCCAGTCGAATTTATCCTTAAAATTCCTATCTTTGTCTTTAAAATTTGGTGATACAAAACCTCCAGCCGTTACCAGACCCGCAATTTTCTTATCAAGTTTTTCTATCACCTTTAAAGCCACGACCGAACCGAGGATGTGTCCCACAATAACCGTATTTTCGTCGAAAGTAACATTATCCATCACAACTGAAACCTGCCCATCCTCTGTTGGCTCATTTGTATCTGGCAACACCGGTATCTGGACCTTATGACCAAAGTCTTCGAGAGATTCCTTTAACCATTTGTAAAAGTCGTCCTCCGGTGTGGCGGTAAAACCGTGAAGTATCACAAAATTATACCCAGTCTTTATTGGAAACTTTATGGTTGCACCCTCCGAACGCCCTATCCAGTTTTTCTGTGATTCGATTATAGATTTTGGCCAATTTAAACCTTCGAGATCAGAAATCAATCGGTCGGCATAGTCGGTAATCTTAAGAACCCATTGACGCATCGCTTTTTTCTCTACGGGAGTGCCACATCTCTCACACTTACCGTCTTCCACATCTTCATTTGCAAGCCCAGTCTTACACGATGGACACCAGTTTATCGGCTCGTCTGACTGATAAGCGAGTCCTTTTTTAAGCATTTGCAAGAATATCCACTGAGTCCATTTATAATACTCAGGATCAGTCGTATCTACCTCCCTATCCCAATCATAATTGAAGCCGAGTATAGAAAGCTGTTCTTTGTAACGAGCAATATTTTTTTCAACCGCCGTTTTGGGATGGACTTTGTTTTTAATGGCGTAATTTTCGGCAGGTAAGCCGAAAGCGTCAAAGCCCATTGGGTGCAATATATAATAACCCTGCATCGCTTTCATTCGAGAATATACATCGGTCGCTATATAACCTTTTGGATGTCCCACGTGCAACCCTTCCCCTGATGGATAAGGGAACATATCGAGTACATAGCACTTTTTGTTTGTACTGTTTTCTTTAGTAGCAAAAAGACCTTCCTCTTCCCATTTCTTCTGCCATTTTGCCTCAATTTTTAAGTGATCGTACTCTGTCATACGACAAATAATACAATATTTAGCTACTATCCGCAAAAAAAATTGATGCCAATCTACAAATTAAATTCTAATCTACCAAAAACTATGTAGCATTTAACATGTAACTTGTAACAGGAGGGAATAATTTACAATTTTCAAATAATTTTCTAATTTCTTAATTTCCAAACCAAAAGAACATTACCCAATCAACGAATGAAATTCCAATCTGCTAATGTCTGCTAATCCTCAAAATATGGATTCTGTTTTCCTTTTCGTATTTTCGTATCATCATTGGTATTTCGTATTTCACTTTTTCTTCCTAACAGCTATCACCTAAAAGCTAACATCTATTCTTTATGCTACACGTTACACGACTCATCCTAACAGCTATTCAGAAGGATTTAAATCCTCCGTCCTCTCCGAATCAGACACCTCCTTTAAGAAAGGAGGAATAAGAGGTGTGAGAAGTTACAGTATTTCGTATTTCACTTTTTCTTCCTAACAGCTAAAAGCTATCCAGTGATTTTCCCCGGCAGTCTGACTACCTCCGCCGCGGAGGTAGTCAGACTGCTTCAACTTCTCCTTTTTCTTTTCTTTCTCTCAACTTTCCACACCGTAGAGTCGCTTCCGCTCCCACGGGGTAAACTTTCTAACTTTTAACTTTCCAACTACTCAATTCTTTCTAAAAGCCCTCCACTTTATGATCTGACAGAAAACAACTTTCTCATCGCTTCTGCTATCGGAGAGAGTTCGATCATTTCTTCGTCCTTGCTTTGGTCGGCTATATACTTTGCTGTTGATTTTACTCTGTAGAGTGACCTTACCGGAAAATTCGTATCAATCTCCCCTTTTGGCTTATCCGTCAGTATGACTTCCCGCTTTGAATGTTCAATTTTTTCATTTCCATCAGGGAAAACAACAGCCCAAGCATCGTCCCAATAGGCGTCGATTTCTCCTCCGGCATCCTTAGCTATCTTTTTATAATAATCTTGCATTCTACCGGCGATTTCTGTCTTTGAGAGGAGTTTCTCTTCGTCTTCTGGCACAGCGTTTCTACGCACCGTAACAGGGTTTGAGGGTTCTCCGTGTATAAAAAAGCCCGTATCACCTGCGAGAATCGGCATATTCACTTCACCCTTATAAGCAAGAGCTTTCTTAAGTGCGTTTTCTTCGAGATTTCCGTCTTCCAAAGTTTCCTTTGCGTCAATATTCAAATCGTTTGGAGTGAGTATTTTTATCGGAATTGAAAAGTACTCAAGTATCGACTCGAGTCTTTTTTTCTTGCCTTCGTTATTGCTTGCAAATAGGACTTCAATCATTGTACTTGCACTATAACATACTTTTTTGAGAAACTGATCTTATGTCTCGCATCCTAAGAAAATGGCAAAATTTCCAGGCAAAAAGCGAGATTGAAGTCGAAATGAACCGAGGTTCATAGAGACTGAAACGAAGGTTTTTGACGGAAATTTTGCCATTTTAACGGATGAGCATTGTTTTTAACGATATTTTGCGCCGAGACTTTAGACAGTTTCTGAGACAAAATAAATGTCGGTTGTTCCGTAGAACAACCGACAGATGTGGCTTATAAAAGCTAATACAAAACTTTATAAACTATGTATAGGGAAATGCCTATCCAAAACATAATCGATATAGCTCTTACGGGCAACATCCATTTATAAGTTTTGGTAGACCTTGTTCCCGAGTTTAAAGAATCCGAGGTTTTCATCTTCACCAAGGATAGCACAGATTTAGAGAAATCAATATTATTTTAGTCGAAATCGAGAGCTTCTATTCTTTTCTCAAATGTCTTAGAGAGTACTGCCAATCCCCATCAACCTTTTTGCCCGGGTTGAATATGTTGTCGGGATCAAAAATATCTTTTACTTGCTTAAAAAGTTTTATAATCTCCTCGCTATACATCATATCGAGAAAAGGAGTTCGTACGAGACCGTCATTATGCTCACCACTTATAGAGCCGTCATACTCCTTTACTAAGGTATAAATTTCTTTTATCGAGTTGGTTATGATATCGGGCATTTCAGGGTCGGAGAGGTCAATAAGAGGTATGATATGAAAATTGCCATCCCCGGGATGACCGGCAATGGTATAAATCAATTTGCTCCCGTATTTTTCAAGCACCGCGTTTACCTTCGGGAGAAATTCAGGCATATATTCTGGACGCACAATAATATCATCGACAAAAGCAGCAGCATATTTTCCCTTCACCTTACTATGAAGAAGGGCGAAGCTTTGCCTTCGTATAGTCCAATACTTTTCCTCTTCTTTTTTACTTTTTATAAGCCTTACTTCCACCGGAAATTGCTTGAGAGTTTCTTCGATCGAATTCATTGAATTCTTTAGGTCTTCCTTGTCATCGGAGCTAAGCTCGACGAGCATAACCATTTTTGGGAACCCTCCACGCAAGATCATCATAAGTTCGGGGATAAATTTAAGCCCCAAAGTTATAATATTACCCTTCATCATTTTTATAAGTGACGGTAAAAATTTCATCGCAAGCCCCAAAGTCCTATCATCGTACGACTCTATACTTTGGGGTTTAAAAGGCAAAAGTGATTTTACGATAGCTGGTACGGAATTTAAATCTTTGGCAAAGACGACCACAAGTCGGGAATACTTTTTCTTTGGTACGAGAGAGAGTGTCGCCTCGGTTATTATTCCAAGTGTCCCTTGAGAACCAACAAAAAGTTTCTGCGGATTAAAAATCTCTCTATCCCAAATATCCCAAAGAGCATAACCTGCTGAATTTTTTGAGACATTAGGTTTGGCATTTTTTACAGTATCGTAATTTTTTTCCAATAAGTCTTTTAGTTTTCTGTAAGCATTTCCAAGAAAACCACCTCCCTCTATTGTATTTTGAAGCTCGTCTCGAGATATAGGTTTTACCGTGTGCTCCTTGCCATCCGCTAAGACAATCTTAATTTCTTTCACATAATCGGCAGTTTTTCCGTAAATGAGTGTTTTCTCGCCACCCGAATTATTGGATACCATCCCGCCAATCGCACAATAGTCTTTAGACGCCGGATATGGTGGAAATAAGAGATTCCTTTGGTCGAGCTTTTTCTCTAAGTCTCTATAAAAGACTCCTGGCTCTAACGTAACGAAATCATTTGTAATCTCTTTTATCCGATTTAGATGCTCGGTACAAGAAAGAATAAGAGACTCCGAAAGTGGTCCGCCACTCATATCCGAACCAGCAGATCGGGCTGTAATCGACATCTCGGTTGCTCCGCGTTTTTTATTTTCATCAACAAATCGAACAGATGCCTCCACATCCCGAGCTATCTTTGGAAACACGACTGCCGACGGTCTCACTTCAAATATGGAAGCATCAAGACCAAATTTTGTGAGAGTATCTTCATCAGTTTTAACCTCGCCTTCAACCAAACGCTTCAGTCCTTCAAAAGAATTTTTATTTTCCATTATGATTAGATTCTATCACGACAAAAGTCAGATAATGGTGGACAACCGAGAACATAGAACATGTAACGTGTAGCACGGAACACGATAGGAGAATTTTTAATTTCCAATTTCGGGCTAAAGAAACTTTTCGGGGGCTAAATATGCTAAAGTACCGCTATGTGTAGCGGTACTTTTAATATTATGAATTAAGATGAATCAAGAACCCTGGGCTTACGCCACAGGGTATGAAGACAGACGCTACGCGTCTGTCAGTCAAAGAGCGTAGCTCTTTGACCCGCATCCAGTTCGCCCTGATTTTCAATATAACGTCTGATAATGTC
>Ga0210050_1003027_pt1 | contig 15327 bp, 7 predicted proteins | sample CryGey132114_all_FD_185463 | JGI IMG/M metagenome (GOLD analysis project Ga0210050, IMG submission 185463) | Groundwater microbial communities from aquifer - Crystal Geyser CG22_combo_CG10-13_8/21/14_all (SPAdes) (version 2) | ecosystem: Environmental > Aquatic > Deep subsurface > Groundwater ...
AATTCTTGCACAGATATGTCTGAATACCTCTCTTGTTTCCTTTCTTAACAACATCAGGCAAACCACATTGTGGACATTTTTTGTGTTTTTTTAATCATGGTGTTTAAAAAATACCCAAAGTATGGCTCAACCGCAAGTTAGATTGTGTGTTTTAGGAGTACGTTTATGTACCTTATGCCAATTTTCATTTATTAACAGGGATGAGACACACTAATCTTTACAGACCCACCAAAGTTAAGTCATTTCCTTTAACAGGGGATGTTCCGGGCGGGGTTTCTTTTAGCAAAAAAGCCGCCTCCCTACGGGAGACGGCTTTCCCAAGTATTGTGTGTTGGCGGCTACCTACTCTTCCCAGCACTTTCCTTTCAAATTCTTTTTTCTGAACTTTTTAAAAAGAAAGTGCTGGGTACCATCGGCACTACGACACTTAACTGCTCTGTTCGGAATGGGAAGAGGTGTAACCGTCGCGTTTAGCCACCAACACACAATACTCGGTCAATTTTAAAGAAATGATTTACATAATCATTCCAGGTAACAGGATTACAAATATATGCTTGCAGATTCCCTAATAAGATTGGCGAATTAGTACACCTCGGCTCAATACGTTACCGTACTTACACCTGGTGCCTATCAACGTGATCATCTCTCACGAGCCTAATAATGATTCCTAATCTTGGGGTTGGCTTCCCTCTTAGATGCTTTCAGAGGTTATCCATTCCCGACATAGCTACCCTGCGGTGCCCTTGGCAGGTACAGCAGGTAGACCAGAGGTCAGTTCCTTCGGGTCCTCTCGTACTACGAAGAACTCCCCTCAAGAATCAACGCCTGCAGTAGATAGGAGACCAACCTGTCTTACGCATGATACCCATTATTACTAATGGCATTGGACTGTAACTTTCTCCGATTTATCGGAGATCCAACATTCAGTCTCTACGGGCATTACCGCTTCACGGAAATTTTCAATTTTGGAATTTTACAATTTTCAAAAAAAATTTGAAAATTGTAAATCGATAATTGATTATTCCGGCTTTGCCGGTAACTTCCCTCGGTATTCTCCTTTTGCATTGCAAAGTCGGAATTTACCGATATAAGTTGGCTTGATCACGCATATTGCTACACGCGACCGCCGTAAGTCGATTGCTTCTATACTTATTTCATAAACGAAAAGACCCGATTTTGTGTCAGTTATGTTTGGATTCAGACTGTCGATTAGCCAAACTTTTTATAAGTTTTTGACTTTATAAACTTCTATTTGTCGAGAATCTTCGCTTCTCGACGGTCTGAACCCAGCTCGCGTATCACTTTAATTGGCGAACAGCCAAACCCTTGGGAGCTTCTCCGCCCCCAGGATGTGATGAGCCGACATCGAGGTGCCGAACACTGCCGTCGATTTGGACTCTTAGGCAGTACCAGCCTGTTATCCCCAGAGTAGCTTTTATCAGATAATCCCGGGCCGCATCTAACGCGTACCTTCGGTTCACTATGCTCTGCTTTCGCACTTGTTTGACACTTACGTCTCACAATCAAGCCGGCTTGTGCCATTACACTATCGGCACGGTTTCCATTCGCGCCTAGCCGACCTTAATAGACTCCTCCGTTACTTTTTAGGAGGATAGCGCCCCACTAAAACTGCCCACCAGATACTGTCTCCATACGTTTTTGCGTACGAGTTAGAACGTATATCAAGTAAGAGTGGTATTTCACTGACGACTCCATGTTCCCCGAAAGGAACACTTCAAAGTCTCCCACCTATGCTACGCATACAAAACATACGCTCAATACCAAGTTGCAGTAAAGCTTCTGGGGTCTTTTCGTCTAACTGCAGGTAACCGGCATCTTCACCGGTATTGTATTTTCACCGAGCGAGTCTCCGAGACAGTTGCCCAGTCATTACGCCATTCGTGCGCGTCGGAACTTACCCGACAAGGAATTTCGCTCTTCTATTCCTTTCAGCACAGAAGGACTCTATCTTCACCCTAATAAAAGGGTGTGCGACGCTGGTCTCTTGTTAGTCGCATATGACTAACTATGTATTGCTACATAGTAAGGTAGCAATAACGTAATGATTTAACTTTGTTTACTAAAAAATCTTATAACAGTCCTAGCCACTCAAAATTCGTCTTGCGACAAATCCTGAACCTTAGGACCGTTATAGTTACGGCCGACATTCACCAGGGCTTACATCAGTCAGCATATGCATCACGCTACGCGCGATGCAGACAAATTTTCAATTTACGAATTCTCAATTTTCAAATAAATCTCAATGTCCTAATTTTAAATTTAAGAATTGGAAATTCATTGAAAACTGGAAAATTGATAATTGGAAATTCTGCACATCACATGCAATGTGATGCATACACCGCCGATGTTTGACCTTCTGGCATTGGTCAGGCGTCACCCCCTATACATCCTCTTACGAGTTCGCAGGGAGCTGTGTTTTTGGTAAACAGTTGCCAGGCATACTTTCGCTGCGCCCACCATCTTCCGAAGAAGATGGTGGGAAGCCTTATCCCGAAGTTACGGCTGCTTTTTTGCCGAGTTCCTTGGAGACCTCTCACTCGTTCGCCTTAGTCTTCTCGACTCGATCACCTGTGTCGGTTTGCGGTACGGTCTCATTACGTTTAACCTTAGAAGTTTTTCTTGGGAGGCACTTCACAAACGTTCCTTTACCCGTAGGTAAAAGTCCCGCATGCGTTTAAGATTTGAATTAAATCAGTATTCCGGATTTTCCTAAAATACATCTCTACCCGCACACAACATAAATCCAATAATACGCGTTTGCTTATTTCCTCCGTCCCTCCATCGGAACATAATGAGGTCACGGAATATTAACCGTGTGTCCATCGGGTCCGGCGTTCGCCATCCCCTTAGGACCGACTAACCCTTGGCTGATTGTCATCGCCAAGGAAACCTTGATCTTTCGGCGTCCGCCGTTCTCAGGCGGATTGCGGTTACTTGTGCCAACATTCTTACTTCCACACGCTCCAGCATGGGTTACCCCTTTGCCTTCATCGCAGAGTGGAATACTCTCCTACCGCTCCAGCCACACTACACTGTACTCCGTGCCAGCACGAAATCCACTGTAGTGAGGCCAAAGCCCTCAGTTTCGGTACTACGCTTAGCCCCGATTATCTTCGGCGCAAATTCTCTTAGCAAGTGAGCTGTTACGCTATCTTTAAATGATGGCTGCTTCTAAGCCGACATCCTTGCTGTCTAAGAAAATTCACCACCTTGTGATGCACTTAGCGTAAATTTAGGGACCTTAACTTGAGATCTGGGCTATTCCCCTTTTGACGAGTGGAGCTTAGCCCCCACCGTCTAACTGCTACGCTTTTAACTTTGGGTATTCGGAGTTTGATAGGAATAGCGAGCTTTCGCCCTGTCTAGTCCTTCCAGTGCTCTACCCCCCAAAGGAACACGTAACGCTAACCCTAAAGCTATTTCGGAGAGAACCAGCTATTACCAGATTCGATTAGCTTTTCACTCCTTACCACAAGTCATCCGATAGTGTTGAACGGCTAAACGGTTCGGGCCTCCAGTCGATTTTCATCGACCTTCGCCCTGCTCATGGCAAGCTCATCTGGTTTCGGGTCTCTATTATACGACGGTCTACCAAAAGGCAGACATACGCGCTATTAACACTCGGTTTCCCTACGCCTCCATCCTTTTTTAAGGGACTTAGGCAAGCCGAATAATAGAACTCGTTGGCTCATTCTTCAATAGGCACGCCGTGACGGATGCATCACGCTACGCGCGATGCAGACAAATTTTCAATTTACGAATTCTCAATTTTCAAATAAATCTCAATGTCCTAATTTTAAATTTAAGAATTGGAAATTCATTGAAAACTGGAAAATTGATAATTGAAAATTCTGCACATCACATGCAATGTGATGCACCCGCTCCGACTCCTTGTAGGCATATGGTTTCAGGTCTATTTCACTGCCCTCACCGGGCTTCTTTTCACCTTTCCCTCACGGTACTAGTTCACTATCGGTCTTCAAATGTATTTAGCCTTACCGGTTAGTTCCGGCAGATTCCCCCAAGCTATTCGTGTCTTGAGGTACTCAAGAACAAAAACAAAGAAGATGTCAGATTTTCACTTACGGGACTATTACCCTCTAGGGTGACTCTTTCCAGAGTCTTCAGTTAACATGACATTTTGTAACTTCTCTCGTATAAATACGAAGTTTTTGTCTTACAACCCCCATCCGCACTACACTACGCTCCGTGCGGAACACCAATGAACACGGATATTTTACAGATGAACGCGGATGTCGTATCCGTGTTTATCTGTTGTTTTTTCTGTGTTGATCAGTGTTCGCACGAAATGCAATGTAGTGCGGACAGGTTTGGGCTCCTGCGCTTTCGCTCGCCGCTACTCACGCAATACTTATTAGTTTCTTTTCCTCCAGGTACTTAGATGTTTCAGTTCCCTGGGTTAGCTCCCGACAAAATCGGGTCATCGAGGTTCGCTCGATGGGGTTTCCCCATTCGGAGATCTCCGGATATATTGATTGCTAGGCATCTTCCCGGAGCTTATCGCAGCCACGCCACGTCCTTCTTCGCCATTTGAAGCCAAGGCATCCACCATACGCCCTTGATTTCTTATTAGGAAATCTATCCCCCAACTACACCAACAAGGGTGGGCTGGGGACCGCATTTTTTTTGTAATCCTGTTACATAGAATGATTCTATATAACCGGTTTTAATTTTGGTTACCTTTCATTAGTCCATCTACAAATCTCTTAAAAAGAAACTTGCGATGGAATGACTTTTTGAAAAACCACGAAGGTCTGACAAAAAGTTTTTTTCAAATTTCAATCCTTTCTTTCAAAACCGATTTTCCGTGCCCGCGGGACCGTTCTGTTGTAACAACAGTCCCGCCGATTCGGAAATAAAAACCGCTCACAGTGGTGAGCGGTTTTTGTGGCAAGAGCTAAATAAGCACTACCAGGTATTCCGCTCTTCTGTTGGGTTTTTAGTACTCATATAGATTTAGTCGGTAGTATATACCAGGCAGTTATCGCTGTCAAACATTTTTTTATATATAATTTAGAGTCCCGAACCTTGCGGTTCGGGACTCTAATTTCCCCCTATACCCTCTCCCACAAACCTACTGCACAATACCCAGTGGTACCGCTACAATACCCAGACAAGAATCGTCACACTCCGCCACGCTATCCACATCACCGACAATATCAATTTCATTATCCGAAAATTCCATATTCGTTATCGAGATCTCCCCTTCACCATCAATCCTTATAGCCGCCACAGAACTATCTGAAATTATTCCATTTGAAATCTCCGCCTGCGCTGAATCTTCTCCCACAATAATCGCACCTCTATATATAGGAAACGCTGTTGTAGGTCCTCCGGCATATTTAAGTGTAAATCCAGAAAGTGAAATCTCACCACCATCATCCACCGAAATCCCATCCCAATCGCCACCACTCGGTAAAGTATCATCACTATCTACAGTCCCGCCAACACTATCATCGTTCATTGAAGTTAAGACCAAATCGCCACTATCATCTCCATCAAAATATATTCGTGCTCCAGCCCGATTTACCACAAGCTGTCCCGCCTTGGATCCCCTATTATCGTGTCCCTTTATCACTACCCCACTTTCAAAAGTCAGGGTCGAATCCTCCGCCACATAGCCGTCATACGCAAGCAAATAAGGCAGAGAATTCGTCCTCATTGTTGTCGTGGCTCCCGACTCGGTAATAGTAGTGCCGAGACCAAACACTATCGCATTCTCACCATTCCCCGACCCGGTATTATCAGATATCTCCGGCAAAGCACCGCTTACCTGCAAAGCAGTTTCATTGTCTGAAAAAATATTTTCCTCCACCGAGCTATCCGACGAATTTTCGATATCCAAACCAAAAGTATTACCGGAAAATTCATTGCCCGATACCTCAACCTCTCCCCCTACGATATAAAGCCCCGCACTATTTGAATAATTATCATTATCCGAAAAAATAGAATCTCTCACAAAACCGGTAGAATTTTCAAAATACAAACCATGACCGTCTGCATACCCCACAGTAACATTTTCAAACTCCGCATCACTGTCAACCACCGATACTATCCCCGGCATCTGACTCCCCGTTACTTTTTTACCTCCGTACAAAAACACACTGTAAGAAAATACCGAACCCTCACTCTCATCCGTGAGCAAAATATGATCCCAATCCCGAGGTGCCGGCACCGTGTCATCACCATCACCATTTAAATCACCTCCATACTCATCATCATATATCGAAGTGAAGACCACTGGCTCATCCTCACTCCCTTCAGCCACTATCTTGCCACGTACCAAAAGTCTCGAAGAGGTATCACCGAACTTAATCACCACTCCGGGTTCAATAGTAAGAGTCGCACCACCTGCAATAGTAACCAAATTTTTAACATAATACGGAGATTCCTCAGCTGACAATGTAACATCTTCCGAAATAGTCGACCCCACCGCTACCCCATAACTTATATCATTTTTAGCTTTCGGCGTACCCGCTATGGCATTTCCGTCTATATCAACCCCATTGAAAAATATTTCATTTCCAGCCGAACCCCAGTTATCTTCATCGTCACTTTCACCTGATACTCTAAACCTCTGCATACTCGTTCGAGAACCGCCACTTGTTCCCCCACACCACCTTCCGAAACACAAAGGAACCTCGTCGATTGTAGTAGTAGCAGAACCCGAAGAATATAAAAGCTCGAGTTCCTCTCCCCCATTTGCAAGTCCCGACCCAAAGCTCACCCACATATCGGCGACAACATCCACAACAGGCGACTCAGTCGCCTCATCACTTTCACCACCGTTTTTTCTTTCAATTAAATAATAACCGTATGGAGCTATAGTTCCTTCAAGCGGTATGTACGGGCTCTGGTCATTGCTCTGTAATGTAAAATTCGATAAATCAATTTCCTTGTCAGTTCTGTTGTAGAGCTCTATCCATTCATCAAAAGGAGACGCCTTAGTTCCCATCCAAGCAACCTCATTTATTACAACCGGCGAATTATGAGAAAACACAGTCTGTGTTGCTGGCTCCGATACATTGCCGGCATTATCGACAGCCCGCACTTCTATTATTGTATCGGCACCGAATGTCAGAGATATTTCAGAAGATGTAGCCGTAGTACTTTCTTCCGTGTCACCGACTTTGAGCAGAAAATAATCCAAATCCCCGTCATCCGATTCCCATACCGCCTCGACCTCATCGCCGACCAAAAAACAACCTTCATCCGAAATCGATTGTCCGCATTCTGAAATCAAAAGCGAAACAGTCGGAGCCGAAGCGTCGATGATTACAGTCACAGTCTCGCTCTCCGAAACGTTTCCGGCATCATCGGTGGCGACAAAAGACACATCCTGACTACCGTTAGAGAGTGTGAGCGCAAGTTCCCAACTGCCATCATCTCCCACGACATCACTCGCCAACTCCTCACCGCCGACACTTGCCGACACGATCGCGCCGACCTCACTCGTACCCGAAAAATCAATTTCCAAATCGGTAAAGACCGAAGAAAAATCATCTGGCTGTGCGACAATCGGAGCATCCGGCGCTTCGGTATCAACATCTTCCCGAGTCTCGCCATCATCGTCATCTGTGTCAATCTGCTTCGCCTCGCCAGAGCTTTTAGCGTCGGCGGGCTTCGTCTCTTTGTGTTCATCTGTGCCCCCTCCTCCACCACCGAATCCCGGAATAATCGTTATTTGTGTGCTACCACTCGCTGAAATACCAGTTGAATTTTCATTACCCGTTTCGTCACCCTGCTCCCCAACCTCGGTTGCCTCAATAGTGATTTCGGGTTCGCTACCGGTCTCAACCACGGGCTCGACGTTTTCTTCCGGTAAATTATCATCACTGTTTTCTTCAACTTCTTCAGATTCAGACCCGAAATCAAGATTCAATGTTCCCACAGATTGAAACGCACTCCCCGACTCAACAGAATCAGAAACCCTCTCCTGTACAAAACTCAAAGATTCCTTCGCCGTCTCAGCCACATCATTTGCGACTTGTGCTACCTGATCAGCCGCGCTTCGCGCGGCGACCGGCACAGTCTGCACCGCGATGTTCCCAAAGTTATTCGCCCCCTGAACAAACACTGTCGCCTCCCGATAAGCCACAGCCGCCCCATCTTTCAGTGGGGCGGCAACACCACCCACCGCATCCGCCACAAGATACCCCGCCCCCAGAAACAACTTCTCAAAAAATCCCGCCCCAGCCAACTTCCTACTTTGCTCGGTCGCTTTCGCGACCTCGCTCTCATACTCCCTCCTCTTCTTTTCCTCATACTCCTCCCTCGCCCGCTTTGCCTGTTTAAAAAACAAATCAACAACTCCGGCACCGTGCAATACCGCTTGTTCCGACAATCTTTCAAAATACGATTCTATTACGGAGTAGTCGTCATCCTCATACAACAACAATGCAATCTCGTCTTTATTTATTTCAACTTTTTTGACAACCTTATATTCTTTCTCATATATTGGATCTATTGCATACCCATACATTAGACCATAACGAGAAATTTTAGGATTCTCATACTGATAGATTTCATTTTCGATACTATCTTTACTAAAAAAATTCCCATTTGAATACTCTGCCAAGGTATCAAAATATTCCGGCAAACCACCATAGATATATGGTTTCCCACCTTGCTCAAAAATGGTCCTACCGAGTCCCGATAGCGTACTTCTATCTTTATTCTCTCCTGTCCAATCTTCATACGGACTCTCGCCGGTACCAAGACCCTCCACCCCCTGACCCTTATGCGGGTCATTTCGAGTATGGTCGGGTACAGATACATCTTGGACAAGATGCAAGATATGTCCGAGCGCTTCAAAGGCAAGTTCTTCATCACCCTCAGCATACGCTTTTATCGCTTTCGGCCAAGAATAGTCATTACCTTCAAACGTACTGTCGATTGCCCAATCTTTGGCACTTCGACCACCATTGAAACCCATTTTCCTGATAGGGTCATAAAAATGACTAAGAGACCTCACTGTCGGAAAATCTTCATCAATCGAGCCCTTGATTATTTTCTCCTTGAGATTGTTATCTATTTCCGCATCAAAATACAGCTCGTAAAATTCGATAATCTCTTGCGTTAGACCGGCGTGGGTACTATACGGCTCGTAGCCGAAAACACCAAGGGGAGTGAGAAACAGAGCTCCTATTACAAAAGTTATTATACTTTTGTATTCTTTTTTCATTTCTTAATACGGAAAATCAATTTTCCAAATATCTGTGTATTCATTTTCACTTAAAGAAAGAGACTTTACACTTTGCTCCCCTTTAGGAATAGTTATAACATCATTTCTTCCTCTTACAGAAAAACTCCTCTCTTCATCTAATGTATAAACATACTCAAACGTACACCCATCCCCCTCCTCATTACACCCCTTTTCTCCTTTCTCAAAAACCTCCTCAAAATAGGCGGTGGTGCGATCAAAATTCCCCTGCTCATCATATTCATCTTCCAACCCATCGATCGCCCTCTCCCTCACCGACAATTCATAATACGAAGTAGCCCTTTCCAAATCTCCGTCACGCAAAGCTACCAAAAACATCTCAATAGTTTCCTCCGGAGTCTCCCCGCCTGCCGTGTCATTCATATACGCCTGTTCCACCTCCCTGTTATTCTCTTCAAGCCGTTTCTCAAGTCGGTCCATTTTCCAAGCCCTGTACTTACCTATCCAATCATCACCGTATAAACCCAAAAAATACAAAAAAGCCACAGCCAAAAGTGCTGTAGCTACTACATAAGCAACCACCTTCCTCATCCGACTCACGCCCTTATCTCCATTACTATTTCCACCATCCTCATTTGCGTCAATCTGTTTCGTCTCTCCGTGTTTATCTGTGTCCCCTCCACCAAAAGGAGCCCTTGCGTTATTCATTTTTTTATTGTAACATCGTTTATATCTGTCAATGTGGATAACTCTATACGTCTTCCCAAATGTAGCTATCCACAATTAATTTTATTCTCTAAGATATAATAAAGGTTCATCGTTCCTCGACTTCTGCCCCATTAACTTAATTTTGGCGGTTAAAACCCGAAATTTTCTTCCGTAAAAATTAAATAAAAAATTATGAAAATACGACAAACCAACCTAAAAAAAGCAAAGGAAGGGTTAAAAAAATTCTTAGGTGACAAAGTTCTCACTTTCTCAATTAAGCGATTTCCCGATGGAGAATGGGTTGCAGAATGTAATGAATTACCTGCGATTATTACTGGCGGATGCGAAGGAGATATAACCAATATGGATGAGATGATACGTGAAGCGGTTTTGACCGCAGCGGGAATAGATAATAGGTTTTCAAAAGAAATACTGAAATTTGTAGGATATTCTTCAAATACTTCGATCTGGAAAAACAGCAATAAGAATATTAGAGGAAATGCGGAATATGTTACCACATAATGGCAATGTTTCGATTAAGGAGGGGAAACTGGTTGACAGGATAAAAAACTTGAAACAAAGAGACTGGATTAAGGCATGCGAAAGATTAGGTCTTCACGTCCTCACATCTCACGGCAAGGGCTCTCATTGTGCAGTGTATAAAAACAACACTTGCCCACCTGGAGATAGCAGTTGTTGTGTTGTAACAATTCCACATAACCTATATTCACAGATACAAAGAGATATTTTTAAGAAAATACTTTCATACGGATTGAAAGAACAGAAGTATTCAGAAGAAGATATCTGGATTGCACTAAAAATCAAGAAAAAGAGGGCTATATGAATTCATTACAAAATCGGGTTTTGCCTCCGGCAAAACCCGATTTTGTTTGAAAGTTTTGTGTTTCAAGTTTCATCCTCCCCCAAACAGAAACCAGCCCCGTTTGCCTTCGGCAAACGGGGCTGGTCCCTTCTTTTCTCTTTCTTAATCTTTATTATTAGATGAATTAGAAATTAGGTAAATTTTCTCTTCCTCTCTCATCGTGTTACATGTTATACGTTACACGCTACATGTTTTTCCTATCACCTACAAGCTATTCTTTCCTCTCATCTCCCCCTTCACTCTCTCTATAAACTTAGCTGCCGCATCTCTACCTCCAAGTCCAAACGCAAGTCCGAACCCAAGAGCGAGCGCTACTACGACTCCAGTAAACAATGTTTGTACGAATACCGAAGCGATACCAAGTTGAAACAATGCCGCCAAAATCGCAAAAATCCAAATCGCCCATTTAGCTGCAACGCCAAGAAAGTTTGCTTCTGTCACTCCCGCCGCTTGTGCTGCACCCACGACAATCTTTTGCAGAGCATCTGCAATAAGAGCTGCCGCAAGAAGTATAAGCACCGCTACGATTACCTGAGGCAAGTATAGAAGTACGACCTCCTCAAGAAATGAATTAACTTGTGTAAGTCCAAGCACATCAAGCGAAGCAACCAAAAATACTACGATAATAAACCACTTCACAAGTGCACCCAAAAATTCTCCCGAATCGAGTTTAAAACCGGCCCTTTGCAAAACCTCTTCTATCTTAGCTCCTCTTAGCACCGAGTCCACCTTAATCGCTCTTACGATCTGTGCGACCACGCGACCCAAAAGCCCTCCTATAGCCCAACCGATAAGAAATATCACAAGAGCGATTATAAGGTTCGGCAAAAATTCCGCTATGCCAACCCACATCTCTGTAAATGATTCCCTAAGTACCTGATTCCATGTTTCTAATGTCATATAAATATTTTTATTAAACTATTATTAAATTGATAAAAACAACTGACAAATCGACCTACTACTGTTTACAACTAAATGATCTTGTATCCTCTTTCTCCCTAACAGCTATTCTCTTCCTATCACCTATTCTCCACTTCCTTCTTTTCATCTCATCTTTATTTGTAGCCATTTGGATAATTCGGACCCATTCGTAGATTCGGACATATAGTGTCCTAACAACTAAAACCTAACAACTATCCCTATTATATCAATTTTTCACCCCAAAACAGCCCAAAATGTGGAAAACCAAAACATCCTCTTTTTTCCTTTTTCCCTTTCTTTTTCCCCCTATTCCACCAAAATGCCCGCCATTTTGATGGAATCCTCTCCAAAATCCTCCTCCCCCATCTCGCCATCTTCAATTTCTTTCCCCTCCCTCCCCTATTAACTTTCCACCTGCCAACTTAAAACTTATCACCTACCAACTATCCTCCTTTTCCCCTTTCGGCATTCTCCCTTTCCCAAAGGGTGAGGGAGCGATGAGCTCCCGCAAGACCTTTGATAGTTTTTTGTGAGCGAAGCGAAACAAAAAACAGAAAAGGTGTACAGCTTCTGTAAGAAGTACCCGAGAGGGGAGGGATTTTTCTCCGGCAGTCTGACTACCTCCGCGGCGGAGGTAGTCAGACTGCCTCAACTTCTCCTCTTTCTCTTGTGTTACATGTTATATGCTACACGTTCTATGCTTTATGTTATACGCTACATGCTCCATGTTTTCCCTTTATTTAAATTTTTTGGCTTCTCCTTTTGCTCGTTCAACCATAAATTTGACTGCTTCATTCATATTCTCTTCTTGTATTTCAATTTGTGGATACTTCGTCTTAAATACCCGATAAATTTCATCGACAAACGCCTGACCGACCATAGGAACCTGATCGAAATCAAGAAGGACGACTCTAAACTTATCTAAACCAGTAAGAATACGTCGAGCTTGCGATCGAGAAATATGTACCCCGCCCATTGTATATAGTTTTACTCGTATTTCTGTTTTATCAAAACCATAATCACTATCTTCTTTTATGTTAGTGTATTTCTTGAAAATATCGGTCAAGTGACGATTCGTATCAGTTGAAATTCCGAAAATTACCCTCGTTCCGCGCTTACGCATACCCACTTCTTTTACAGAAACCTCGTCGGTTTTGTTATTCACCATCATTTGATGCCCGAAACTATCCAAGATAAACACATCTGCAGCTTTTGAAGTGAAAAATATCCCTTCACCTGAATGCGATTTTGGCATTGTCGTGGTTTTACCCTTTAGTAAATCCTGAATTGCCTGCAACTCATTTTTGAGATTTTTCTTCTTCATTACATTACGAAAAACACCGACTCCTGAATCATTTACGGTAAACCTCAGTTCATTTTCGGTAACGACAACTTCCACGACCACCCCCTTTGAACGAGAGTGCTCAATCGCATTATTGAGCATTTCAGAAAAAGAAAAAGTAAATATGCTTCTGACATTATCTTTCAGTTCAAAAATACGCGTAAACTTCTCCTCAATGTCAGTCATAACTTTATGTTCCTCAAGATTCTTATTGATGAAACGACCGACAAATCTGGTCGGCATAATACCCGGATGTTTTTTAAGATATTCAGGTAAAACGTAAAAAGCACTTCGAGTCGACCCGATTTTTATAAGCTCACGAGATGTTACCAACTGATTCATGAGCATTGCCACATATTGTCTGGAAACATCGAATTGATCAGCAAGGTCTTTTGTTTTGATTTTCCCTTCTTTTTGAGCTATTTCAAGTATGATTTCCCTATTTATCATAGTAAATCAATTGTAAACTAATCTATATTTAATTGTCAAGTAATTGTAAAGTAAACCATCCCACCTTCACTCACATTCTAAGCAACCTAAACCCGCCATGCGTCTGGCGGGTTTAGTGAAAGTGGTCAGACCACTTTCACCTTTAATTTACCAACTCCTGTCCGAACATCTCTTTGGGCAAGCACCAACTTTTTCCATCCTTTCTTTACCCTCTCTCCTCTTAACTTTACAAAATTATCTTCCCATCTCTCCCTATCCTCTTCTTTCTTAATTTTTATTAGGTGAATTAGAAATTAGATGAATTAGGTGAATTTACTTCTCCCCTTTCTTCCTAACACCTAACAGCTATTCTCACCTTTCTCCCTAAAAGCTAACAGCTAAAACCTGACAACTATTCTCCCCTATCTCTTCTCCTCCACCAACCCCAACTTGTTATAAATAGTAGTATGCGGATAATCAAGCACATCCCGTATCAATTTATCGTACATACCATACCGATACTGAAAATCCTCTGTTTCAAAAGCACTATACCGAAGTTCCTTTCCAATTTCAGCTTCAAGAGTTTTAATCACATTCTCAAGCGGTTTTGCTTTTATCTTGTCCCCCACAACCAAAAGGTCGACACGGCTATCCCAGTCTTTTATAAAAACACCCGACACAACCACAAGTTTCAATTTACAAGTATCACGCAATCTACGAACCACAGAATCATTTTTCACAAGAACCGTATAAATCAAAAGATTTTGCATTTGCTCAAGATACGGAAAATTTTCATTCAGAGTAAAGCCCGATTCCCTTTTCTTTTTGACCACGGTTTTTTTGCCTCGTTTCTGCTCTATTGCACGAACAAAACTCTTAGGCTCAATCAGTTTTGCATTACGAAGTACCGTACATTCCTTTCTCACCACAGAAGAAGGCACTTTCGCCCTCTCGGCAATATCAGCTACAGCATAAGCCCTCTTTGGGTTAAACAAAAAGAGTCTCATAATCTTGACCCTTGCTTCTGAACCAAACAATTTTCCAAGTAATTCCATATGATAGAGCCTATCCACGATCTAATGCCTGATGGAAATGTTCAAAATTCGCCCGCGAAAATTGCAGTTTTTGAGGAAACATACTGAAGTACGTTGACGAAAAAAATGCAATTTGCAGCAGAATTTTGGACATTTCGGCAGGCAAATAGTGATTTTGTCTCATAATTTAAGGTTAGATCGTGGATAGGCTCTCCATAATATAACACAAAAACATGTAGCGTGTAACATGTAACATAAAACCGGTCCGACTGGACTAACCAGTCCAACCGGTCAGACCAGTCGGCACTCACAGCAGAGAACTTACAACATACGACTAACAACCCGAAACATTACCCAATCTACAAATGAAATTCTAATCCCCGCCCGACTGAAGCGTTAGTCGTTCGGGCGGGTACTAATCCGCCGCGGCGGATTAATCTCACCGAAACCTACCCAAGGTTCCCGCAGTCTGATTACCTCCGCCGCGGAGGTAGTCAGACTGCCTCAACTCGCAACTTACGAAATGTTGAGTACTGCACGATGCAAAAAAACACCTATCTCCTTCCGGAAATCGGTGTTTCGATAAAGTGCTAAATTCCAAGCAATACTAATGTTTAGCTACCGAATTTTCGGAGTAAAGGCGATTTTTAGGTGCTAAATTTAACTCCTGTTAAGCAGTTCGGAGATGACTTTAAACCTTCTGTCTTTTCGTAATCCGTGATGTTGGGCGACTTTCTTTTTGACGGAAGCGAAATATCCGTCAATGGTATTAGTGGTATTTGGAATGTTAAGTTTGGGATATTTT
>Ga0210050_1003029_pt1 | contig 15322 bp, 17 predicted proteins | sample CryGey132114_all_FD_185463 | JGI IMG/M metagenome (GOLD analysis project Ga0210050, IMG submission 185463) | Groundwater microbial communities from aquifer - Crystal Geyser CG22_combo_CG10-13_8/21/14_all (SPAdes) (version 2) | ecosystem: Environmental > Aquatic > Deep subsurface > Groundwater ...
ATACCGATGAAGGATTAAGAATTGGAAATTATGAATATATGATTCATGCATGGGATTTAGCAGGACATAATGAAGGAAATATAAGTGTTTCAGTTTATGTGTTTTATAGTTCTGGAAATGGGGGCTCTCCAGGTGGTGGCAGAGGTGCTACTACAACATACTGGAAATGTGGAGAATGGGGCGAATGCGTCGACAGAATTCAAAAAAGAAATTGCGAGGATATTGACGGAAAGCGACTAGACAAAACTGAATTCAAAGAATGCTCAGTTGAATTAGAACCTCTTGGATATGGGGGAAATAATGAAATAGAAAATGAAAATTCTGAAAAATCAAATTATCAAAGTTATTTAACTAGTGCTGTGACAGGAGTTACTGATTTTGCAAAATCCAAAAAAGGAATTGCTTTTTTTTCTGTTTTAATTGGAATTGTATTGTTATTAATTATTATGAAAATTTACAGGTTAAAATTTAAAAACTAATTCTTTACAATATAAATCTTTTTAAAGTGTAGTAACTCAAAAATTACAATGAAAATCAAGATATTTGGATTAGTTTTTGGAATTTTATTTTTGATTGGATTAGTTTCTGCCCAAATCTGCACTGTCCAAGATTCTTGTGCTCCTGAAAATACAATTCTTAAAATTTCGTCGTCGACAAATGCTCATGGTGAATTATGGAATCAGGATAATTATGGATATTATTTATGCTGTAATTTTGAAGGAACTCACGCCTGTGATGGAACAAATAAAATTCTTGGACTTTCTGCAATAACAAATGCGCACGCAGAAGTTCCCTCGCAAAATAATTATGCAACAGATGTTTGCTTTGGAAATTTAAGTTGTACTAATGCAATTGATTCATGCCCAATTAATTTTCCAATAGAAATTCTTTCTTTAAGTTCTTTAACAAATGCTCATCTTGGAATCTTCTCTTTTTATGACACAAAAATCTGTTGTGGTTTTTCTGTTAGTACTCCTGTTTGCGGAAATGGAATTTTAGAGGAAGGAGAAGAATGCGACGACGGTAATTTAATTAATCATGACGGTTGTTCAAATGAATGTAAAAATGAAGAATATAATATTTCTTTATGTGGGGACGGAATTTTGTTTGTAGGACATGAAGAGTGTGATGATGGAAATAATATTAATGGAGACGGATGTTCAAACCTCTGCATAAGAGATACAAGCAATGACGATGATTACTCTAAGAAAGATAAGGACAAAGATGATGATTTATTTTATTTTTATACAGGTTATTTAACAAAGAAAACAATTGATGATAAGCCAGAGACAACAATTGTTGCATTAAGTGGAGAAAGTGAGGCAGGAACAGTTTCATTTAGCAAGGTTCTTCCTTGGTTAATTATTATTGGAATAATTATAGTTTTGGTTTTAATTATATTTTTGCTTTTGAGGAGATAGTTAATCTTAAAAACTTCTTATTTCTAATTTTATTGTAGACAGGTTGGCAGGTTAGCCCTCTGCTATTTGCAAACGGGCTTTATGGCAGACTGCAAGGAAGTCGGTGATGGGTGCGTTGGGAAGTCCTGATTCGGACGTTGACGTTTTGTCCTTCTCGATCTTGCATATGCGAATTGGGTCAGGCCTTGATCGGAGCAGCCCTAAACATTTGTAAAGGTGCTTGAAGGGTCGCAGAACCGAGGAAGAATGAGGGTATCTTTTTAACAAACTTTGAGCTGGCTTCTGGTCTACTTTTAAAATGTTCCAGCTCCTCATAAATTCTAAGCTGGCTTCTTGCTCGCGCCCACGCTCGGATTTTTCAAATTTGCCTTCGGAATATTTCTCGCGTAAACGCTCGTGTCTACAATTTAAAATATTCTAACTCCTCATAAATTCGAATGCTTGTGACAAATCATTTCACTTCGCATAAATATTTTTTCGATGTCCTATTTTCAGAATTCTTATTTTATCGTCGATTATCTCAAATATTACACGATAATCTCCAACTCTTAATCTAAAATATGAAGAATTTTTTAATCTTTTAACATTCTGAGAAAAAGGATTTTCCTGCAGTTTATCTATTTTTATTAATATTCTTTTTGCCAAAAAAACATCCAATTTAGTTAATGAATGCAGGGCTTTTTCTCCCCAATCTATTTTATACATTTAATCCAAAACTCTTTTTAACTTCTTCATGAGAAATCCATTTTTTGCTTTTTCTCGCTTCTTCAATTTCTTTTTTTGTTTTCTCATTCAATTCAAAATTGCTCTCTATCATTTCTTCTATAATCTCATTATATGTTTCTCTTTCAAAAATTTTCATTCTATCAAGAAAAACTTTAACTTCGTCGGAAATCTGAATTGTTGTTGACATTATAACAAATTATAGTCGGTTATAATATTTAAATTTTTCTATATGAAGTGAATAAACATCATCTCTCATAAATATTTTTTCGATGTCCTATTTTCAAAACTAATATTATTAATTCGTTTTTTCGCATCTGATAAATTATTCTGAATTTTCCGACGTGCAAACTCCACAGCCCTGAAAGTTTTCCTGTGAAGAGTTTTCCGAGTTCAGGAGATTGTTTGAGAGATTCTATTTTCTTTCTGATTCTTTGCTTGTCAAGATAATCTAATTTATTAAAAAATTTATGTGCTTGTTTTGAAAATTGAAAAGTCCCTAATGCGACAACAAATTAAAGTCCCTTATTTGCGACAATCCCCTCTGACAATAATTTAATAAATCCTTTTCTGTATTTATTTTATGAAAAAAAGAGGACAAATATATCTGATTGCAACAGTAATAATTATTGCAATCATTTCTAGTTTCACATTATTGTCTGACTATAATAAACAAGAGAATTCTAATTTTATTTATGATTTAAAAAAGCAACTCGAGATTGAGAGTGAGAAAGTTCTGGATTATGGATTTACAAATGAAAGTGATATTGAAGATTTAACTGAAAATTTTGCAGAAGATTTTTCTGATTATGTTGGAAGTGGAATAGATATTTATTTTATTTCAGGAGAAACAGGGAATATGGGCGTTTATTATTTTGACGACGGAAAACAAATTATTTCGAGTTCAGAAGAAGAAAATAATTTAAACTTTGCTGTTGTTAATATAACTTATAATTGCGAAGTTAATGAAGGTTATAATTTTTATTTTATTATTGTTGAAGAAAAAGGTGGAGAAAAATATGTTGAAAACAGCGAGGGATGCACAGGATAATCAAAACAATTAAAAAAACAAAATAACTAATATAAAATGTTAAAACGAAAAAAAGGGAAGCGAGGAATTAGTGTGATTATTGGTTATCTGTTACTTGTAAGTTTTGCGATAATTATCAGTGGCATGGTTTATGTATGGATGAAAACATATGTTCCGACAGAAAAACTCGAATGCCCCGACGGTGTTTCAATTTATATTAAAGAAGCAAATTGTTCTTTGAATGGCACAAATTATATTCTTGAATTAACATTAAAAAACAATGGAAGATTTAACATTGCAGGATTTTACATTCATGCTTCAAATGATTCATCACAGGAGATAGCAACTATAAATTTGGCTGATAAAATTAATGACGGTGGAGTAAAATTCGGAGAAACGATTTTGTTTAATATTGGCAATTCAAATACATTAAAAATAAACAAAGAGCAAACAATAACATTTATTTTAGAAGAAGAAATATTTTTATTGAGCATCATTCCTACAAGGTTTAATGAAATAGAAGGAAAAACAAAATATGTGGGTTGCAACAATGGAAAAGCAAGAGAATTAATAGATTGCAGTTAAATTTATAAAAACGAAAAATAATATTAAAATATGAAAAATAAAAAAAGAGGAGTGTCGCCAACAATTGCAACAATATTATTAATTGCACTTGTAATCGTCGCAGCAATAATTGTTTTTTTATGGTTCAAAAGCATGTCAAAAGAAGCAGTTACAAAATTCGGAGATAAGAATATTGAACTTGTTTGTGAAGATGTTGAATTTGAAGCAAGTTACATAGGAGGAATTTTATCTATTTCAAATTTAGGAAACGTTCCTATTTATAGCATTAATCTAAAGGAATATATGGAAGGGGGTTATGAAACAAAAGATATAAAAGATATTTCAGGAAATTGGCCTGGTGCTGGTTTATCTCAGGGAGGAACATTTTCTGACACAATAGATTTTACCGACGCTGATAAAATAATTTTAATTCCTGTTCTTGCTGGAAATTCTGAATCAGGACAGAGGATAGTCCCTTGTGGTGAAGAGCACGGATTTGAAATAACATTTTGAGAAAATTAAATTTATAAAAACAAAAAACTATTTTTGAAATTAACAAAAAATGAAACCAAAAAATCGTGGGGGAATTTCAGGAGTTATTTCAATGATATTAATGATTGCAATTACAATTGTGGCTGTTGCAATTATATGGGGTGTAATTAATAATTTTATAAGCAATAAAACAAAAAGTGCTGAATGCATTGGTGTTTTTGAAAAGGTATTGATAAATAATTATTACACTTGTTATAATTCAAGTTCAGATGAATTAAAAATTTCTGTTGAATTAAAAGATATTAAAGTTGATAGTGCTATTGTTGCTGTTTATGATGAATCTAAATCAAAAACATTTGAATTGCCGTCGGCAGGATATTTTTATGTAAAACCATATAGTGGGAGTTACAATGATGCTTTAATCCTTCCGTCACAAAATTCTGCATCAACTTATATCTTTAATGTAAATAGTTCAGGAATTGAAAATGCTTCAATGATAAAAATTTCTCCAAAAATTGAAGGTTATCAGTGTGAGGTTTCTGATACACTTCTTAATATTGATGATTGTTAGTCAAAAGATTAATAAAGTTATTTGAAATATTTTAAATATGAAAAGAGGTTTAAATAATCAGGTAAAATCAGGGATTTTTCATTATAATTTTTTTTTAAAAAACCGTAAAGGACAAATCTGGATTGAAACAGTTATTTATACTCTTATTATAATGGTTTTAATCGGGGTTGTGTTAAGTTATGCAAATCCAAAAATAGAAAGTTTTAGAGATAAAATATCAATTGAAAGAACAATGAATTTTTTGATGGCACTTGATAATACAATGAATGATATTCAAAATGTGCCTGGAAATAAAAGAGTTATTGATTTTACTCTCAGCGACGGAGAGATAAGAATAGACGGAATTGAGAACAGAATAATATTTGAAATCCAAAGTAGATATCAATATAGTGAAGAAGGGGAAACTTTTACTGAAAACGGATTTAGCATTAATACAGAAAGCCAGGGAAAATACAAAAAAGTCAATATTTCAAAAACATATCAATATAATTTAACTTATGCTGGTTCAGATCAATTAAAAACAATCAGCAAAGCCTCGACGCCATATAAAATTTCAATTTCAAATAATGGCTTTTCAGGAAATGTGACTATTATGGATATTTCAATAAATTAAAATGTTCAACAGAGAAAAACTAAATAAAATAAATGAATATGAAAGAGTTCCTCTTAATTTTTATCCTGAAATTCCGAACTTAAAAAAAATACTTGACAAAACAAAAATCGATGTCCGTTATCCACTAATTGAACCTTTTGCTTTTGCACATATTTATTGGAATCCAAAAATTTACGAACTTTTTTATGAAATTGAAGAACCTTTAATGAACAGCGAAGAGATTGAAATAAAAAATAAAATTGTCAGGATAATGAGGGAGATAATTGATTTTGAAGAAGTTGTGGAAAAAAATGAAGATAATTTAATGAAATATATTGATGAAAGATTTAAATTTCTGGCAACAGAACTTGGAATGAACATTCCTTATGAAAGCTACAAAAAAATATATTATTATCTTTGCAGGGATTTTATTGGATTTAATGAACTTGATCCTTTGCTCAAGGATTTTTTTGTGGAGGACATTGAATGCAATGGAACAGAAACACCAATATATATTGTTCATCGTCAATTTCGTAATTTAAAAACAAATCTTGTTTACAAAAATTATGATGTACTTGAAGGGTTTGTTGAAAAACTTGCGCAGAGATGCGGAAAATATATTTCTTATTCAAAACCAATTCTCGACGGGAGTTTGCCTGACGGAAGCCGTGTAAATGCAACATATACAAAAGATATTACTTCTCGCGGGCCGACATTTACAATAAGAAAATTCACAAAGATTCCATGGACTCCAACGCATTTAATTTCTTTTGGAACTCTTAGCCCTGAAATGCTCGCTTATCTATGGTTGTTAATTCAATATAAAATGAATATTTTAATTGTCGGGGGGACTTCATCGGGTAAAACAACTTTTCTTAATGCGCTTGCATTTTTTATTCCTCCGGAGATGAGGGTTGTTAGTATTGAAGACAGCGTTACAGGAGATTCAAGAATTATAATAAAAGAAAAAGGAAAAATAAGAAATGTTACAATAAAAGAATTTGTCGACGGGAAAATTGATGCAGAGGTTATGACGCTTGACGAAAAAGGTAAAATAATTTTTGCAAAACCAAGTTCCTATATTAAACATAAAGTGAAAAAAGATATTTATGGGATAACTACAAAGACAGGAAGAAAAATAAAAGTTACAGAAGATCATTCGCTATTTTCCCTCGGTGAAAACGGGTTAAGAGAAGTAAAGCCGACTGAATTAGAAGAGAAAAAATCATTTATCGCAGTTCCAAGAATTTTGCCAATTGATGGAAAGAATATTAAAAAAATAAATCTCCTTGATTATTCAGATGTTTTTGAAAAAGATTTTCTGATTGGAAAACCTGTTCAAAAGATTTTTGAAAAATATTCAAAAGATGATTTTAATGCTTCAAAAGAAAAATATCGGTGGTGGAAAAAAAGAAATATTATCCAGATAAATGAACTGGCTAAAGTCAAATTTGATTTTACCGAAGATGAATTGAAGAAATTAAAGATAAAAAGCCATAATCGGTCTTCGGTTCCGGTGATTTTTGGCGTTTCAAAAAATTTTCTTGAATTTCTCGGATTATGGGTCGGCGACGGGTGTTATGATAACTACAATAAAAATTCAGTAATAATTTCAAATCAGGATATAGAATGCAGAAACGTTTTTCTAAAGTTATGCGATTATCTCGGTTCAAATTATTCAATAATGAATGATAAAAATGTCTCGATGAGAATTCACAATTCTGTATTTTACAAATTCATGAAAAACGTTCTGAAATTTGACGGCTATTCTGATTCAAAAAAAATTCCGGATTTTATATTTAATTTATCCAATGAGCAGATAAGACATTTTATCAGAGGATATTTTAGCGCCGACGGAACAATGAAAAAGAATGAAGTTTCGTGCAGTTCACAAAGCTACACTTTACTTGAAGATTTGCAGACATTATTTTTAAGGCAGGGGATTATTTCCAGGATAAATGATTTTGACAGAAAAGACAAATGTATTAATCTTTCGATTTCGTCGTCGGAAAATATTGAAAAATTTAAAGAAATTGGTTTTTTACAGGACAGAAAAAATAATCCCTTATATTCATATAATAAAAAATCCCCGCATACTTTTTCAGATGTTATTCCTCTGTCAATTACACAGATTAAAGAAATAGATAAAGAACATTCAAAATTGTCGTGGCCGTATCTCAATGGAAAGCAGAACATAGGAAGAGGTTATCTTCAGGGAATTGCAATTCCTAATTCAAAGTATAATGATTTATCCCACAATGATATTTTATGGGATAAAATCAGATCTATAAAAAAAATAACCGAAGAGGAGACAGAAGTTTTTGATTTAAGCATTCCTAAATTTGAAAAATTTTTATGCAATAATATTTTTGTTCATAACACGCGTGAAATTAATCTGCCGAGGGAAAACTGGCTGCCAAGTGTGACAAGAAGTGCTACTGGTTTGGAAGAAAAAGAAGACATTGATTTATTCACTTTATTAAAAAGTTCGTTTCGTCAAAATCCAGAATATTTAATTGTCGGTGAGGTTAGAGGTAAAGAAGCATCTGTGCTTTTTCAGGGAATGGCTTCTGGACACGCTTCTATCTCGACAATGCACGCTGATTCTGTGGACACAGTTATTAAAAGATTGCAAACACCACCGATTGAATTATCTCCTGCACTGCTTGATGTTTTAGATTGTGTTTGTGTAATGACGCATGCTATTGTTAATAAACAAGAAACAAGAAAATTAAGGGAGATAGTTGAAATACAAAATGTTGACGACGAGGGTGTTGCAAATACAAACACTCCTTTTGTATGGAATCCTTCAGACAACCAATTTTATTCTAAAACAAACAGCATAATAATGAATAAAATAAGTAGAAGATATGGAATTAGCCAAAAAGAAATTGGAGAAGAATTTCAAAGAAGAGTTAATATAATTTATCGTATTTATGAAGAAAAAATTTTTGATTTTAGAGAAATTCAGAGAATAATTAATGAGTATTATAAAAAGCCAAAAGAGATTTTAAAAAAATTGGGATTAGAATAATTAGAATTTTTATCTGATATTAATGCGAAAATGAGAAATCGAATTTAACAAAATATTTAATAAAGTGATTTGTATTATAATTTATGGAAAAACAAGGGGTGGTAGTTTTTAATCAATTATTAAAATCACTTGAAGAGGCAGAAACAAATTTTGAGGGGGCTCACAAAAAAAGAGATTATGATAATTTTGCAAAATTAAAGAAAATTATTTTGGAAATTCAGAATAAAATTCTGGCAGAAATCAAATGATAACTTCAAGTAAAGATATTTTTATTGAACTGAAAAAAACAAGTGCAAAAGAGAAAAAATTACTGAATGAGTTTATCAATTTATCTGCAGGTCTTGCAGATGCAAAAAATGAAGAAAGAACAATGATTTCTGGGGAAATTAATAAATTGAAAAAAGAAATTGAAGCAAATGCAAAAGATTATATTTTAAAAATAGAAAATATAAAACTAACGCGTCCTTTAAATGAGATGCCCGAGGAAAAAAAAGAGATTCCTAAAGAGATTAAAACAGAAAAAAAATCAGGGATTAAAAAAGAAATATCCTGGCTTGAAAGAGATATTTTAAAGAGGTCTAAAAAAGAAAAACAAGAAATTGCTTTTGAAAGAGAAATAAAACCCCGTATTTATGTCGGAGTTGCAAATAAATTATTTTTTAGATATTCTGGAAAACTAACTAAGAAATATGAATTTAATGAATTGAAAAAAAATTTGCTTAAGGCAAATATGCAACTTGTTCCTGAAAATTATATTTCTATTATTATTCTCACAACAATAATTGCTTTTTTTTTCTCAATGATTATATCTGCTTTTTTTATTCTTTTTGAACCCCGTCTTGCTCCTCCATTTATCTCTTTTAGTACAAATCCAATTTTAATACAAATAATAAAATATTTGTGGATTGTTATTGTTGTCCCTGCTGTAACCTGCTTGTTTGTGTATTATTATCCTTCTCTTGAAAAAAAATCTGCTGGAAATCGCATCGACCAGGAACTTCCTTTTGCGACAATTCACATGGCTGCAATTGCAGAATCAATGTTAAATCCAAAGGGTATTTTCAGTATATTAATCAAAACAGGGGAGTATAAGGAATTAAAAAAAGAATTTACAAAATTAGTAAATGAGATAAATGTCCATGGAATGAATCTTGTGAGTGCATTAAGAGATAGTGCATTAAAAAGCCCAAGTACGAATCTTACGGATTTATTTAACGGGCTTGCAATCACAATTAATTCAGGAGGAGATTTGAAAGATTTTTTTGATGAAAGGGCGAAAACACTTTTATTTGAACACAAAATAACAAGAGAAAAAAATACTAAAATTGCAGAAACGTTCATGGATATTTATATCAGTATTGTCATTGCAGCGCCGATGATTTTCATGCTTTTACTGATGATTATGAATATTAGCGGAATCGGGTTAAATCTAACACCTTCAATGATTGGCTTATTAATAATAGTAGGAGTTGCATTAATTAATTTTGTGTTTTTAATATTTATTTATATAAAAAGCCCACCAACAGGTTAAATGAGAATAAAAAAAACAGACATTATTGGAATTGGAATAGGACTACTATTAGTTGGCTGTTCGTTTTTACTATTTCATACAAAATGGTTTGTAATAATGATTGGAGGAGGAATTATTATTGGTGTCGGTCCTTTTATTTACAAAATTTTAAGAACATCATCTATAGAATTAGAAAAAGAACAAATGTTTATAGAGTTTATGCGAAATCTTGCAGAGAGTGTAAGAACAGGGACGCCAATTAGCAAAAGCATTGTTAATGTAAGAAAAAAACCATATGGTGTTCTTGGAATTCATGTTGAAAAACTGGCAAATCAAATTTTAATTGGAATTCCTTTTAATAGTGCATTGCAGACATTTTCAAAAGATGTAAATAACAGTACTATATCAAGAGCATTAAAATTAATCGGGCAGGCAGAAAGGGCAGGAGGTGATATTGGACAAATTCTTGAATCAGTTTCAAATGCAGTCAGCACAACAGATAAATTAAACAAAGAAAGAAAGTCCGCAATTTCTGCACTTGTGGTTCAGGGTTATATTATTTTTGTTATTTTTATTGCAATTGTTCTTGTCATGCAATTTAAAATCTTTCCGATGATAGCGGGAATAACTGGTTTTGATGAAGCAGGACTTAGCGGGAGTGGCGCTGTTGACCCGAAAGATATTGGGAATTCATTTGTTTATCTTATGATTGTTCAGGGATTTTTCAGCGGACTTGTTATAGGGAAACTTTCAGAAGGTAATTTTAAAAGAGGGATAAAACATTCATTTGCGTTGATGATAATGGCTTTTATGGTTTCAACAATTGCAAATATAATTATAGGATGATGGAAAACAAAACCGGAATGTCTCATATAGGATTCATGCTTTCATTCTCGATTTTTGTAGTTTTTTTAATATTTGCATATACTATTTTATGGCAGGAAAATTTTTTTTCAGAAGGAAAACAAAATGTTGCGGACATTCTTGAAAAAAATTTCATAAAAGAGATTGAATCAAATGTAACAATTGCAACAATTTTTGAAAATGCTTCTGGATATGATTGTGTTAGTTTTGATGCAAGTGATTTTGAAAATTATAGTTATTATATTGTTAAGGAAAATGAGCAAATAGTAGGAGCATACAAAACAGAAAATATTCTGAAAATGGAATATGACGGAACACCGACGCTGTTTAAAGTCTATTTTTCAGATAGTTCTTTTGAAGGGAATACGACTTCAAATTCAAACTGCATTAGTTCTGATATAAAATATATTCAGAAAAGAAAAGAAATATTTGAGGAAAAAATTCTCGAGACAGATGATTATTATAAAAGTGCATATGATTATTTAAAAGAGGACTTAAAAATTCCATATGAAAGGGATTTTGGTTTTGAATTTGAATATGAAAACGGAACAATAATTAAAACAGAAGAGAAAAATATCCTTGGAGAAATTTATGTAGAAGAAATTCCGATTCATTATTTTGATGCAGGAGGGAATTTTTTAGAAGGTAAAATTCGTTTAAAAGTATGGTGAATAAAAAATCAAAAAATTTTCATTGCAATTTTTTAAAAAACCGCAAAGGATGGCTGGAAATGGTGGAAGCATTTTTAGCAATTTTATTAATAACAATGTTTCTTTTTATTCTGGTTTCAAGAGAAAATATTCAAAGTAAATTTAATGAAAATGTTTATGCCGAAGAAACAAGAATATTGAAATCAATTGAAATGAACAAATCAATGAGAGAAGAAATTCATAATATTGAAAATTTGCCTGTTGCATGGGATGATGGTGATTTCCCGTCGGAGATTAAAGAAAAAATAATTAATGAAAACCCAAATTATCTGAATTGCACTGCAAAGATTTGTGAAATAAAAGATGATTGTTTATCTGATGAAATTTCAGATGTTGATATTTATTCGCGTTCTGTTGGAATTTTTGCGAGTGAAACAAGATACAAGCCAAGGCAATTGAAGATGTTTTGCTGGGTTGAGGCCCCTGGAGAAGTTGTTGAAGTTGGAGTGTATTGCGGTGATGGAAACTGTGATGCAGATGAAGGAGAAACTTCTGATAATTGTCCTGAGGATTGTCCTGTGCCACCACCTGAACCTGAGAAAACTTGTGCAGAATTAGGAGGAGAAGTTTGTGGAGAAGGATATTACTGTATTGAGGATTATCTTTCTGCTAATGATAGCGACGAGTGTTGCCCAGTAGGAAGTTGTGTAGAGATACCTTTGCTAAAGGCAGATGTAACTTTGTTGTTTAGTGATGTTGTTTATAGTTGGCAAAATCCTTGCACAATTGATTCAGCAATCCCTTACTGTCATGTTTACACACACACAAGAACATTTACAGAATCAAATGGTGTTGGGGTTACTTTGACTCAAGGGCAAGTGTGCCTTCAATCAAAACTTGAATGTAATCCAAAAGAAACAGCTAATTATAGAATTGAAGCAAATAACAATTTAATAAGAGAAAATGAAATATTTTGGACAAGCGAAAATCCAGATGTATTTACATTAAAATATTGGGGTGTAGATGATAATGGATATAGTGTTTATGTAGAACAAATAATGAGTGTTTCTGGAACAAGTCATACTCCTTAAAATTAAATAGTTCCACCGCCTCCACCTTCATCTTCTTCAGTAGTGTTGTCAGAAGAACCTGAGCTACTGCTCCCACCACCTGAGCCAATTGCTATTCCTACTCCTATCTCTAAAGCAGTTGTTCCTATTGTTCTCCAAAAGTTTTTTTCAAAAGGATTATACACTTTGTGTTCACTTCCAACTAATTTTGAGGCCCCATTTATTGTTGTAGCTATAACTCCCCATGCAGGAGACAGAATTCCCCCTTCTTTAAATGGTTTAAAGTAAAATGGAATAATTTTTGATTCTCCTGTTGATGCAGTGTTATAAGGATGTATTGGAGTGGTGGCTCCATGACCAAATTCTTTTATAGGTCTTGTAAACCAGTTTCCTTCATATTTTTCATAATATGCCTCAGAAGAATTTATTTTAAGATTAGGAACACTGCTTAATCCTGCTACTTGGGATTCAAGGGAATTATCTCCTGAATTATATTTTGTATTTTTGCCTTCTCCGAAAAAAGGAAGAGGAATAGAATATACTGCAGTAACTTTTGTTTTATAATCATTTTTATTGACTCTTAATCTCCATCCTTCTGCATTAGATATGTTAGGCACAGAAGCAAATAGCATTCCCGTAGCTAATGTTCCTGCTACTAATTTTGAAAAATATTTTTTTACCATTTTGATACTATTACTCAAGTGCAACACCTTTATAAATTTTATTGTAGTTGAAAAATTAAAGAAAATAGATTCTCTTCCAGTTTTTCAAGATTAATAAGTGAATTCTCGCCTGATTCATTGCAGTGTGGATGAATTTGAAGATTTGAAACTCAATTTAAATAATATCAAATTTTCTCCAGAACATAATTAGATTATTACCTTTTTTTGATTAATTATTTTAATCATTTGATTGTGGGACAGCGTCTCCTGTTATACGCTCCCGATAGGGATTGATTTTTAGTGCAACGATGCCGAAGGAAAATTTTTGAGTTCGAGACGCCGATTGTTTTGTATTTAGAAATAATATTTTTTGAGCGGGTTATATATTAGAGAGACGCGCGCTTTTTTTGTTTCTTTTTTCTAAAAAGAAAATGGGGGGTTCTGTTATTTTAATCTTTAAAAAAATCTTTCAGAATTTCCTTTGTTAATGCAAGAGATTTATCGCAGTGATTTTTTAAACTTCTTGATGAGCTTCCATCAAAATAAACATTTTCTACTTTTTTATTTCTTCTTTTTACAGAACGAACAGCAGGGACAAAATCGCCATCGCCTGAAACCAAAACAGCCACATCAAAATTATCATCGGCAGAACCATCAACAATATCAACAGCCATGTTTATGTCATCTTCTTTTATTATGTAATAATGTTTATCTGTTCCCGCTATGTTTCGTTTTAGAAGTTTGCATAAAACTAAATTGAAGTTTGGAATTTTTCTTAGTTTGGAGAAAAATTCTTTTTGACTTTTGAATTTTTTAGTATTAAATTCTTTATCTAACTGGGCATTATAATAATAAGTTCCAATGACTTTTCCTTCTCCTGCTAAAAAATTAGCAAAACCCTGAAAATCAAAATTCTTCAAACTTTTATCTTTTCCGTAAAGATTTCTTAAACCAAAATAAAAGTTATTACCATCAATAAAAACAGCTACTCTTTTTTCTGAACTTTGTGAAGAAAACGTGGAAATCTCCGATTTACTCTTCATTTGAAAAAGTGCCTATCCCTTGCCAAAGCAAGGACAGGCGTATATAAGTATAATAAATTGCAGAGGTATTTATATTTTTTGGTTGGCTGTTTTTTGGTTTGCCCGCCTGCTTTTTGTTTCTTTTTTTAAAAAGAAAATAAGGGGTTCTGTCATTTTGCTTCTTTTTCTAAAGAAGTTTATTCCTCTTCTTCAGAAGTGCTTAATATATTTTTTAAGAAGTTTCCAAAATTTCCAGTTCTTTGGTTTTTTGCTTTTTCCAAAGAACCAGCAGATTTTACTCTAATATAATCTTTAACATAAGCCAAAACTCCATAAACAAATTCTTTTGGAGATTCAGAAGTATAAAGTGGCTCAACTTCAAAAGAATCATCAACAAGCCCCTCTCTTTTTGCTTCTCTTTCAAATAATTTAAATCTCCAATATTGCGTTGGATTTGTTGCGATTTTTATATGATTAACTTTTTTTCTTTTGAGCTTTTTTATTGAGTACAAAAAATTCTCTAAAGTATCTCTTGATTTTCCTTCAATAATAAAATCAGATGGTTTTAATCCATAGTGTTCTCTTAATTCTTTGTAAATTGAATATTGCTGTGATTCCTTTTCTGGTCGTCCTCTTTCATCTCTTTGAATTTCCCCACTAACAAGAACATAAGGTTTTGGTTCTTTTGTATGAGAGTCGCTTCTCATAGCAGTTCCAACTCTTTTTTGGTCTGCTTCTAAAGTTCCTGTTGGAATAACTAGAGATTCAAGAGATCTATTTACAACAAATAAGATAAGCGAAGTCATAAAAAAAGTTAAACTAAAAATAAAAAAGAGATTATTTGTAATTTTTACACCTGTTCCAATGACTGCTCCTGTAAAGGTTACATCAACTGATAAAGATAGAAAAACAAATCCTGCAAGTAACAAAGCTAAAGGCAACTTTTTCATAATATTTTTATGAAAAGAGTATATAAAAAGATATTTAAAACGGCTCTGTCCGGAATTAAATAAATTTCAATCTTGAAAAAATAAAAAGATAAACTTTCTTTAACCTCATTTCCCTCAAAAACAATGTTTCTTCGAATGTTATAAAACAAAACATTCCAACCCATTTC
>Ga0210050_1003033_pt1 | contig 15309 bp, 11 predicted proteins | sample CryGey132114_all_FD_185463 | JGI IMG/M metagenome (GOLD analysis project Ga0210050, IMG submission 185463) | Groundwater microbial communities from aquifer - Crystal Geyser CG22_combo_CG10-13_8/21/14_all (SPAdes) (version 2) | ecosystem: Environmental > Aquatic > Deep subsurface > Groundwater ...
TCAGCCGCTGAGATAATCTGGCCCAACTCGCGTTGATCGGAAACCTTAGGGATCACATTCGGGGCTTTTTCGCCGGTAGCAAAGTCAGCATTTTGAATCAAGTGATTAATCATACCTTGCAAGCCTAACTCACGACCATCATCTGGCGTATAAATACGGCAAACCCCATGAGCGTGCAGCTCCTCAATTTCGTGAGGCAAAATCACCCCACCGCCACCCGCAAATACACGAATATGGCCACAGCCATTTTCATTGAGTAAATCCACCATATACTTTAAATATTCAACATGACCACCCTGATAAGAAGTCATGGCGATGGCTTGAACATCCTCTTGAATCGCACAATTGACCACTTCCTGCACACTGCGATTATGACCTAAATGAATCACCTCACAACCACTGGCTTGGATAATTCGACGCATAATATTAATGGCAGCATCGTGACCATCAAATAAAGAGGCAGCGGTTACTATACGTACGTGATGAGTCGGTTGATATGGCTTAACTTCGGACATTAGGCACCTGTGAAAGAATCAATTTGGCGGGATGCCGTGGAGTGGCATCAAATCGTGGGCGTATTATAGCAAAAAAATGGGATAACTATAATCTAGTTGTTTTTATCTTGAGGATGGAGTGGGGAAGTTGGCTGGTTGATGGATTTTTTAATGTGAAGATATTTTATAACTTGTTGTTTTATGTGGTATTTTTGTTGGATAGTTATTTGTGTGATTGTGTTGGGTGCTGTTAGTACTTACTATTATATGTTTTTAGATTTAAAGACAGTAGCTTTTGATTTTTCTTTTGAATTTGCTTTTCTGTTTCAAAGCAACCTTTGTGATTCCAGCCAACTGGAATCACAAAAAAATCAATCCCAACTCAATCCCAACTCAATGCCCCACCAGTCTGATATTCCGTTACTCTCGTCTCAAAGAAATTCTTCTCCTTACGCATATTTGCCTGCTCATCCAACCAAGGTAATAAATTTTCGGCACCTGGGAAGGGCTCTTCTAAATGCAATTTTCTAGCACGGCGATTAGCGATAAAGCGGAACTGTTCGATGTGCTCTTCTGCCGAGTAACCTAGAATAGGATCTTTCAGAATATACTTGGCATAGTCGTGTTCGACAGCTTCGGATTCATCCCACATGTCGCGGATGGCTTTGGGATCAAGCACAAGGTTTTCTTCTTTGACGATTTGATTCACTACACGAATACCAAAAGAGGCATGCATCACTTCATCACGCATAATGTATTGTAATTGCTCAGCGGTGCCTTTCATGAGGCCACGGCGTTGTAGTGCAAAAATTGGGGTGAAGCCATTGTAGAACCAAGTACCTTCAAATACGCCAGCGAAGAATAAGTAACCCATCACAAAGTTATGTTGTTCATCTTTGTTGTTGAGATCGATATTCGGTCTTAACATGCTGTTAATGCGGCGGTTTGCCATGCGTATTTTGGCATTAATTTGTGGCACGACGCGGTAACGGTTGTATATTTCGCTTTGGTTGAGTCCTAGGCTTTCAATACAATGTTGATAAGTCCAAGTGTGCAGGGCCTCTTCGTAAACCTGCCTGGCTTGGTAAATTTGCAGCTCAGGCGCGCGCATTTTTTCCATGACCGCCAAACCGATATTGCGCATGGCCAAAACGTCACTGGTGGTTAAATAGGCTAGAACATTTTCATACACATGACGCTCTTCCACGGTTAATTTGTGGTTATAGTCATGAACATCCTGTGCCATGCTGATATCTAATGGCGTCCAGTGGTTTTTATTGGCATTAAGGAAGTAATCCCAAGCCCATGGGTATTTAAAGGGGGCTAATTGGTTGACGTCTGCCTTACCAGTAATCACGCGTTTATCTTCAGCGCGAACAGGTTCCATAGAGGCGGCTTGGTAAGCCAGCTCTTCTTCTTTAGCGGCATTTTTAGCGATATTGGCTGCTGAACCTGCTTCTGAGTGAGCATAGGCAGATAAACGGTTATCTTTTAAAGCAGCCGTTTCTTTTGTCGCTGTATTCGCTTCTACTCGTTCACCCACAACTGAGTTGCTGGGTATTGACTGAACAGGCTTGGCCTGTTCAGTGGATTGTGGTGCTGGTTTATTATGGAACGCAGCGATGGGATCTTCCCAATTTAACATGATCTTAATCTCCCTAAATTTATTGACAGGCTTCGCATTCAGGATCGAGGATGGAGCATACTTTTGGCATGTCTTCTTCTTCCTGTTGCTTAGGTTTGGAGCTAACAGCAGAGGTTTCTGCGGCAGTCGCGCCTAATGAACGCAGATAATAAGTGGTTTTAAGACCACGTACCCAAGCCAATTTATAGAGGCTATCTAGTTTCTTACCGGAAGGTTCTGCCAGATAGAGGTTGAGGGATTCGCCTTGGTCAATCCATTTTTGACGACGTGAAGCCGCTTCGATTAACCAGCGAGAGTCCATTTCAAAAGCGGTAGAGTAACGCTTTTTAATGTCGGCGGGGATGCGGTCAACATTTTGTACCGATCCTTCATAATATTTCATGTCATTGACCATCACATCGTCCCAAATGCCCAATGTTTTTAACTCATCTGCCAAGTAGGGGTTTACCACGGTGAATTCACCAGACAGATTCGATTTAACATAGATGTTTTGGTAAGTCGGCTCAATAGACTGGCTGACACCACAGATATTAGAGATGGTGGCTGTTGGTGCAATGGCCATGGTATTAGAGTTTCTCATCCCTGTGGCTTTAATTTGCTTGCGTAGTGTTTCCCAATCGAGCGTGAAAGATTTATCCACCTGTACATAGTTGCCACGACCTTTTTCTAACAAGGCGATAGAGTCTATAGGTAATATGCCTTGGCTCCATAATGAACCTTGGTAGCTTGGGTAAGTGCCACGCTCTTGTGCTAATTGATTAGAGCTTTTAATGGCAAAATAAGAAATAGCCTCCATGGAGACATCGGCAAAGTCTACGGCTTCTTGTGAGGAGTAAGCTAATTTCACTTTATGCAGCGCATCTTGGAATCCCATTAATCCTAGACCGACTGGTCGGTGCAATAGATTGGAATGTCTGGCTTGTGGTACGGAATAGAAGTTGTAGTCGATAACGTTATCAAGCATACGCATGGCGGTTGAAATGGTTCGTTCAAGTTTTTCCATATCAATGCCATCGGCTGTGGTGTGTTGAGCAAGGTTGACGGAGCCCAGATTACAAACAGCAATTTCATCCACGCTGGTATTCAAAGTGATTTCGGTACAAAGGTTTGAGCTATGCACTACTCCCACATGTTGTTGTGGTGAACGTAGGTTACAAGGATCTTTAAAGGTGATCCAAGGATGACCTGTTTCAAAGATCATGCCTAACATCTTTCTCCATAGATCATTGGCTTTAACGGTTTTAAAAACTTGCATCTCGCCACGAGAGGCTTTAGCTTCGTATTGCTCATATTTAGCACGGAACTCACTACCATAGAGATTGTGTAGTTCAGGTGTTTCATTGGGAGAGAATAATGTCCAACGTTCTTCTTTAATCAAACGCTCCATAAACAAGTCTGGGATCCAGTTGGCTGTGTTCATATCGTGAGTACGGCGGCGATCATCGCCAGTATTTTTACGTAGATCTAAAAATTCTTCGATATCAATGTGCCAAGTTTCAAGATAAGCGCACATGGCGCCTTTGCGTTTTCCACCTTGGTTAACGGCTAAAGCCGTATCATTAGCCACTTTTAAGAAGGGAACAACGCCCTGAGAAATACCGTTAGTGCCTTTAATGCGAGCACCCATACCACGCACTGGTGTCCAATCATTCCCTAATCCACCCGCATATTTTGATAGCATGGCATCATCTTTAATGGCGCTGAATATACCATCTAAATCATCTGGGACCGTGGTGAGATAACAGCTAGATAATTGTGGGCGTAAAGTGCCTGAGTTAAACAATGTAGGGGTTGAACTCATAAAGTCGAAACTAGAGAGTAGATTGTAGAATTCGATGGTGCGATTGACGCGATCCACTTCATTAATTGCAAGACCCATGGCGACACGCATAAAGAAAATCTGTGGTAGTTCAAAACGAACTTCATTGGAGTGAATGAAATAACGATCAACTAGAGTTTGTAAGCCAAGGTAGCTAAATTGTTGATCGCGATTGGCTTGAATGGCCGCGCCTAATTTTTTCAGATCATAACGTGTCAGTTCATTGTCAAGTAAACCTAACTCTGCGCCACGGATAATCGTTTTTTCAAAATAGCTGGCATATTGTTCACTCAGTTCTTGCTGAGTTGGTTTTACTGCACGCTGTTGTAAAAAAGTGGCGGCTTTGCGGCGTATATCATCTAATAATAAACGCGCAGCGACATAGCTGTAGTTAGGATCGCGATCAATCAGGCCGCGAGCTGCCATGATAATGACTTCACCCAAATCATTTTCTGACATGCCATCAAAGATATTGCGGCTGATGGTTTTATGAATAAGCTCCTCTGAGACGTCTGTTAAACCGATAACTGACTCGCTAATAATGGTTTTGAGGCGATTGTCATCAAATGAATAAGGACTGCCAGATTCTGGCACAATCATCATTTGATTAACGGGTTCTAACTGTTGTTCAATATTTTTCTGGTGTTCTGATTCTCGCTGTTTTTTGTGATCTTCACGGTACAATACATAGGCTCGGGCAATGCGCTGTTCACCAAAACGCATTAAAGAGAGTTCCACTTGATCTTGGATATCTTCAATATGAATGGTACCACCATCTGGCATACGTCGATTAAAAGCTGCACTAATTTGCGCGGTCATTTTATCGACCACTTCATGAATACGCTTTGAGGCTGCGGCATTTCCACCTTCTACAGCAAGAAAGGCTTTAGTCATGGCGATACGGATTTTGGAATCGTCATAGGGTGTGACTTTACCGTTTCTTCTGATCACACGAATCAAGTTATTCTGGTTGCTGTTTTGAGCGGTTTGAAAATGGCTTTTGGGGTTGTTCTCAGTGATGGTTTCTTGAATGGCAGAGGTAGTCATTACAATTGCGCTCCTAGCTTAGCGTCAAAATGGGTAAATTGTATTTGGTACAGGCAGCACTAAATTGTAAAAATCGAGTAAAGACCTTGTGCTAACTTGCGTTTAAATCGACAGAGTTTTATTTAACCTCATGCTTTTTAAAGAGATTTAGAGTTAACAGAAAGCTTCTTTTTAAAAAGTCATTTAAAAAGTCATTTAAAAAGTCATTTTCACACTATATCTAGTGCCTGTTTTTATTATGTACACAAGATAAAGTGTTTTTGCCGTTTATGCAAGTGGATAATGTTTGGTAAAATTTGTGTGTTAGCTGTGGATAAATCGCAAATTCTTTAATATTCCGCAAGTTAGTAAAAATTTGATCGACAAAAAATATTACTGGTCTGATGTGTGTGCAGAGGCTTTTGTAAAAATGATAAAATTGCAGTCATATACCTAATAAAGATGTGGGTTTAATGACAGCTTTTTTGCTGGTCTTCGCTGGTTAACCGCGTTAAAATCATCACCTGACTATTATTCATTGAGGCTATTATGGAAACTCTTGATCGTATTAAGCAGCAAATTGCTGAGAATGACATCCTACTTTACATGAAAGGATCACCTAAATTTCCTAGCTGTGGTTTTTCTGCTCAGACTGTACAGGCTTTAGTGGCTTGCAATCAGCCATTTGCATATGTGGATATTTTGCAAAATCCAGATATACGCGCCGAGCTACCCAAATACGCTAACTGGCCGACGTTTCCCCAATTATGGGTGAAGGGTGAGTTAGTTGGGGGATGTGACATCATTTTGGAAATGTTCCAAAGTCATGAATTACAGCCCTTATTAGAAGAAGCCGCTAAAAAAGATCCAGCGGAGTAATTTGTTGTTCTGATTTATTTTAAGCGATAAGATTTTATTCATTCATTGTTCAAATTGAGGAGATATTTATGGGAATTTTAGTTGGACGCACAGCGCCAGATTTTACCGCAGCAGCTGTTTTAGGTAACGGAGAGATTGTGGGTAATTTTAATTTGAAAGAAAGAACTCAGGGTAAAATGGCTGTATTGTTTTTTTATCCTTTAGATTTCACTTTTGTATGCCCATCTGAGTTGATTGCTTTTGATCATAGATTAAATGAGTTTACACAACGTGGTGTTGAAGTCATTGGTGTTTCTATCGATTCACAATTTACTCACAATGCTTGGAAAAACACCCCAATTAACAATGGCGGGATTGGTCAAGTGGGTTATGCTTTGGTTGCTGACGTGAAGCACAGCATTTGTCAGGCTTATGATGTTGAGCATCCAGCCGCAGGCGTGGCTTTCCGCGCTTCATTCTTAATTGACCAAGAAGGTAACGTTCGCCATCAAGTGGTGAATGATTTACCATTAGGTAGAAATATTGACGAAATGTTACGTATGATTGATGCCCTACAATTCCATCAGGAGCATGGCGAAGTTTGTCCCGCTGGTTGGAATAAAGGCGATAAAGGCATGAAAGCTTCGACTGAAGGTGTGGCTGCTTACTTGGCGGAAGAAGCTGATAAACTCTAATTTTAGAGAATTCACTTAAAAGCCTCCGTTCTGACTGGGGCTTTTTTTTGTCTAATTTTTAGGGTTAAAACTTTTATTTGGGATTAAGTCTTTGCAGGGGGCCAGCCGCCCATAGCGCTCCACTGATTATGGATTTTGCAAAACAGATCGGCAGTTTTTTGAGTATCGTAAAGTGCAGAATGCGCTTCTGAGGTATCAAAGTCGATTTGAGCCATCTTGCAAGCTTTGGCTAAAACGGTTTGCCCATAAGCCATACCTGCTAAGGTGGCTGTATCAAAACTGCTAAATTTATGAAATGGAGAGTTCTTGATACGGCAGCGCTCTATGGCTGCATTAATAAAGCTTAGATCAAACCAAGCATTATGCCCAACAAGAATCGCTCGGCTGCAATGATGCGCTTTCAGCAGTAAATTAATTTCAGAAAACAGCTCGGGCAAAATATCTCGTTCGTGTTCTGCTTCTCTGAATGGGTGATCCACTTCAATTCCTGTAAAATCGAGAGCAGCCTGTTCTATATTGGCTCCATGGAAAGGCTCAACATGATAATGGTAGGTATTCCCTTGAATTAATTGTCCATGATCCATCAAAATAGGGACTGCTGCCAGTTCTAATAGGGCATCCGTTTTAGCGTTAAAACCACCTGTTTCAACGTCGATAACAACCGGCAAAAAGCCCCTAAATCTTTGTGAAATATTAGAACGATGAGTCATGTTTTATGGTGTTCACTTTGTAGAGTATCCAAAAATTGGCGCTATTATAGCCTGAAGCCCTCCTCAATGCTTGATCATATTTGGCCGTTGCGGAGAGAGAGTGAATATACAGTAAGCAAATTTAGCTATAAAGGTTTAACCTAAGAGGCCGATAGATGGGTAAGGCGCTTTTGAATTGCCACCAGTTCATTTGAGCAGATGATAAATACCGAGGTTCCGTCAATATAATGCAAACTCAACCCAACAGATTGTTAAAGCGATTAGTTTTTGGACTGATGTTTGTGATGTTGGGTTCTGTACACTCACTTCAAGCCAAGTATGTTCGTTATCAACCCGAGCTCGATAATAGTCAATGGAGTTTTACTGGGAATCGATTGCAATGTCGTTTAAGTCAGGAGATCCCTTTGTACGGCCAAGCCTATTTTGTTGCTACATCTGGGCGACCCAATATGATGTTTCGTCTCAAGGTGGCTAGAAACGAACCCGCTGAATTTGCTAATGCTTATATGGAGGCATTACCGCCATTATGGCGACCTGGTGTTGAACCCAGAAATTTAGGGACTGTAGATCTGATCCCAGGTGAAGAACCGGTAGAATTGGATCATGATAAAGCATGGCGACTATTAACAGAGCTTGAACAAGGTTTTGATCCCGCCTTTAGGTATACCGATTGGTTAGATGGAAGAGATACCGTTGTGGTCTCTCTGTCTAGTGTGCGCTTTTCCCATCATTATCAAGACTTCATTAATTGTGTTGGACAGTTATTGCCTTTTGAGTTCAAGGATATTGCCCAATCAGTACTTCATTATGAATTTAACAGCGTTAAGTTTACCCCTGAATCCAAGCAAATATTGGCAAAAATTAAAAGTTATCTAAACGAAGATAAAGCACTCGATGTGATTTTAATTGCAGGACATACCGATAGTGAGGGCAAGGGACGCTATAACCAAAGGCTGAGTACGAACAGAGCGGAAGCGGTTAAAAACTTCTTTGTGCAAGCGGGTATTCCAGCTAAACGAATTAAAGTGAACGCTTTTGGTGAATCGAGACCAACTGCATCGAATGCTAATCCTCTTGGGCGTGCCGAAAATAGACGTGTTGTGATTAATCTCCTAAAATGATTAGTGTTCTATAACCCTATAAAAAACAAGACAATTCCTTTTTTTCATTTCAAATGATTCGCATTGAAAAATGTTAATCCTGCCCATATAGTGTATACTCCAGAATAGTTTTATTTTAATCACAATCCCCACCAAAGGAGCATATCATGGCTTTCGAATTACCCGCATTACCTTTTGCAAAAGACGCCCTAGCACCATACATTTCTGCAGAGACTTTAGATTATCATTATGGCAAACATCATAATGCCTACGTGACTACCTTGAATACTTTAATCAACGGCACAGAATTTGAAAAATTGAGTTTAGAAGAGATTATCAGTCAATCTGAAGGCCCCTTGTTTAATAATGCTGCTCAAGTTTGGAATCATACCTTTTATTGGAACTGCTTAGCGCCTAATGCAGGTGGCGCTGCTACAGGTAAGATTGCGGCAGCTATTGATCAAAAATGGGGATCTTTTGATGCCTTTAAAGAAGCTTTTAGTACAGCTTGTGTCACCAATTTTGGTTCAGGCTGGACTTGGTTAGTTAAAAATTCGCAAGGTGATTTAGAAATTGTAAAAACATCCAATGCAGGTACGCCATTAACTGCTGGTCAAAAGCCTGTGATGACTTGTGATGTGTGGGAACATGCTTATTATGTTGATTATCGCAATGCAAGACCTTCCTATGTGGCTGCGTTTTGGAATTTAGTGAATTGGGAATTTGTAAATAGCCAATTTGCATAAGAACTGTACAAAATGCTATAAAAGTGTGAAAATTACCATAAACTCAGTGAACTAAGTCACATTAATTGATTTAATTTTATGTTCTAATCTTGGTGTACCTAACCCTCGTAGGGTTTTAATACCCTAAATGGATTATTCTTAGTATTTGATTAGTGCTTTTTTACACAAACCCGGACTTCTGTTCCGGGTTTTTTTTGACTTTTATTTAGAGATGATCGAACAGATTAGCTAGCAAATTGCCAGAAGACTTTATTTTTGGATGAGAAAAAGATATTTCCAATTTTGCATCAAAAAAATATGATTTATACCCTATACTTACATTAATGAAAAAACATTATCTTAATCCAAGCAGATTTGCGCGCTTTGGCTGCTTGATAGCGCTGATTCTGTGGGGTATCTCATTTTCAAGCCAGGCTGCAGTTGAAGAGAACAAACTGCCAGGAAGACCTGTGCCCGTATTTAAACAGCTCAATGTGGATGATGGGTTAGCACAGAGCTGGATCAGTGACATTGTTCAAGATCCTAGAGGCTTTGTGTGGTTAGCCACACAAAATGGTTTAAGCCGTTACGATGGTCAACAATTTATCACCTATCGTCATCAAACCAATACTGCTGCTTCTATTCAAGGTAATTCGGTAAATGATCTATTAATAGATCACCAAGGGCTGGTTTGGATCGTAGCGGGTTCTGGTCTCGATCTTTATCAACCCCAAACCAATAACTTTAAACATATACTTAGTATTGATACCAATATGCCATCTTTAGGGGTGAAGATTATTTATCGGACACTAGAAGATCAGCAAAACCGTTTGTGGATTACCGCCGACACTGCAATTTTAATGAAAGAACCAAATAAGGATGAATTTATTAAGTTTTCAGCGAAGTCTCCAGAATTACCTGTCAAAGAACCCGCGAGAATGTTTTTATTAAGTGACGGCACCATTTTACTGAGTAGCATTGAAGAAGGGCTGTGGGTTTATAAAGAGCAAAGTAAGAAGTTCGTGTTATTTTTTGATGGCCAAGATTTAGGGTTAAATAAATTCGCTAGAACTTATCGTAAAATCATTGAAGCACCTGATAAGACTCTTTGGGTGGGGACTCGCAATGGTTTATTGCATGTAAGTCGAAGTGGAAAATTATTGACATGGAGTAATCGTGAGAAAGGCACTCTGCCTGCTTCTTTAAATATTCGAGACATGATTTTGGATAATAAAGGGAGAATGTGGGTTACCACCAAAGAAAAAGGTATTTTTCGGCTCACCTTAGATGGAGCTCTTTTGGATAATATTGAACATATTGCCGATGCGCCTTACACATTGCCCACCAATGCCACCTCAAAATTGATGGTGGATAATCAAAACCAGATTTGGGTGGGTACTGAAGGTAAAGGCGTTGCTATTTGGAACCCAGATTCGGAATGGACTCGCAGAGTAGATTATGATGCCAGTGATCCGAATGGTTTGGCAGATCCTGTGGTTTGGAATATTTTTCAGGATGCTAAAAATCAATTATGGATTGGAAATGATAAAGGCATCGATCGCTGGGATAGTACAAATAATAAGTTTATTCATTACCAACTAGGCAAACAGGAATGGTCACAAGAACCAGCTTCTTCGTTGGATATTGAGCAAAGTTTTGATGGCTTCATTTGGTCAGCAACCAATATTGGCTTAGTTAAACTCGATCCAAATACGGGATTGCCTACTTCTTTTAGAAGCAAAACCAACAGCGATAAAGGATTGGCCTCTGAGTTTATATATGCGCTTAAGCTCGATAAAAAACAAAGGCTTTGGATTGGTCATGATAACGGTTTAAGTTATTTAGACACCAAAACCATGTTATTTCATCACTTTGAATATAAAATACGAACCAAAAAATCCTGCAAAGGTGCAGCCTCTTATATTTATGAAGATATAGAAGGGGGAATTTGGATTGGAACCGCAACGGGTATTTGTAAATATCAAGAAGAAACACAAGATTTTAAAAATTTTCTCTATGAGGAACGAGGCAGTACACCAGATGATATTTTTTTTGTAACCTCTTTGTTAGTGCACAAAAAAACATTATGGGTAGGTTATTCTGGTAATGGTTTGGTTCGATTAGATCTCTCTGATGAGAATGCTAAGTCAACACATTATACTTTGGACAATGGACTACCATCCAATAATATTTCTTCGATATTAGTGGATGATAAAGATCGTTTATGGCTAACCACTCAAACGGGTTTGGTGATTTTTGATCCCAATGATTTGAATTTAAGAATTATTACCGGTTTAGATGGTTTAGGCGATAGCGAATTTAATGAAGGTGCTTACTTAAGGCTAAGAAATGGAGATTTTGCTTTTGGAACAGTGAAGGGTTTTGTACTTATTAATGCAGCGAGATTAGAATCAAATAGCACACCACAAAAAGTGGTGATCACTGAACTGACTCGCCTAGATAATCGTACGCCAATTAGCCACGATCAAGAATTTAGTTTACCCGAAGAAAGTAGCGCTTTAAAAGTGGATTTTTCATTGATGAATTTTTATCATCCAGAACAGGATTTGTATCAATATCGAGTTGTCGGTCAGGATGATAAATGGGTGGATTTATTATCCAGAAGCCAGCTATTATTTTCAAACTTTGATAATGGTGATTATCGGATAGATATTCGAGGTAGAAATTTTGGGAGCGAATGGGGAGATGTGACTAGCATCAAATTCAATGTCTATCCGCCTGCATGGAGAAGCTGGTTAGCACTGACACTCTATGCTTTTTTTGCATTTTCTTTATTGAGTGCATTTTTGGCTTATCGTTTTCAAAAAAATCGTGAAAAATTACAAATGCTAGAAGTCATTCGAGGTAATGAACAGCAGTTAAGATTATCTCTCGATGCCAGCGGACAAGGCGTTTGGGATTGGACCGCAGAAGGTGATGAAATTCATCATACAAAATTTAATGAGCTTGTTTTGGTACAATCGGATGCAGAGCCTAAGCAGTTGGTTAATTATTGGGGTATGATCCATGTAAAAGATCGTTTAAAAGTGATTCATGCGTGGCAAGATCATCTATTTGGGCTGTCTGGTACTTATATTTGTCAATATCGAATTTTCAAAAATAATGGTCAACACATTTGGATAGAGGAACAGGGAAAAGCGATAACCCGCGATGATTTAGGCATGGCGAATCATATCACTGGCACCTATAAAAATATTACCGAACTGAAAGCCATTGAAAATGATTTAGAGTTATTTGCCAAAGCATTTTCAGACACCAATGAGGGTGTTATTGTGGTGAATGATAAGTTTGAGGTGATAAAAATTAATCAAGCTGCTGAAAAATTAACGGGTTATGGGCACAGCAGCCTAATAGGAAAATCTCTAGCCATGTTGCGTTCTAGTCGACAACCTTGGGACTTTTATCAAGATATCAGTTTAGAGATAAGTAAAAAAGGAAGTTGGCAAGGAGAAGTCTGGCAACGAACGGCTTATGGTAAAGATATTCCAATGTGGGTTAACGTCAGTGCCATTCATTATAGAGATGGGCAGCCAAGCAATTATGTTTATATTTTTAATGATATCAGTGATCGTAAGGAAGCCGAGGAAGAGTTAACTTATTTAGCGAACTATGATTCCTTAACCAATTTACCCAATAGAACCTTGTTAAGAGATCGTTTAGAACATGCAATTTTATCCTCCAATGTGACACACCATCCTTTTGCTATTTTATTTTTAGATCTAGACCGATTTAAAAAAGTGAATGATTCCTTTGGGCATACTGTGGGAGATAAATTACTCTGTGAAATTGCGGTTCGAATCAAAAGCTGTTTGCAACCAGACGATACCATCTCAAGATTGGGTGGCGATGAGTTTGTGGTTTTGATGGAGCATTTTACCAATATTGGAGCCATAGCCACGATGACAGAAAATATTAAAAAAGCGATGAAACTACCTTTCAGATTGGAGGGATTTGATATCTCTACCTCATTTAGTATGGGCGTTTCTATTTATCCTGGTGATGGTAAAGATGCAGGTGAATTGCTTAAAAATGCAGATATTTCCATGTATCATGCGAAAAAGATGGGTCGAAATAGATTGCAGTTTTATACACCAGAAATGAATGAGAAAGCTTTAGAACGTTTAACTTTAGAAAATCAGTTAAGATCAGCGATTAACTCGAGTGAGTTGGAAGTTTGGTATCAACCACAGATTGATGGCGCAGATGGTTCATTATATGGCGCAGAAGCTTTAGTTCGCTGGAATCATCCTGAGAAAGGATTAGTATCTCCTGTTGATTTTATCCCTATTGCGGAAGAAAGTGACTTAATCTGTGAGTTAGGCAAAGAAGTTTTCAGTAAAGTCTGCCAGCAGCTTAAAATATGGCAAAATCAAGGGATTTATTTTCAAATATCAGTTAATTTAGCCGCACGCCAATTAATGCAATTGGACTTGGTTGAAACAATTTCCCATATAGTCAATGAAGAGAATGTTGATCCGAAATATCTTTGTTTAGAAATTACCGAAACTGCTTTGATGGAAGATTTGCCTCATGCCAAGGAAGTTCTAACAAAATTAAGACACAAGGGTTTTAAAGTGGCGATTGATGATTTTGGAACAGGCTATTCATCCATGAATTATTTAAGAAATATTCCTTTAGATGTGCTAAAAATTGATTATGCATTTGTGAGTGAAATGCTGTTGAGTAACATTGATCAAGCCATTATTCGGGCTATCATCGAGCTGGGGAATGCATTGAATGTGACTGTGCTAGCAGAAGGTGTTGAAACAAAAAGTCAAAGGGATATGTTACAAAAAAAAGGTTGCCATTTATTTCAGGGGTATTTATACGATCGTCCCATGCCAATCAACCAATTTGAGTTTTGCTTAAAAAAATATCATCCCAAATCTAAGCGTGAAATTTAGATTTATAAGACAGAGAGACTTTTTCTGATGCCATCTTTTACCTTACATGAAACTTTGCAGAAAGATTGTTTTGTTGTGGGTGACTTTCCTTTGTCACAGCTTTTATTAAACAATGAATCCTCCTATCCATGGTTTATTCTGGTACCAAGAGTGCCCGATGTACAAGAAATTTACCACTTGCCCTTGAGCAAACAGCAACAACTTTGGACAGAATCCCGCCAATTGAGCGAATGGTTAATGAAACACTACCAAGGAGACAAACTCAATATCGCCACAATAGGTAATATAGTGCCACAACTTCACTTCCATCATATAGTTCGTTTTCAATCAGACAGAGCTTGGCCAAAACCTGTTTGGGGGGCATTTCCAAGTGTCCCTTATCCAACTCATATCGCTCAACAATCTATACAAGAAGCGCGTCATTACCTGCAAATTAAATAATCCTGAGGTCGATAACACCTAGGACAGGCTCCTAGGATTCTCTAGGTAAATCACCTGATTTCTGGATAAATAATTAAAAATCAGGAGAACCAATTGCCTGTTCAAAGACCAGGTTTTTGGATCAAAAAAGAATTTGATACATCGAGATTTTAAAAATACTACAGGGATTACGTCGCAAGATTTTGAAAAAGTAAGCTTCCAACACGGCTCAGCTATACAGAGTTGAAATAATGCTTTCTTAAACGGATCTCAAGTTATTTACAAAATATCGTCTACACTTAATCAATGAATTGATCCACTAGTGAATAGTGCTATTTGAAATTAGTGAAAGGTAGAAATGATGGAAAAAGAAGAGAAGGCGATACATATTGCCAAACAAAGGCTTCAGGGGGTGAGCAAGTCCTTGCTGTCTTCCTCAGGTCTCGCACTTGTTCTATTGGTATTAACAGGAGGTGCTTGGGGAAATGCATGGATAGCTAGTATTTTAATTGTGCTTAAGGTAATCGACACTGACCCCTAATTTACTCTAATTTACTAATTTACTAATTTACTAATTTACTAATTTAATATACCACTAAACCCTCTGTGCTCTCTGTGTTCTCTGTGGTTCATTGATCTTTAAAACCCTTAAAAAACGATTTACCACAGAGGCACAGAGGACACCGAGAAAACATTGATAGCTGGGTTAGATATATATTTTCAGTAATACTCACCTTTTGTAGCGTTATCCATTTAGTGTTCTACTCTAGCTAATATACCACTAAACCCTCTGTGCTCTCTGTGTCCTCTGTGGTTCATTGATCTTTAAAACCCTTAAAAAACGATTTACCACCGAGGCACAGAGGACACCGAGAAAACATTGATAACTGGG
>Ga0210050_1003042_pt1 | contig 15287 bp, 14 predicted proteins | sample CryGey132114_all_FD_185463 | JGI IMG/M metagenome (GOLD analysis project Ga0210050, IMG submission 185463) | Groundwater microbial communities from aquifer - Crystal Geyser CG22_combo_CG10-13_8/21/14_all (SPAdes) (version 2) | ecosystem: Environmental > Aquatic > Deep subsurface > Groundwater ...
GCGCAATCGTGCGCAGCTTTGTTTCGTCCATGTTAATCACCATTCCTGGATGATCAACCCGCTGGCAATTTTGTGGGTTACTGGTGCCGCTTTGGGCTCATTCCTGGGTGGAAATACGCTAGCCGTTTAGGCTCATACCTCGTTGGACAAGGCTGCAACATTCCAATGCAGGTTCGCGCCTACTCGAATCGGGCGAATCGGCCCGTTTTCCTTGCAGGCCCAAATCCGTAATGTTTGGGGCGCTTTTCGAAGGTAGAACGATGCGCTTGCGGTGTCCGTGGTCGGACGGGTTTCAAGCTCCAGCGGTGTGAAGCGTTGTTCGGTTTTAGCTGCCATGTCGAGACCTTTCTGCGCGTGTTGCGCTGTTGAAGGTCTCGAACTATTTGCCGACTATTTTTATTTTTTCGATAACTGTCGAACTGTCGATTTCTTGAATTCAGTTGCTTCGAATTTCGCGCCACTTTGTACCGACTGAACCCTCAGCGACTTGAGTCCCTGCCTCGTCGCAATACAGCCCGTTCTTGACTTTTGAGAATGGCGAACCCTCCACGCCAGCGCGGTTCAGTAGTGCGTTGTAAAAGACTTTTGCGGATTTGTATTTGCCAGCCTTGTAAAGGCTTTTCATGTAGGGCATCGCAACAGTTGACCATGATGGTTTTCTGTCGCGGTGCTTTTGGGCAGGCATCCCGGCCACGGGCGCATCAGGTACAGCAGCGCCAGCCACGCCCACTGCATCAAACCAGGCTTGAACGTGTGGCGAAGGTGTTTCGCCTTGCGCGGCCAGCCAGGCGGCGAAGGCTGGCGCGGCGATGCAATGAAAGTCCTTGTCACCATAAACGGGCGCTGCTCCATAAACGGGCTCGGTCACGTCACCACCCCACATAGGGCGGCTGGCGTAGCCTTTGAACACCTTTTGATGATGCGTCACCACTTGCGCGGTCACGATGGTGCTGGGCAGTTCCCCGCTGGCCAGGGCAGCATTCAGCCCTTGCAAAAAGGCTTGCGTTAACCTTTTCCCCGATATGTCGCCCAATGTGTACGGGCGCTGCAATACGGCGATGCGCTCGGGCTTGAGCGTTTCAGGCCACCCAGCGGCGTGTTCTTCTTTGGTGAAGTGCCTGCCCAGCAGCGCCATTGCATCACGCCATTTTTGATTTATCAAACTCACGATGCACCCCCGTGCAGAAAACCCCGCAAATCAGGATGCACCAGCAGGCCAGCGGGGGCTTGGCTTTTCAACCCGGTTTCGAAGCGGGTCTAGCTGGCGCAAAAACGGTTATGCCATTGCAGCCATACGCACGATACGGGCGCGGGCTTTGGCGGTCTGGTTCGCAGTCCACAAATCGCGCTGATTCTGTAGCGCCAGCCAGTAACCCGGTGTCGTGCCCAATGCCTCAGACAATCGCAAGTCCATGTCAGCACTCACGGCAGCGTGACCATTCAGCACACGCGACAGCATCACCCTACTGATGCCGATATGGGCAGCGAATGTGGTCACGCTCACGTCCAGGTCGTCAAGCCATCCGGTCAGCAGTTCGCCAGGGTGTGCGGGGTTGTGCATTTTCATGGTGTGTCTCTCAGTGGTAATCCAAATAATCCAGCAATTCAATGTCAGTGCCGATAAACCTGAACGTCAATCGCCAATTAGCCTGTACCGTCACGGCATGGAACCCGGCAAGGTCACCAGATAATCCATGCAGCCGCCAGGATGGTCGCATCAGGTCTTGCGGCACACTGGCAACACTTAGGGCAGTTAAAAGCTCGCGCAGTCGCTTTGCGTGGATAGGCTGTATGCCTGCCATGCCACCACTGCGGTAAAAGGTTTCAAGCCCTTTGTGTCTGAATGTGAGAATCATAAACTGTTAACCATTGATTTACAAGTCAACCCGCCACCACGCGCAGCTTGCCCGGCTCTGCGCTGGCATCAAACGTTACCCCGGCCTGTTGCAGTATCCATGCCTCGATTCGCTCATGGTGAACCCGTAACAGTTCCAATGGGCGAACCTTGTAATGCTTTTCAGCCGTGGCGCTGGGTTTATGGCCTTGAATCTGTGCTGTCACGCCAGCGGGTATTTCCAGCCACTCGGTCAGGCTTGCGAACGAACGGCGCAGGCCATGCAGGGTCAGGCCAGCCAGTCCGGCGGCTTTGCAGGCGCGGGTGTGCGGGTTGTTGGGCTCGGTCAGGCATCCGCTGGCGCTTGTATTGCTTGCGAAAACCCATTCATTGCGGCGCGGTAGGGCGGCCAGCAGGTGCAGCACGAAAGGGGTTGCGGGTATCTCGCGCGTGCCTTCCACCTTGTCCTTGATTTGAATGCCCTTCCATTGGGTGTTTATGTCCTCCCAGCGCAGGGAAAGCACTTCGCCCGGCCTTGCGCCAGTCAGTAACATCATTTGCAGGCAGGCAGCGATAACGGGGTTTTGAATCTGTTGCACGGCGGTGAACCATGCGGCCAGTTGTTCACGCTGCAACACGTCCGATTTAGTGCGGGCTTTGCCCAATGCTTCGCGGGTCTTTGTGGTTTTGGCCGGGTTCTTTGCTGGCAGCAGGGCGGCGTATTGCGGCTGTTCACTGCACCAAGTGAGAAACACTGTCAGCAATCGCCATGCCAGCCGGGCAGAACTGGCGCGGGTCTTTCCCTCGTTGGCGGCCCATGCTTCTATCGTGGGTTGGTCAAGGTCTTTCAGCGCCAGCGGCATCAATGCGGCCAGCGGCCCCGGCTTGGTCAGTTGCTTGCCACCACCACGGCGGCCAGACGGTAAGCCCCCGGCCTTGGCCTTGTCGATATGGTCGCGGTAGTGCAGGTCGCCCCAATGTGGGCGGCGTTCTTCAATGTAGGCTTGCCAGACCTCGCCCACGGTCAGGGCTTGGGCGGCTTGCTGTTGGGCTTGGTGGGCTTGTTCGGCAGCAGCAGCGGCAATGGCTTGGTCTTTTGCTTCCTGTTGCTGGCGCTCAAGCTCTCGCGGGTCGGTGCCTGCATCAATCAGCATTTTTAATGCTTGCGCTCGGTTGCGTGCCTTTTCAATCGGCCAGTCTGCCACGGTACCGATATTGACGCGAATGGTTGAACCGTTCAATCGTGCCTCAAAAACGTAAGTCTTGCGGCCCGATGGTGTTGCTCGCAGCGCCAGCGTCGGGGTGTCGGTGTCCCATAGAAACGCTTGCGCCTTATCAGCAGGGCAGGCAAAGTCTGTCACCCTGCCAGCAGTCAAACGAACCCGGTTAAGTTGTTGTTTCATGGCTTCCTCAAAATCTGTAGGCAATCTGTAGGCAAATCAGCACAATAAAGGTGCATATCAATCAACACGCTACCTGATAACTTGTCCAGTGCTTTGTCGTTAACTTGTTGATTTATATTGATTGTACTACTTGAATCAACACGGTGAAATATAAAAAAGTCAGGATTGTGATTCCTGTTGTCGTTGGTTCTAGCCCCATCAGCCACCCTAAGTACAGTAAAGAAACCGCACTATTGAAATGGTAGTGCGGTTTTTCTCTTTGTGGCCCATACCTGCGCTATACCGCCAGCGGTACTCGGTTTTGCACCGAATAGCCACCATATCGACAAACCCTTACAAGCTACGTTCAACTTCATTACCCGGTAATGACTGCGAAATTTAGTTTCATAACAGTCACGAAATTCAACGGCCAAAAAAAACCCAGCACATTAGGCTGGGTCTTAACTCTTGCGAGCCGCACTCAGGGAGGTAAAGCGCGGGGGCTTGATGCCCGGCTGAACTGTAGCACCGTGCGCGAGCTGCTGCCTGACCTAAAACTACACCCTGCCACAGTGATTCTTTAGGCATGAATTATGTGGCCCGGCGGCCACATCACGCCGGGTTACATGAATTTTATGCCTATAACGCTTATGAAATAAGCATAAGCAGCTATTGAATATGTAGCAAATAGACAACAAAATTCAAGCCCCACAACGACACCAGCAAGCCGCCGCCGACAGGCGGCGTGTTTTCACGCGGTTCTGAGGGAGCCCCCTCGGGGGGCGGGGGCCAACACCACATAACCGACGAAGCCGCTGACCAATGTCCAATTGCGCTGCACGTTGGGTCTGAAGATATGCGTTGGCCATGACATCGTCAACGACGCTCAGTGAAATCTTCTGCTGACTGAGTAGGTCAGCTACCGCTTGGTTGTTGGTTGGAATGGCTGCGCGCAACAGGGCTTCACTTGGTTGCATCGCTTGCAGATAGGCGGTATCAGCGATGCTGGTTGGGCTGATCAGCTTTTGGTATTCTTTGACCCGGTTGATGTCATTGAGCAGCAGGGGTGAAATGCCTGTCAGACGCATGGCATCTTGCTGTTGCTGAATTTGATCCCGTGCTGATTTGACAGCTTTGGCCGACGCATCTGGCACGATGCCGCCTGCCAAGTGAAAGCGCGGTTTGGCTGTGGCCACCGGCCACTTGCCAGCATGGATGGCACGCGCCAACTCCGCTGCGTCTGGGTTTTCTTTCGCCAAGTCAGTAATCCAGCCGTCTGTTTCACTGCCCCTCTCAATGTTGCCCGCGACAAGCCTAGCCGTTCGCTTGTCAAACTCGATCAACTGTGCTGCTGTAAATGGCAGCGGTAGCAGTGGTGTACCGTTTTGCAAGCCATAAAAGTAGCCTTCCACACCGTCGATCTGTTTGGGGGCAAGGTCGGCTGGATGAAAACCAGTCAGACCCTCAGATTCATTCGCATCAAAAGGCTGTGACTGGGAGAATAGCCAAAAACCATCCTGGGTGACGGCGTACTTCACCAATTCGCCACCGTAGGCATCCAATGTGGCAAGCAGGGGTGCTGGTGCTGTTTCAAACGCCAGAAGTGGCCAGAGTGCTTTGAGTTGGTAAGTTTTTGCCACGGCATCCCCTCAAGTGCCCTTCAGGATAAACCACAGCAGGCGGGTGAATGTGATCCGCCATTCGGTTCGCGGGTCTAGCTAGGGTGACACTATTGCAGGTGCATCAATATCAAGCGTTTGCACTGAGCACTTCATTGATACGGGTCTGCCAGCCGGGGCCAGTGGCTTTGTATTTGTCCACAATGACGGTATCAATGCGCAGCGTGATTTGTGTTTTGGTGCCACTGCCCAAGGGACGACCAGGGCGGCGCATCAAGGCAAATTCGGCATCACTCACTTCATGGGTGTCGGGGTCGGCGGCAATGCCAGCGCGGATGCGGGCATCCTCTTCGTCACTGGGTAAATTGAAGACACGGCCGGATTTAGTTTTGACTTGCAACATAGTTTTGCAGCTCTTTTTTTGGTTGCCGTGCCACTATTTTCCACTCATTCAAGACCGACATGTTGCACGTACGAGCTAAATCGTGACGTGTTTCAGCTTGAGTCGCTTGGCGTTCTTGGCCAGCACAATGTCCAAGGTGGCAATACCTTGGGCTTTGGCAGCCAATGCGCACGCCAGGTGCAAAGCGTCACCGGCACGCAAGCCGGTAGTGGCATCCATGGTCAACACGGCGGCTTTGTGAAAAGTCATCGATTCGATGGGCAGCAATTGCAAATCGTTGGAACAGACCCGCTCAAATTGAAGCCAGGCGATTTGGGCTTGCGCCTGGGTCAGTTGCCCGGTGCGTTGCTTTAACCCCATGACACTGGCAAATTCAGTCACACACCATACGGCGGATGCCAGTTCACCAGTGCAGGCTGCATACCACTTGACCACATCGGCTGTCTTGGCCTCATGGGTGCAGAGTGCCACCAATACGCTGGTATCAACGTATAACATTAGTAGCGCGCCTCTTGACGCAGTTGCTCCATCACTGACGATCCCATCGGCAAAAGTTTGTTTTCGCGTGTGATTTCAGCGGCAAATGCCTTGCGATTCCATTGTGCGGGTGGCTTCAGGCTAAGTGCACCATCGGCTCCTAAACGTGCTTCAAACAAGTCACCTTCTCGCACGCCAATCTGACGGATATAGTCAGCAGGAATGCGTACCGCAAGACTGTTACCCCATTTGGCAATTTGTAGATTCATCATGGTCGGTATTGATATACGTTGAAGTTTCTAATTTGTAGTTGTTCACGCCACTACGCGCAATTTGCCCGGTTCTGACTTGGCATCAAACACAAGGCCGGCCTGCTCCAGTATCCTCACCTCGATCTTTTCATGGTGAACGCGTAGCAGCTCCAGCGGGCGCACTTTGTACTGTTTTTCAGCCGTGGCGCTGGGCTTGTGACCAGAAATCACGGCGGGTATATTCCCCGCCCCTTGGGGCGTTTCCCCTGTGCGGCGAACGCCAGTGAGCCGTATGGTCTCGTCCGCACCCGATACCCCGCAGCTTGCTGCGGGGATTTTTTTTACGCGAGGAGGAAAGGAGCGAAGGGCGAAGCCCGTAGCGGATTTTCCCCTCGCGCAGCGCCTCAGAATGACTCGGGTGCCGTGGCCCACCTTTGCGACGCGATATCCCGCACCCATTAACGGTTGCACGAATGTTATTTAGGGTCAAACCGGATTGGCAAACTGGGTCAGTTTTGACATCGACGTCAACAGGCTGACTGAAGCAGAGCAGCTACTTGCTGAAAAACTGAAGAGTGCTCCGGTTGCACTTTGAATTTTTTATATCGTGCATATACGTCAGTTTTTCCCGGAGAAAACCGCATGTTGACTCGAGTTTTCAAAAAAAGCGGCAAGTCGCTGGCCGTGCGCTCAGCTTGGATTTGCCGCTGCGGCGCAACCAAACAGCTTGAAAAGCCAGCCCTCATGCCCCATGTACCGGGCAGTTCAAAATGTTTTGGAGTTCCCCATGCGAGCCGACAAGTTCACCACCAAATTTCAGGACGCCCTGTCTGACGCCCAGTCTTTGGCGTTGGGCCAAGACCACGCCTATATTGAGCCCGCCCACGTGCTGGTAGCGATGCTCAAACAAGACGGTGGCCCCAAGGCGCTGCTACAGCGCGCCGGGGTCAATATTGCAGGTCTGCTCGCCGCCGCCGAGGCGGCTGTCAAAAGGCTGCCGCAAGTCACCGGTCAAGACCAGGTGCAGGGCGGGCCGGAGCTGGGCAAACTGCTGCAAGCCACTGAAAAAGAGGCGATCAAGCGCAAGGACGAGTACATTGCCAGCGAGCTGTTTTTGCTGGCCTTGAGTGAAGCCAAAGGTACGCTGGGCGACGCCGCACGCGCCAATGGCTTGACGCGTAAAAGCCTGGAGGCGGCCATCGACGCCGTGCGTGGCGGCCAGAATGTGAACAGTGCCGACGCCGAAGACCAGCGTGAAAGTCTCAAGAAGTATTGCATCGACCTGACCGAGCGCGCCCGTGCGGGCAAGCTTGACCCGGTGATTGGCCGCGACGACGAAATTCGCCGCGCCATCCAGGTGCTGCAACGCCGCACCAAAAACAACCCGGTTCTGATCGGCGAGCCAGGTGTCGGCAAGACCGCCATTGTGGAAGGGCTGGCGCAGCGCATCGTGGCCGGTGAAGTGCCCGACAGCCTCAAAGGCAAACGCGTGCTTTCGCTGGATATGGCCTCGCTGCTGGCCGGTGCCAAGTTTCGCGGTGAATTTGAAGAGCGCCTGAAAAACGTGCTGAAAGACCTGGCCAAGGACGAAGGCCAGACCATTGTCTTTATTGACGAGCTGCACACCATGGTCGGTGCGGGCAAGGCCGAAGGTGCCATGGACGCGGGCAACATGCTCAAACCCGCGCTGGCGCGTGGCGAGCTGCACTGCGTGGGTGCGACCACACTGGACGAGTACCGCAAATACATCGAAAAAGACGCTGCGCTGGAGCGCCGTTTCCAGAAAATTCTGGTGGGGGAACCCTCCGTCGAGGCCACCATTGCCATCCTGCGTGGCCTCAAAGAGCGCTATGAAAAGCACCACAATGTCGATATCACCGACCCGGCCATCGTGGCTGCGGCCGAGCTGAGTAACCGCTACATCACCGACCGCTTTTTGCCCGACAAGGCGATCGACCTGATCGACGAGGCCGCCAGCAAGATCAAGATCGAGATGGACTCCAAACCCGAGGTGATGGACAAGCTCGATCGCCGTCTGATCCAGTTGCAGATCGAACGCGAAGCGGTCAAAAAGGAAAAAGACGAAGCATCGCTCAAACGGCTGGAGCTCATCAACGAAGAAATCAAGTCGTTGCAAAAAGAAATCGCCAACCTGGACGAAATCTGGAAGGCCGAAAAAGCCAGCGCCCAGGGTAGTGGTGACTTGCGCGAGCAGATTGACAAACTCAAATTCCAGATCGAAGAACTGACCCGTAAGGGCGATTTCAACCGGGTCGCTGAGCTGCAATATGGCAAGTTGCCCGAGCTGGAAAAGCAACTGAAAGCCGCGCAGGCCAAGGAAAGCGACCGCGCCGAAGGTGCCGCGCCGCGCCTGTTGCGCACGCAAGTGGGTGCGGAAGAAATTGCCGAAGTGGTCAGCCGCGCCACCGGAATTCCAGTGGCCAAAATGATGCAGGGCGAGCGCGACAAGCTGCTACAGATGGAGGTCAAGCTGCACGAGCGCGTGGTGGGGCAGGATGAAGCCATTAGCGCGGTGGCCAACGCCATCCGCCGTTCACGCTCAGGACTTTCCGACCCGGATCGCCCGACCGGCAGTTTCCTGTTTCTGGGCCCCACGGGCGTGGGCAAGACCGAGCTGTGCAAGGCGTTGGCGGGTTTTTTGTTTGACAGTGACGAGCACATGGTGCGCATCGACATGAGCGAGTTCATGGAAAAGCACAGCGTGGCACGCCTGATTGGTGCGCCCCCCGGCTATGTGGGCTACGAAGAAGGCGGCTACCTGACGGAAGCCGTGCGGCGCAAACCCTACGCCGTGCTGCTTTTGGACGAAGTGGAAAAAGCGCACCCGGACGTGTTCAATGTGCTGCTGCAAGTGCTCGACGATGGACGCCTCACCGACGGCCAGGGTCGCACCGTGGACTTCAAAAACACGGTGATCGTGATGACCAGCAACATTAGCTCGAAAATGATTCAGAACATGGTGGGGCAAGACTATGAAGACGTCAAGGATGCGGTGACTGATGAGCTCAAAAACCACTTCCGGCCCGAGTTCTTGAACCGCATCGATGAGACTGTGGTGTTCCACAGCCTGGATGCCAGCCACATTGCCGACATTGCCAAGATTCAGTTGGCGGTGCTGACCGCGCGCCTGGCGCATATGGAACTGACACTGGCGGTGAGCGACGCCGCTGTCAAAGAGCTGGCCAAGGTGGGTTTTGACCCGGTGTTTGGTGCCCGGCCCTTGAAACGCGCCATTCAACAGCGTATTGAGAACCCGCTCTCGAAGCTGCTGCTGGAAGGCAAGTTTGCACCCAAGGCGACGATTCATGTGTCGGTGGACCCGATCAAGGCACCGGGGCAATTCAGCTTTGCCTAATTTGCGATACTGTGCGCTATGCGCATTGTCGGGAACTCTCAAATTGCCCTGCCCAGCTTGATGCCCAGCGCCGCCGCTTTGCGGCAGGCGCAGGTGCATCAGGTCACGGCAGCGGCGCTGATGCGCGTGGCCACCACCGGGGTGCGCAAGGGCGTTTATCGCTACGCCACGCATGAAGCCGCCAACCGCGCCAGCGACGAAGCGCTCAGTGTCGCTATTGCGCTGAATATGAAGCAGATGGAAGGCTCACCATGAGCGACAAACCACCTGAAATGGCACGCCCGGCCAGCGTAGCCGACCTGAAGTTGCTGCTGGGCGCACTTCATGCGCATGGGGTCGATTACTTGTTGATTGGGGGTTACGCCCTTTTTGCGCTTGGCTACCAACGCGGTACGGTCGATATCGACATCGTTTTGCGACCCACGCTGGCGCAAGGCGAAAAGGTCAAGCAAGCGCTGTTGCTGTTGCCCGAGGGCGTTGCCAAAGACATCGACCCGGCCTGGTTTCCAGAAGGCGACACCATTCGCGTGGCTGATGCGTTTGTGGTTGACTTGATGTTCAACGCCTGCGGTGAAAGCTACGAGTCTTTGTTGCCCTACGCCGTCACGATTGACTTCGATGGCATTCCACTGCGCACTGTTTCGCTGCAAGGGCTGCTGAAAACCAAGCAAACGTCGCGCGAAAAAGACCGAATGGATCGGCTGATTCTGGAGCGTGCCCTGGCGGTTGGTAAAAGCTGACTGATTTGGTGCAACCCGACTTGGTGTTGTTTGTGCACAGTCCCACCGCGCTGGTTGCGGCCCACGCCTACCCGTTTAAAAAAGTCCTGAGGGGTTCGGGTTTTGAAATTGGTCAGCGCTGATAGCACCAGTGGCACTGCGGGCGCTTTGCCGTTTGCACCGTTTCCAACCCCCGGTTAACCGATGACAAAGTGACACCACGGCAACCACATCAAGGCACCGGGGCAGTTCCGTTTTGCCTGATTTGCGATACGCGGCGTCACGCACATGGTTGGTAACACCGTGTCTGTTGATGGTTTTTTGCTTGCGACAAGCCGGGTTCTTACCTTTTGTGATATTCCGGGTGGCAAAATGGCCTTTTCCCAATCCAGTGGAGAAGTGCCTTGCCAACCCGTTGCCGCAACCCCCGCATTTGTGCCCTTGCAAGGCCATGGTTCGCTCTGTTGGCTTTGGCCGCCGGGCCAGTACTGGCGCAGACGCCGCCGCCGCCCGATGCTGGGCGCATCCTGCAAGAAACCCGACCCGTGGAACGCGCCCCAGCGCCCACCATCGCCCCGCTCCAGGCCCCGCCTGCCGCGGCGCCCACAGCGCCTGCTGGCAGCGCCGACGTGCGTGTGCAGGTGAATCAATTTGAATTCAGCGGCAACCACGCCCTGTCCAAAGAAACGCTCAACGCCGTGGTGGCGCGCTGGAGCGGGCGCGCGCTTAATTTTGGTGAACTGATCGAAGCCGTCGAAGCAGTGGAAGCACGTTACAAGGCAGAGGGCTATTTTCTGGTGCAAGGCTATTTGCCACCGCAAAAAATCAAAAGTGGCTCGGTTGAAATTGCCATCAGCGAAGGCACGCTGGGCGAAGTCAGGCTTGAAGGCGAAAGCCGCATCGACCCGGGCGTAGTCTATGGTTACCTTGAGCGCCTGCCCAAAGGCCAGCCGCTCACGCTGCGCAGTGTCGAGCGCCAGGTGCTGCTCATCAACGAGCTCGCGGGCAGCCACGCCAGCCTGGACCTGCAAGCCGGAGAAGCCCCCGGCAGCACCGACATCGTGATTGCCCAAGCGGTGGATCCGTTGTTAAGTAGCCACATTGACCTCAACAACCACGGGTCGCCCTCTACCGGCAACAACCGGCTTGCGCTAAGCGTCAACGCCAACGGCCCGTTCGGCAAAGGTGAACGCCTGAGCGCCAACGTCATGATGACCGACACCGGCAACCTCTACAGCTACAACCTGCGCGGTGAATTACCCGTAGGGGCCCAGGGCTGGCGCTTAAGCGCAGCGGCTTCGCGCGCCACCTACACCCTGGGGGGCGACTTTGCCAGCATGAATGCCAGCGGCACCGCCGATGCGCTGCGCCTGGGGGCGTCATACCCCATTGTTCGCAGCCGTCAAAGCAACATCAAACTGCAATTGGAAATTGACGAAAGCAAGCTCTCAGACCACTTCAAAGCCAACACCCCACCCACCGACCTGGACAAACAAAGCCGTGGCCTGACCGCCACACTGGGGGGCGACTGGCTCGATCAAAACAGCTCAACGCGGGCTGAAATGGCCTGGCGCAGCGCCCAAATTGATATGGGCAGCACCGCAGCCACGCTGGACGCACCACCCACCGGACCGGGGGCGGCAGGGCACTTCAGCAAACTAAGCTTGAGCGCGCAGCACCAGAGAAGCTTGGGACAATACCTCAGCGTACAACTGCAATGGAACGCACAACTGGCCAGCAAAAACCTCGATTCATCAGAAAAATTAAGCCTGGGCGGACCTGCCACGATGCCCGGCTACGCCAATGGTGAGGCCAGCGGCGACAGCGGCCAGATGCTCAAATTGGCACTGCGCTGGCAAGCCACCCCAACGCTGGGCCTGGGCCTGTTTGCCGACTGGGGCCAATTGCAACTGCTGCGCAACCCGCTGCCCGCTGCCACCACGCCCAACGACAAAAGCATGAGCGACATTGGCCTAAGTGCCGACTGGCAACTGCACAAAGACGTCACGCTCAGTGCCCTGCTGGCCTGGGCCGTTCACGAAGCACCCAACCCAACCGACGACGCCAGGCCCCGGGCATGGCTCAATCTTGGCTACAACTGGTAAAGGGGGAACAACATGAATCACATTTACCGATTGATCTGGAGCCAACTCGAACAAGCCTGGGTAGCGGTGGCTGAAACGGCCAAAGGGCGCGGCAAGGGTGGCAAAACCAGCGCCGTCGCGAGCCACACTTTCGTCATTGCGAGCAAAGCGCGGCAATCCATGCCTGCGGACCTCGTGGAATGCCACGTCGCTGCGCGCCTTGCCATGACGAAAACGCTCTTCGCTGCTGCTCTTGCCCTTTGCTTGGCTCCCGTCGGGGCGCAAAGCACCCCGCCCGCCAACGCGCTGCCCACCGGTGGCAAAGTCAGTGCCGGGCAGGCCAGCATCAGCCAAGCGGCCAACGTGCTCACGGTGCAGCAAACCAGCCAGCGTGCTGCGCTGGACTGGCAAAGCTTCAACATCGGCGCTGCGGCTACGGTCAACTTCAACCAGCCTGGCATCAGCTCAGTGGCGCTGAATCGCATCATCGGCAACGATGCCAGCCAAATCTACGGCAAGCTCAACGCCAACGGCCAGGTGTTCTTTAGCAACCCCAACGGCATGCTGTTCGCAAGGGGCGCACAGGTCAACGTGGGCGGCATATTGGCGAGCACCTTGCGTCTGGGCAACGCCGACTTCATGGCCGGCAACTACCGCTTTAGCAACCCCGGCAGCGGCAGCATCAGCAACCAAGGGCTGATCAACGCGCTGGGTGGCGTCACCTTGATGGGCAACAACGTTGACAACAGCGGGCAGATCAACGCCAGCAGCGTCAGCCTGGTGGCCGGTAACATGCTGGCGGTTGACCTGAGCGGCGACGGCCTGATTCGGGCGCGGGTAGCTGATGCCACTGGCAGCCTGGGGCAAGTGGTCAACAACAGCGGTGTGATCAAAGCCAGCGGCCTGGCTGAGCAGGGCGGGGATATCTTGCTGCAGGGCGGTCGCGCGCTCAACGCAGGCTCGCTCGATGCATCAAGTCCCACTGGCATAGGCGGCACTGTGAAGATGCTCGGCACGCAGGTTGGTGTGACTGGAAACGGCAGCATCAACGCATCAGGTGCCAGCGGTGGCGGCACAATTTTGTTGGGTGGCGACTTCCAGGGCAAAAATCCCGAAGTGCCCAATGCCACCGTCACCTACTTTGGGCCAGAGGCCAGCATCAAGGCTGATGCGCTAGGCAGCGGCAACGGCGGAAAAGTGATTGTCTGGGCCGATGACACCACGCGGGCGTTTGGCAGTATTTCGGCTAAGGGTGGGGTCAACGGGGGCGACGGCGGGTTTGTGGAGACGTCTGGGCATGTCTTGGATGTCACCGGCATCGCCGTGGACGCTCGGGGCTCCAAAGGGCGTGCGGGCGTTTGGCTGTTGGATCCGTTTAACGTCACGGTCCAGGCTATGGGCGAAATGGGGGGTACTTTTACCGGTGGCTATTGGACACCCTCAATTCAAGGCTCAGCGATTGCCAATACAACCATCGAAACGGCATTGAATGCGGGTACCAATGTCACGATTACTACATCAGGAATTGGCTCGGAGTTAGGCAATATCACAGTTGGTTCATCAATTTCCAAGACCGGGACTACCGCCACCACACTCACGCTGCAAGCCGACAATAATATTGCTATTAATGCGCCCATCAGCTCGTCATCGAGTGCGCTCAACCTGGTACTTAACCACGGCGGCTCTTTCGCCACCGCCACTGTTTCCGGCACCCTGAGCTTGCTAGGCGGCAATGTTGATGTTCAAAAAGCAGGCGCAACGGGTGCTGGCAATCTGACCATTGCCGGTGGCGCGACTTCTCTGACAGGTACATTGGCTGCAAACACAGTTTTGGTAACTGGCGGCACCACGTCGCTGGCTACCTCGTCAGCCTTGTCCTTGTTCACACTGCAAATGAACGCTGGCACGCTTGACCTGAATACAGCTGCTGGGACATCCATCACCGGCAACCTGGTCATGTCGGGGGGAACCCTGGGTGGTACCAGTGCCGTGACAGTTGGCAGTGGATATGGTGGGATAGTTAACTGGTCTGGCGGCACGTTGGCATCCTCCAGCACGGGTTCTGTTAATTTGAGTGCGGGTGTCACGACAACGCTGATGCAAGGGACGCTGGCCTTGAATGGTGCGCTGAACAACGCTGGCACGATCAATACGCAAAGTGTCAATAGAGGGCAACTGACCACCTTGAATATTGGTACAGGCGGCAGTTTGACCAACAACGGTGGGCTCAATCTTGGCAACGTTTTATCCACCTTTGCCGACAACACGGTAACTGTCAATTTGACTGGCACCGGTTTCATGACCAACGGCAGTTCAGGAACGATCACTTCGCCGACAGCCAACGCAATTCAGGGTGGAGCTGGCACAACATTTGCCAGCACGGGGATCGTCAATGTGACGGGCTCTACGTTGAGCATTGGCGCTGACGGTACCGATACCGGAAGTTACGACATCGCCAGCGGTGCCACACTGAAATTTACGGGTGGTACACGCAATTTGAACACCGGCTCGGCGATTGTGGGCTTGGGCAGTTTGAATCTTTCGGGCGGCACCGTTAACTTCAATTTGACTGCTGGTTTGACCCTGCCCAACTTGACCTTGAGTGGTGGCACCTTAAGCGGAACAGGCAATGTGACGGTCAGCGGTGCGATGGACGTGACAGACACCAGTACGCTGACCGGAACAGGTACTCTGACCACGCAGGGCACGACCACGCTCAGCGGCTCGCCCACCTTGAACGGTGCGGTGACCTGGAACAACAGCGGCACGCTGGACATCGGCGGGGCGAACCGGGTTCTGATGTACAACGGCGCGGTACTCAACAACCTGGCTGGCGGCACCATCAACGACGCGACCAGCGCAACGGCTCCGCTGGAAGGCAATGGTTCGGCATCGACCTTCGTCAACAGCGGCACTTTCAACAAGAACGCCAGCTCGGCGGCGACTCAGATTTTCAGCATTCAGTCGTTTACCAACGCGACAGGTGGAGTCTTCAACGTCAATGCTGGCACCTTCCAGCTCACGACGACGGGCACCGACACGGGCACCTACAACATCGGCGCGGGTAATACCCTGGCGGTAACGGCTGGCACCCGGACCTTTAACGGCGCCACGTTCACAGGCACAGGCGTGTTGTCGCTGC
>Ga0210050_1003046_pt1 | contig 15268 bp, 14 predicted proteins | sample CryGey132114_all_FD_185463 | JGI IMG/M metagenome (GOLD analysis project Ga0210050, IMG submission 185463) | Groundwater microbial communities from aquifer - Crystal Geyser CG22_combo_CG10-13_8/21/14_all (SPAdes) (version 2) | ecosystem: Environmental > Aquatic > Deep subsurface > Groundwater ...
ACTTGGTCAAAAAGTTTCTTTGTGATAATCGGTTCGTGCTTTCCTTCGTACAATTCGCCGTTGTAGCGGATAACGCCGTAGTAGAACGGATTTTGTAAGAGATATTGAAAATTTGAAGTGGAAAGCAAGCCGCCTCGCCGCCCCAGCAAACCAAGCCCGTTGATAATCTTTCGGAGATTTTTCAAAGTGTAATTTCCCGAAGCGTAAGCCTCAAATGTTTTCTTGATGATGGGAGCTTTTCCTTTATCCACATAAATTTGTTTTGTTTCCCGATTGTTCAAATAGCCAAGCGGGGCCATTTGAGGCCATAGTCCTTGCTTCAATTTTTGGCGATGTCCGCGTTTGATGTTCTCCGAAAGATTATCAACATAATATTTTGACTGCCCGAAAGCGATTGAGAGCATGAACTTTCCCTGCGGTGTCGGATCAAACCAGAAAGTCGGGAATTTTAGCTCTTGGATAACTCCGGTATCAACAAGATAAATAATTTGTCCGCCGTCAACGCTATTTCTTGCCAATCTATCAGGGTGCCACGCTAAAATTCCCACAGCTTCGCCCGCTTCAAGTTTTCTCAACATCTCGGCAAAGAGAGGGCGACCAGGTTTCTTGGCAGTTTGCTTTTCCACGATAGTATCAACAATTTCCACATTCTCTTTTTGCGCCAATTCTTGCAATTCAGAAATCTGGTCGCCAATACTCCGCACTTGCCGATCTTCCGTATCGGTAGATTTGCGGGCGTAGATGAAAAACTTTTTGGTTTGATTATTCATAGAATTGTATTGGCAAACGACGAGCCACGCGGAGCGTGTAAAACCCTTTTGGATTCTGGATTTGGCGGGGGGAATGCCTTTGAGTCGCGCCTTCGGCGCGACCCAGTTTCGGCTTCAAAATGCGATTTCGATTTCTGGCGGTGTTTGCTAGACAAAGTTCGAATGTATTTTGCGGAAAATCCCAATGAAGAAATATAAATGGACTCGGCAGGACAAAACATTTGACTGGGGATATGGATTTGCCCCCTGCCTCGGCTCCCGTCCCGCCCGCAGGAGGGGTCTGGGGAGGAATGCGGGCGGGATTCTGAACCTTTCCGTTTTCGCCCAATCGCCTCTGAAAAGTAAAATTATTTTCCGTATTTTTCATAAAATTTATTATCAAATAAAATCGTTGGGTCATACTTTTTTTTGACAGCAAAAAATGAATCAATCTCGGGATACGCTTTATGTAATTGTTCTTGAGAATAATAAAGTTGATATGGCAAATAATACGTTCCGTTTAGATTGTTTGCCAAATCAATCAAATCGGTTGTAGTTTTTTGCAAAATTTTACTTTCTTTTTCATTTAGCTTTTGATTGAAGTAAAGTACGAACGCGAACATATCTTCTTTTGCGTACGGCAAAGCCGTAACTGTATCTTTATGAACAATTCGAATAGTTACATTGAGAAGATTTGCTCCATTTTCTTTTACAGTATTTCTTAAGCCGTCAACAAAGTCCGGCATTTTTTCTTGAGGAATAAAATATTCTTGAAGAATGTCAGTATCCTTTAATTTATTTTTGAGATAACCCATTGAGTCGTACATTTCCTGATTTCGGGAAACTAGACAAACTTCTTTTTGACTCATGGCTTGATTTCGAGAGCAAGTATGCAAACTTGGCTCTGCATACTTTTCTAACATCCAACGAGTCCATCGGCCGAAACTGCCGGTTTTGGAAAAATTTATTACTAGGCGATTGAGCCAATTATGTTCGTCCGGTTTTAATGCTGGTATTTCTCCGTCAAATTTTGTTTTTATGTATGTGTGAACGGCAGTTTCGGTTAAATACGAATTTGGCGAAACAGAAATTCTTGAATAGGTTAATCCAACTTGATCATTATTTTCGATATTCTTTTTGTAATATTCAGGAAAATCTTTGTAGCTAACATATTCGGTTTTATATTCGTACATTTCGTTATCTACAACTTCAATATTGACGTCAAGAATTACGCCAAATAATCCATAACCTCCGAGGGCTGATTTGAATAATTCTGTATTTTCAGAAGGGCTTGCGGTTTTGATTTCGCCATTACTCAACATAATACGAAATGATTTTACTGTTGGCGCGATTGGCCCGGGATTATGTGCAATGCCGTGAGCATTGACGCTTAGTGTGCCTCCAACTGTGAAAATGTTAATGGATTGCATTGCTTTAACCGCAAGCCCTTCTTTATCAAGAAATTGTTGGATTTGTGCCCATGTTGCTCCAGTTTGGGTATTTAAAATTTTATGCTCCTTATCAAGTTTGATTTGGTTTAAATTTCTCATGTCGAGCACCAATCCATTTTGGATAAAAGATTGGCCACCCATGCTATGCCGTTGACCAACGCTTGAAACTTTCAAATCATTTTCTTTTGCAAAAAGGAGGGCATTTTTGACATCTTCGACGGCAGAAACTTTTACGACTCCGTAAACAGCAGTTTTATTGAGACAACTTGCATCGTTGACCACTCCTCCTTTTTGCTCGAGAGCAACTAAATGTTCAGGCGTTTTTATCGTAATTGTTGTTGGCTTGGTCTGGTCAACGGCATTTGGAAATATAAAATTACAATCTTTTTCTCTGCTAGGCGGAGACGCATAATCAAAAACTTTTTTCGCACTAATCAAAATGAAAGACGCAATAATAAGTGATGTTACAATCGTGCTCTTTTTATGAAAAAAGTTTTTGAAGCGTCTCATATTAAAAATTGTGGTAATCCCTAACTTCTGTTATAATAATCATATCATTTTTTGATGTTTACGGAAAATAATTTTACTTTTCAGAGGCGATTGGGCGAAAACGGAAAGGTTCAGAATCCCGCCCGCATTCCTCCCCAGACCCCTCCTGCGGGCGGGACGGGAGCCGAGGCAGGGCAAATCCATATCCCCAGTCAAATGTTTTGTCCTGCCGAGTCCATTTATATTTATATTTCTTCATTGGGATTTTCCGCAAAATACATTCGAACTTTGTCTAGCAAACACCGCCAAAATTCGGAAATCTTAAATAAATGGATTTGAAAAATAAAAAAGTTTTATTAGTTGGTTTAGGAATTTTAGGTGGCGGTGAAGCGCTGGCTAAATTTTTACTTTTTACCAAGAAGAGTATTGTAAAAAATTATTTTTTAAATTGGCGAGATCTTATATTTCTATGAAACTCTATAGCAAACCTATGAGCCTCGTCTCTTAACTTAATAAGTAATATTTTACTTTTAGCTATTTTGTCTTTAATTTTAAAGGAGTCTTTGTTAAAGACGAATCTATTGTTTTTTCTGTCGGCGCCTTTGGCTATACCGATAATGGGTATTTCTAAGTTAAATTTTTGTAAAACTCTGGTCGCTATATTTACTTGACCTAATCCCCCGTCAATCATTATTAAATCCGGATAAGGCCAGGAGTTTTTAAACCTTCTTTCTAAAACTTCTTGAAGCATACCGGTATCGCTTATTTGATGGATGCTTTTGATTCTAAATTTTCTATATTGGCTTTTATTAAGCTCCCCGTTTTCGGCGACCACCAGGCTACCGACGGCGCTAGTACCACTTATATTTGATATATCATAACCCTCTATTCTAAAAAATTCTTCTTTATTTTTTTGAGAAAAATAATTTTCTTTTTGAAGAAGCGAGACGTCTTTAATTCTTAAAAGATTTTTAATTTGATTTCTAAAAATAGTGGCCTTTTCGTAGTCTAAATTTTTGGCGGATTCAACCATAGATTTTTTAATGGATTTTAGAAGCTCATTTTTTTTACCTTGAAATAATAGGCTAATGTGTTTAATAATTTTTTTATATTCGCTTGAAGTTATTTCTCCTGTACAGACTCCGGGACACCTTTTAAGATGTCTATAGAAGCAGGGCTTGCCTTGATTTGGTCTGCAAGTACTAAAGGGAATAACCCTTCTGATAATGTCTAGAATAGATTCAAGGATTTTTTTGCTTTGATAGGGTCCAAATATGTATTTGAATTGTTTGGAGTTTATGGTTTTTAGCTCTAAGCCTCTGATGAGTTCTATTTTAGGGTATTCATCTTTATTAATCGTTAAATATATCCAACTGCGGTCATCTTTGGCTTTGATGTTATATTTAGGTTGAATGGTTTTTATATACTCGGCTTCTAGTATCAAAGCCTCTAAAACAGAGTCGGTTGGCTTATAATCTATTTGAAATATTTCGGAGACCAATTTAGCGATACGGTTGTCGTGAGCTTTGTTAAAATATGAGGAGACTCTATTTTTAAGTGAGGTGGCTTTGCCAACGTAAATAACCTCGCCTGCTTTATTTTTCATAAGGTATACACCGGGCGAGTCTGGGAGTTTGTTGTTTTTTATTTTGATGGTTTTTGGAATGGCCACTTTATAAATATTTTTTAAGGTGTTTGCCGGTTAGGGAATTTTTATTACTAGCTATTTCCTCGGGGGTACCAATAGCTACTATTTCTCCCCCATTGACTCCGCCAGTTGGTCCTAGATCAATAACATAGTCGGCGGTTTTTATAACATCTAAATTATGCTCAATAACGACAACGGTATTGCCTTTATCAGTTAGCTTTTGAAGAATTTTTAATAATTTATTTATGTCCTCAAAATGAAGTCCGGTGGTTGGTTCGTCTAATAGATAAAAAGTTTTGCCGGTTGATCTTTTTGATAATTCGTTGGCTAGCTTAACTCTTTGAGCCTCGCCCCCGGAAAGAGTGGTGGCGGGTTGCCCCAGCTCAATATAACCTAGACCAACCTCTTTAAGGACTTTTAATTTATCGTGAATCATATAGACATCGGCAAAAAAAATTTCGGCTTCGTCAATAGTCATTTTTAAGACTTCGGCGATATTTTTCTTTTTATAGTGCACCTCTAAAGTTTCTCTGTTAAAGCGTTTACCTTTACAGACTTCACATTCAACGTAGACAGTTGGAAGAAAATGCATTTCAATGGCGATCAAGCCATGACCCTGACAATTGGCACAACGACCGCCTTTAACATTAAAGCTAAATCGGCCCGGTTTGTAGTTTCTAAATTTAGCTTCCGGAGTGGCGGAAAATAATTCTCTAATAGGCCCCCAAAGTCCGGTATAGGTAGCTGGATTACTTCTGGGGGTACGACCGATAGGAGATTGATCTATTAAAATAGTTTTATCTAAATATTCTATCCCTTTAATATCATTGACCTGACCGGCTTTATAACCGGTACCGTTAAGTCTGTTAGAAAGTATTTTATAAACAGAGTCGTACATTAAAGAGCTTTTACCGGAACCGGATACACCGGTAACACAGGTAAATCTTCTAAGGGGAATATCAATATCTACATTTTTTAAATTATGAATGTTGGCGCCTCTGATTTTTAGGGAGTCGTGGATTCTTTTAATCGGCCTTCTACCGGGAATATCTATTTTTTTATCACCTCTTAAATAGGCGGCGGTAAGAGATTTTTTATCTGCAAATATTTTTGGTATGGTGCCGTGGGCGATAATCTCACCACCATGCTTGCCGGCCTCGGGACCAAAATCAACCATATAGTCGGCGGCTTTAATAGTATCCGTGTCGTGCTCAACAACGATAATGGTATTACCAATGTCTCTTAAATTAATTAAGGTTTTAATAAGTCTGTTGTTATCCTCTTGATGAAGGCCAATAGTTGGCTCGTCTAAAACATAGAGAGCTCCAACCAGTTGAGAGCCAACTTGAGAGGCAAGCCTGATACGTTGAGCCTCACCACCCGAGAGAGTGCCGGCTTTACGATTTAAAGTTAGATATTCCAAGCCGACGTTTTGCATAAACTCTAAACGATTTAGAACCTCTTTCATAATAGATTCGGAAATTTCTTTTTGTCTGCTTGATAATTTTAAAGATATAAAAAAATTAATAGCCTGTTCAATATCCATACCGACAACATCGGAAATACTTCTATCGCCTATCCAAACATATAAAGACTCATTTCTTAATCTTTTACCAAGACAGACAGGACAGATTTTACTTGAAAAAATATTTTCTGTGCCAATTCCGTGACAGGTTTCGCAAGCACCGTAGGGAGAGTTAAACGAAAAAAGCCTTGGCTCTATTTCTGGAAAACTAAAATTACAAACCGGACAGGAATGCTCGGAGGAGAGGGTAAATTCCTGACCGTTTGGAAGAAGAATGGTTAAAAGACCATTACTATAGTCAACGGTGGTTTCAATAGACTCGGACAATCTTTGTCTTTTATCTTTATCTATTTTAGTGAAGTCATCTTTAGTTAAAATATCGGTAATTATTTCTATAGTGTGAGTTTTGTTTTTATCTAGCTCTATTCTTTCGGAAAGAGGAAGTTCTACGCCATCTATGCGAGCGTTCATAAAGCCGGTGTTATACATATCGTATAACATTTGATAATATTCCCCTTTTCTACCTCTAACTACTGGAGATAAAAACTTAGTCTCATTGGTTTTATTTTTTGGCGCTTTATAGGCGTCAGTCACTTCTTTGATAATAATATCTACCATTTCGTCAATAGTTAATCTTTCTATTTTACCGTGACCATTAGGGCAGTGAGGCTCACCGATTCTGGCAAATAAAACTCTTAAATAATCGTATATTTCGGTGATAGTGGCGACGGTTGATCTAGGGTTACTACTATGGGCTTTTTGATCGATTGAGATAGCCGGAGAGAGACCCTCTATTTCGTCGACATCCGGCTTTTGCATTTGCCCTAAAAATTGCCTAGCGTAGGCGGAGAGAGATTCAACATAACGTCTTTGGCCTTCGGCAAAGATAGTATCAAAGGCCAAGGAAGATTTGCCCGAACCGGAAACACCGGTAAAGACCGTCATTTTGTTTCTAGGGATTTCTAGATTTATATTTTTTAAATTGTGCTCACGGGCGCCTTTAATAATTATTTTGTCTTGCATATTTATTTTTTATTTTTATCTTCTTTTTTTAATAAATTTATCTCATCTCTTAAAATGGCGGCTAATTCAAATTCTAGATTTTTTGAGGCTGATCTCATTTCAATTTCTTTTTGTTTTATTAAAATATTTATTTTCTCTTTTGGAATGGCTTTGAGTTCTATTTCCAGTATTGATTTAGCATCTCCCGAACCTATACCCCAAATCTTAGTTATATCTTTAATTTCTTTTTTAATAGTTTGAGGCGTAATGTTGTGTTTTTTATTATAGGCAATTTGTTTAATTCTTCTTCTGTTAGTTTCGCCTATAGCTCTTGCCATAGATCCCGTTAAACGATCGGCGTATAAAATAACCTCGCCCAAAATATTACGGGCGGCGCGACCGATAGTTTGAATAAGAGAGGTCTCGCTTCTTAAAAAACCTTCTTTATCGGCATCTAAAATAGCAACCAGAGTTACCTCGGGAAGGTCTAAGCCTTCTCTTAAAAGATTAACCCCAACCAGACAATCAAATTTACCTTGTCTAAATTCAGTCAGAATACGAATTCTATCTATGGTTTGAATATCGCTATGGAGATATTTAGTCTTAACGTTTTGCTCGGTTAAATATTCGGTTAAATCCTCGGCCATTTTTTTAGTTAAGGTAGTTACCAAAACGCGTTCATTTTTTAGAGCTCTTTTTTTGGTTTCGACTATAAGATCATCCACCTGACTTTTAGTTTGCTTAGTCTTATTTTCCACAATTGGACGGATAGAGACTGCTGGATCAATCAGGCCAGTCGGTCTAATGATTTGCTCGGCAATATTGGTGGAGTGTTCTTTTTCGTAGGTGCTTGGGGTGGCGGAAACAAATATAGTTTGACCGATAGATTTTTCAAATTCGGCAAATTTTAAGGGTCTATTATCATAGGCACTCGGCAGGCGAAAACCATTATCAATAAGAGATTTTTTTCGGGCTCTATCGCCATTATACATAGCCCCGACTTGAGGAACGGTAACATGGGATTCATCGATCATGGTTATAAAGTTTTTAGGAAAATACGAAAACAAAGTAGCGGCCGGCTCGCCAACACGGCGACCGTCAAAATGCCTGGAGTAGTTTTCAATACCATTACAATAACCAACTTCCCTGATAAGTTCTAGATCATATCTAGTGCGACGAGATAATCTTTCGTGCTCTAAAAGAAGATTATTTTTTTCAAAATATTTTAATTGTTCATCCAGTTCTTTTTGAATAGTTTTTAAAGCCTTATCTCTTGAAACTTCGTCGGTGACAAAATGAGAGGTGGGAAATATAATTATATATTTTAACTCCTCTATTATATTTCTGGTAGTTGGATTAATGGCCTCTATTTTGTTTATAGCTCTACCTAGACCATGAAGACGATAAATTATTTCCTGATTGGCGGGATAGATTTCAACTAAATCAGCGCGACTTCTAAAAGAACCGCGAACCAATTCACTACTCGTTCGATTAAACTTAAGATCTATTAAAACTCTTAAAAAATCAGGGCGACTTAATTTATCGCCTTTATTTACTATGACAGAATGTTTTTTATATAAATCCGGAGTACCTAGTCCGTAGATACAGGAAACAGAGGCGACGATAATAACGTCGCCTCTAGTTAAAAGAGATTGAGTGGCGGAGTGACGCAATCTATCTATCTCATTATTTATTTGAGCCTCTTTTTCTATATAGGTATCGGAGCCCGGAAGATAGGCTTCCGGTTGGTAGTAGTCGTAGTATGAAACAAAATATTCAACAGCGTTACTAGGAAAAAATTCTCTAAACTCATTAACCAACTGGGCGGCTAGAGTTTTATTGTGAGCGATTACTAAAGTCGGTCTTTGAGTTTCTTCTATAACCTTAGCCATAGTAAAGGTTTTACCGGAGCCGGTAACACCTAAAAGAGTTTGAAACTTGGCTTTTTTGTTTAGGCCGTTAACAAGGCTTTTAATAGCTTGGGGCTGATCACCGGCGGGTTTAAATTTAGAGTCTATTTTGAATTGCATGTTTTAAAATAGAAAAATGCCCCCAAGTTTAGGATATATAGGGGGTACTATCTGTTTATTTATGTGTTTATAGTATCAAAAAGGCTTTAAATAAGCAATATTAGGTGGTATTGACATTTGTATTTATGTATGTTATAATTATAGCAGAATTGGAGTCAAATATTTTAGAAGGGAGAAAGCCGATGAAAGATACATATGTAGTTTTTTCAACAAAAAATTACGTCGTCTACAGCGACGGCACGGTGAGCCGTTCGTAAATAGATGACAATATTGTTGGCGACGGAGTGCGCTAAATGAGGTTAGGGTTGGGGGAGACAGGATGTCTCCCTTTTTTATTTTTTGCGCTTTTGGTAAAAGTGATTTACATTTAAGTAGATGAATAAAGTTTCTACAGATGCAAAAAAAATTAAAGAATTACTAACGCGAGGAGTAGAGGAGGTAATCATAGAAAAAGATTTAATAAAGGCTTTAAAAAGCGGTAAGCGACTTAGAGTTAAATTTGGCATAGACCCAACTTCGCCTGATATTCACCTTGGACATACAGTAGCTTTAAAAAAACTTAGAGAATTTCAAAATTTAGGACACAAGACTATTCTTTTAATTGGAGATTTTACAGCTACTATAGGGGATCCTTCGGGTAAAAATGAGATGCGAAAAAAATTGAGCTTTAAAGAGGTTCAGAAAAATATGGAAAACTACTTAACGCAGGCTTCAAAAGTTATTGATTTAAAAAAAGCAGAGATACGATATAATAGTGAGTGGTTTAATAAATGGTCCATTTTAGATTTTCATGAATTAACGTCAAAAATAACAGTTCAGAGAGCTCTAGAGAGAGATGATTTTAAAAAAAGATTAAGCAGTGATCAGGATGTTTCTTTACTTGAGATTATATATCCCCTCTTACAAGGTTATGACTCTGTAGCCTTAAAATCTGACGTAGAGATTGGTGGAACTGATCAGAAATTTAATCTTTTAATGGGAAGAAAAATACAAAAGAGATACAATATGAGTGAACAAAATATTTTAACAACTTGGTTAATTGAAGGTTTGGATGGGGTTAATAAGATGAGTAAATCTCTTAATAACTATATAGGGGTAACTGATAAACCAAATGATATGTTTGGCAAAATAATGTCTACACCAGATAGCTTGATCGTTAAATATTTTAGAGTATTGACTGATTTATCCGATAAAGATATTGATAAAATTAAAAAATCAATTCAAATAGAAAAAGAGAATCCAATGAAATTTAAGAAACAATTGGCAGAAAAAATTGTATCTATATATTACGACAAAAAAGAAGCTAGCGAGGCTCAAAAAGAATGGGAAAATGTGTTTTCTAAAAAAGAAAATCCGAATGAAATTAAGGAAATAAAACTAGATAAAAAAACAAGAGATTTAGTGTGGTTAATAGTTAAAATAAATAATACTTCTAAAAGTGAGGCTCGAAGATTAATAGAACAGGGAGGAGTTAAGATAAATAATGAAAAAGCGGATATAAATAAACAGTTAGCAGGTGGCGAGATAGTAAAGATAGGAAAAAAAATATTTGTGAAGATTAAATAAAAAACATCCGCCTGTTTGGCGGATGTTTTTTATTTAAGCGGCGGCTTTTAAATTATCTTTATTTTGACGATACCAAAGTCTTATAGCCTGGTCTAATTCTTTTTTTTGTTTTTCATTATTAAGTTTGTGTGTTAAAAAATTAAGAATTTTTTCATGTAAATTTTCGTCTTTATCTTCATCTTTATCTTCAATGAAGCGACTTAATTCAGGAAAATCCTCTGTTATTTTAGCTATTTCTGTTAAGCCCATTTCTCTGGTTTCTATGGAGTGTTTTAAGCTATTATATAACTCCCAAACGCGAGACATAAACTCATCTTCAGAGAAGTTTTCTTTTTCGGGTTTTATTTTTTCTATTTTATTCATGGAGCGGTAGACCAGACTTGAACTGGCGACCTCAACCTTGGCAAGGTTGCGTTCTACCAACTGAACTACTACCGCCTAAAAATAGATTAGCTTATTATTTTAAGGTAGTCAAAATTGATACTGATTTGTGCAGTATTCTTGAATTAGTCCGAACCGCTTTCGCCGCCTGCGGCGGCGAGGAAATCCCCCCGCGAAAAAATTCTGAAAATGCGGCGGAGCCGCACCGATAACAATTTCAAGTTTTTCTTTGGCGGCAATTCAATTATGAATTTAATTCATCAAAAAATCAAACAAAAAGAAAGGGCGGCCTCGGCTTTCGCTTTGGTCGCCCTTGATTGCGGTTTACCACGTGAGGAGTTGTTTCGCACACTTCTCCACCTCGCGCTTCCACGAATCGGAATCCGTGGTGTCAATCTCGGCAAAGATAGCGAACGGGAACTTTTTGAGAACCCATTTGCCACCGCCTTGATTGACCCAGCGATAGTGGTGAGGCGTGCGCCGCCACATCTCGCGAACTTTCACCGCCGCGCCCTTCGATTGCTCGCTTCCTTGCCATTTGGACTTCGCGCCGCCGAAGAAATCGCCAACGCGATTGTGGTAAGTTGCGGTGAGGACGCGGCCCACCATGACATCAAGGTCGCAGTAAGTGCGAACGAAGACGAGGCGCACGCCTGCTTTGCGTGTCTTTTCTCGAACGCTCGCGCGTTTCTTCTCGTCCACGAAGTCGGAATCAAGAATGACGTTGCCGCCCTGCTTCACGACTTCGATGGCCGCGTTCTCGGCGATTGCGCGCGATTTCTCGTAGCGTTCGCTCTGTTTGCGAAGCTCAATACGAATGTCATCGCCCTCGATGACCGTCGCACCGATGTGTTTGGCAAGCTCATGCGCCACCGAACTCTTGCCGGAACCAACGAGGCCGATGACGGCAACTATGACCGGCTTATCGGTCTTGCGCTTCCTGATGTCGAGCTTCGCCATGAACGCATCTTGCGCGGCGCGTTCTTTCTTGGTGAGTGTTTCGCGTTTGTGTACCATAACTCCAATTATACGCGGCAGAATGAACTCTGTCAGCTGTCCGAACATTTGACACCTCCATTTCTTGGTCTGATTTCAAGGAAAAAGATGGCTACTTACCACCTTTCATTCTGTCACTATGATAGCATTAAACAGATAATCAGTCAAGTTTTTGGATTTCTGCATTATTTGATTTGGATTAAAAATTTTTCTTTCCCCCAAAATCAAAATATGGTTCGAGCCGATGTTTTTCTCCGGGTTCTTTTGCGGTTTTTATCGGTGCGGCTCCGCCGCATTTTCAGAATTTTTTCGCGGGGGGATTTCCTCGCCGCCGCAGGCGGCGAAAGCGGTTCGGACTAATTCAAGAATACTGCACACTTTAGAAAATGGCAAGCCAGAGGAAGCCGCCTCGCTTCGCTCGGCGACTAATTTGTATTCAATTTTGGGGGTAAAAAAGAATTGGCGGTTTTGCATTCGGGGAAAAGAAAATTTTTTAATCCTTAATTTTTTAAATCTATGAGATATATACTTTATGCAAGGAAAAGCACAGAGGAAGATGACAGGCAGGTTTTAAGTATTGAAGCGCAACTCGTAGAGTTGCAAGAGTATGCCGCCAAAGAAAAACTTGAAATTGTCGCCTCTTTCCAAGAGGCCAAAACCGCAAAAGAACCCGGGCGAATGAAATTCGCAGAAATGTTGTCATTGATTGAGAGAGGAAAAGCAGACGGGATTGTTTCGTGGCACCCGGACAGATTAGCAAGGAACAGCGTTGATGGCGGAAAAATAATCCACTTCGTTGATCGCGGCTTGATTAAATCCCTCAAATTTCCCACCTTTTGGTTTGAAGCAACACCACAAAGACTTTTCATGCTTAACATCGCCTTTGGTCAATCAAAATATTTTGTAGATAATTTGCGAGAGAATGTTAAGCGAGGACTGCGGCAGAAAATCCGAAATGGCGTATGGCCCGGCTGGGCTCCGGTTGGCTATCTAAACAATGCTAAAACGCGAGGAATTGACGTTGATAGTGAGAAAGCACCGAAAGTTCGTAAGATGTTTGAAATGTACGCCACCGGAGCATACTCATTTAACTCTCTCGCAAATTGGTGCAAAGAGAAAAATCTACGAGGAAACCTCGGTAAGGAAATTTCTTTAAGCAATGTTCAGCATATTCTTCAAAATCCTTTCTATGTCGGCCTTATGAGATACAAAGGGGAAATTTTTGAGGGAACTCACGAGCCGGTTCGAGCCAAGACACCGAGAAAGTTTTGGCGGCGTTGGACACGAAAGAAAATCAAGCGAAAGAACAAGCGAAAAGCGAAGTAATAAATCTCAAAGAACAGTTATCTCAAATTGAGGCGAAACTTCAAAAATTGCTTGATGTGTATTTGGAAGATGCGCTCACGCAAAAGGAATACGCCGCCAAAAAGAATATGTTCGTCTCCCAAAAGGTCGCGCTAAACGAAAAAATCACTGACTTTGAGCAGAAAGGTTTGTCTTGGCTCGAACAGGCTCGTGAGTTCATTTTGTCTTTGAATCAAGCCACAAAATTGATTGAGGAGAATAATCTTTCCGAAATGACAACATTTCTGAAAAACATCGGCTCGAACCATATTTTGCGAAACCGCCAATTCGTTTTTGCCCCCAAAATTCAATACGAAATGACCGCCGAGCGAAGCGAGGCGGCTTCCTCTGGCTTGCCATTTTCTAAAGTGTGCCCCTGGAAGGAATCGAACCCTCATTACGGGTTCCGCAAACCCGCGTCCTATCCATTGAACGACAGGGACAAGAGATTAAATACGAAGAGTGCGCATAATAGTCTCGGAAAGAGACTCATAGTGTTCTACTTCGGTGAGATAATTATGCAAGAAAGATTTGATTCTGGCAACATCTTTGTTTTCTATGTCTAAATGAAGCTTTAATCCAAGTTGATTTACTTTATAGAAATGCAAGTCGGAGTGGGTCTCATTTTTTTCATGCCCGATAGAAAAACTTTCAAGTTGGTTCCAGGAATAAAACTTTGGCCCTATCTCTAGGCCGGTTTTGTCGGCAGTAATTTTAAAAGATCTTGGCTGATCATTGCCAAAAAATAAAAGAATTGATTCGGCGATGACAATAAAAACAGCGAAAAGAACGTTTTTTTGCCAAATAGCAAAAAGAACTATAATAGTTGATACAAATATAGAAACTGCGTACCAAATAATATCTTTTTCAAAAAATTCAAATTCGGGTGACATAAACTCTATTGATTCGGTTTTCTTTTTAAATTTTTTATACATCTTTATAAAATAATATTGGAAAAAATAAATAAAACATAAATAAACATTAGCATTAGTCCTTCAAAGCGCCCTATTTTTCTTCCGGTAGTTAAGAATATATTGGCTACTATAATACATAATACCATAAAAATAGAGGCTATTATAAAAGATTTAAAATCGTTACCGATAATAGCTATAGGATTTATTAAAGCGACAACTCCTAAAATAAGGGTACTATTAAAAACCGAGGCGCCGACAAGATTGCCAATAGAAAGCCCCGGGTGCTTGGAAAAGGCCGAACGTAATGAGATTGATAATTCAGGTAGGGTTGTGCCGATGGCTATAACAAAAATACCAATTAAAATTTCTGAGATATTAAGACTTAAGGCAATACTAGAGGCATTTAAGGTTAAGACATAGGCGCTTAGCAGTAGTAAAAAAACTGAAATAATAAATCCGCCAATATTTTTATTTAAAAATAGATAATGATGAGTAGTTTTTTCTTTAGATGATCTAATTTTAGAGAGAATATCATGTTCTTTTTTAATAAAACTCCTACCAAAAATAAGAAAAAAGCAGTAGATAAAAAATATGCTTATCAAAATTAGTCCGTCATTTCTGGTTAGACTACCATCTAAGAGTAATATAATAGGAGAAATAGAGGTTAATAAAGCTGGCCATATATGATATTTAGGCGCCCGCCCAACTGTTTTTATATTACCACTTAAAAAGGCGGAGAGACCCAAAACAAGACTTATGTTTGCTATATTAGCCCCAAATAAATTACCAAGAGATAAGTTTGAAAATCCGCCGATAGCGGAGTTTATACCGACCACAAATTCGGGAAGAGTAGTGGCCAAAGACATTATTAAAAGAGCAGCCACATAGTCTGATATATTTAAAAAATCAGCGATGGCTAAAATATATTTAACAACCGATTGACTGGCTTTAACAAGAATATATAAACTTATTAAGAATAAAATTATGTTCCAAGTTAGCATATTAATTTTTATTTCTATAAAGCCATTTAGCAAATTCGACTAAAGCTATATTTATTAAGCCTGTAAGAAATACGCTGGCGACCCATAGTGGTGGAAGTGGGACGGTATCTAAAACTGATTGAAGAGGCGGAAAGTAAATAGCCAGAGCCATTAAAAAAACTCCAAAACCTAC
>Ga0210050_1003048_pt1 | contig 15262 bp, 16 predicted proteins | sample CryGey132114_all_FD_185463 | JGI IMG/M metagenome (GOLD analysis project Ga0210050, IMG submission 185463) | Groundwater microbial communities from aquifer - Crystal Geyser CG22_combo_CG10-13_8/21/14_all (SPAdes) (version 2) | ecosystem: Environmental > Aquatic > Deep subsurface > Groundwater ...
CCCTTTTTCCCCACTCATAAATAACATATAAAAAATACTAGAAAAACAAATTCCAGCATTATCTACCATAAAATCAAAAATATCACAAACTCTTTCAGGAACAAACAATTGATATATCTCATCAAAAACCCCATAAGTCATAGAAATAATAATTGCAACAACAATGAAATCGTGTTTGTTTCCTCTAACTAAGGTAAAGAGCAAAAATAAATTCAGAAAAAAGAAAGCAGAAAAATGATAGATAATTGAATAAATTCCAAGTCCTTTTTTGTGTGGAGGGCTAAGTTCTCCAAAACTCGAAAGAGTAAAAATAATCACTAAAATCCCAACAACAATAACTAAAGAAACATCCCAATTTTTTTCAAACCACCTCATCAATCTCATTATTAATCTAAAATTAAACCCCTTAAAAAGATTCTTGAAAACCTTTATATATATTCTACCCCATACTAACTTATGTTAGATATAAATTTAATCAGAGAAAATCCTGAATTAATTAAAGATAACCAAATAAGATCGCACAAAAAAGTCTCAGTAATTAGCGATTTATTAGAAGCAGATGATAAATGGAAAAAATTAAAACAAGAATCTGATAATCTAAGATCAAAAAGAAATAAAATTTCAGAGTTAATAAATCAAGCAAAAAAGGCAAAGAATGAAGCTCAAGCAAAAAAATTGATCCTAGAAGCAAAATCAATCCCAGATAAAATAAAAAAAGCTGAAGAGAAAACAGATAATCTTTTAGAAAAAAGAAATTCTTTATTGAAGTCAATACCAAACATAATTTCTAAACAAACTCCAAATGGAGAATCTGATAAAGATAACAAGGAAATAAAAAAAGTTGGCAAACCAAAAAAATTCGATTTCAAAATAAAAAACCACGTCGAAATATGCGAAGAACTTAAACTCGCCGATTTTGATACTTCTGCACAAGTAACTGGCAACGGATTCTATTATTTGAAAAATGAATTAGCTTTACTAAACCAAGCTTTAATCCGATTTGCAATAGACTATATGAAAAAAAGAAAATACGAATATATAGAACCCCCTTTAATGTTAAGGAAAAAAATATTTGCAGAAGATGAGGCGACTTTTTCAAATTCAATTTATGAGATAAAAGATGAAGAAACAGCTTTAATCGGAACAGCAGAGCACGCCCTTCTCGCAATGCATGCCAATGAAATATTCAATGAAAAAGACCTCCCAAAAAAATACTTTGCATATTCAATGTGTTTCAGAAAAGAAATCGGAGCTCACGGCATTAATGAAAAAGGTTTATGGAGAACTCACCAATTCAATAAAGTAGAACAATTCGTATTTTGCAAACCAGAAGAATCTGAAAAGATATATGAAGAACTATTAAAAAATTCCGAGGGAATATTAAAAGAATTGGAATTACCTTACAGAGTTATAGAAATCTGCACAGGAGATTTAGCTCCTTGGAAATATAGAAGCCATGATTTAGAAGTATGGCGTCCCACAACAAAATCTTACGGAGAAGTAATGTCCTTATCAAATATAACTGATTATCAAGCAAGAGATTTGAACATAAGATTCCGTAGGAAAGATCATAATGAAATTGTTCACACACTCAATAATACTGCTTTAGCAACTTCGAGAATCTTAGTAGCAATATTAGAAAACGGCCAAGAAAAAAACGGTTCAATAAAAATTCCAAAGGTTCTGCATAAATATACAGGTTTCAAAAAAATAGAAAAGAAAAAATGAGCTTGAATTCATTTTTTCTCTCCATCATAATTTATGAATTGAAAGCCCATTTTTATGTTTTAGCCTTAATCGGTTCAATAATCAGCAATAATTTATTTGTCATATTTCTCTCGTCACTTTCGGGACAAGGATTATTTTCTCTATGGAAAGTTTGGATTATAGCCTTAATGGGAGTCTTAATTTCAGATATAATTTGGTTCACCCTCGGAAAATCGGCCTCAATAAATAAAATAGCAAGACACAGGCATTTCCTTTATAATTATTATTCAATAAAATCTATATTAAATAAATCAGGAGAGAAAAATAATTTTTTTGTTTTCTTGGGTTCAAAATTTGTTTATGGTGCAAAAATTATAACATTAATGTATGCCGGAAGAAGAAACATGCGCATAAAAGATTTTATAAGATATAACGTCACAAGCTCCACAATTTGGGTTTCATTTTTAGTCTTTTTAGGATTCCTCGCAGGAAAAGGATTCACTAAACTTTTAGATGGATTAAATAATCTAAAATATGCTTTAGTAATTTTCATACTAATAATAATTATAATTTATTTCCTATGGTTCCTTTCAGGAAGAATCGTTATGAATGGGTGGAAAAAAATGAATAAAAAAATAGACAAAAAATTTGGTCATAAAATAATTGTTACTAAATTCAAATATCAAAAATTTATGAATCGATTTAATTAAAAAATAAAATAAATAACCTTAAGGTTTATTCGTCGCTATCTAAATCATCATCAGTATCTTCTTCAGATTCATCTTCATCTTCGAAGTCATCTTCATATGCTTTCATTAAAAAATTCCTCCATTTTATTATCAAATCCATATAACCAGATTGTTTTTAAATCTTACCCATACTAAGAAATCACTCTTCAATGAATCCAAAAATTTAAAAACTATTTTTCCAAAGATTTAAGCTATTTTTATTTAGGGATTATTGAAACATATCTAAAATAATTTACTTCTTAAAATAAATATCTACTTTACTAAAAAACCATTCACCAATCTTGAATGTTCCAAAGGTTATAAAGAACGCACTTAATACGTCTATAGTATAATGGACATGCATTAAAAGAACAATAGTACCCATAATAATAGACAAGGCCAAAAATAAATATCTTATTTTATCTTCTTTAAATAAAAGAAAACCAAGAAAAGGAATGGCGGTATGTCCTGAGAAAAATAAATCATTACTGAAATTTAAAAAAAAGAGTGCTTTTGGAACATGAAATTGCAATGCTCCCGTAGGAATTGCTAAATGAGTTAAACTTATAAAAAATCCTCTAACCATAACGAGAAGGCTAAACTGACTTATTACAATATGGAATTTTTTAACCTCGAAAATTAAAGGATATAAAAATAATAATATCACCATAAATACTGCACCATATAAATAAATATAATTAAGGTCAACAGTAGGAATATTATCCAAAAGAATATCTGGAACTGCAACTCCTTGAATTTTTGATACATAAGTTCCAGCAACATAATCTAATATAACTGCAATGACTAATAATATTAGGGAGAAAAATATTAACCACCTATGTCCCCAAATTTCCTTACTCCATTCTTTTTTTAATTCCATCTTATAAAACTTTTATTTATAGAAATTAATATTAATAAAGCTATACTTTCATTAAGAATAATAAACAATTTTCATAGATTTAAGATACGCTTAAATAGTTTATTAGCCAAAATATATTTATGAAAAAACTGAAGATAGCAATATTCACAGATTCATTTATTCCTTTAAGAGATGGGATAGTAACTTCGACGATTAGTTTGGTTAAAGGATTAGCAGATAAAGGAAACAAAATTTATATTATTGCTCCAAATTATAAAAATTTAAAAGAATTTTCTTACCCTAACGTTATAGTTAAAAGAATATCCGGAGTACCTGCTCTTTTTTATCCTGGCTTTAAATTTACCCCACCAATTAATATAAAATTAATTCAATATTTGAAAAAAGAAAAAATAGATTTAATACATTTTCAAACACCATTTACTCTAGGAATACAAGCAATTTTAACTGCAAAAATTTTAAAAAAACCACTTCTTGGAACCTTCCACACTTTTATTACAGACGAACAATATATTCAACATCTTGGAATAAATGTTAAATTTCTTCAGAATATTTCTTGGGCCTATGTAAGAGGATATTATAATGAATGTAATTTAGTTACTTGCCCATCAGAAAGAACAAAAAAGGAGTTAATTAAAAATAATTTTACCAAGCGAATTAGAGTGATATCAAATGGAATTGATTTGTTCTCTTTTGATAATTCAAACTGGAGAAAAATTATAACTAAGCATAACCTTAATGACAAAACGCTTCTTTTTGTTGGAAGAATAGCGCATGAAAAAAATCTTAATTATTTATTAGAATGTTTTGAATTAGTGTTGAAAAAAATTCCTGATACAAAATTAGTTATCGTCGGCGATGGACCACAAATGAATCGATTAAAGAATCATGTGAAATATTTAGGTCTTTCTGATAATATTATCTTTACTGGAAAAATAGAACATGAACAATTATTAAAATCTGGAATCTTTAAAGCGTGTAATCTTTTTATAACTGCTTCAAAAACCGAAACTCAGGGGATAACAGTTTTAGAATCTCAAGCAAATGGATTAGTATGTATTGGTTTGAATGCAAGAGGAACTAAAGATTTAATAAAAAACGGCTATAATGGATATTTGATAAAAGACGGGAATAAAAAAGAATTTGCAAAAAAGATAATCTTATTATTAACTGACAAAAAATTATATCGGCACATGAGTGAAAATACTTTAAAAGAAATTAAAAAACATGATATTAATAAAATTATTAATGAATGGGAGAAAACATATAATCAACTAGTAAAATGAAAAATAAGGTATCCTGCATAATTCCAGCATATAATGAAGAAAAAAGTATTGACAATGTTTTGAAAATAATAAATAACCATCCCTTAGTTCATGAAATAATTGTAGTTGATGACGGTTCTTCAGACAATACAAAAAATATTGTAAAAAAACACAAGAATGTAAAATTATTAATTAATAAAAAAAATAGAGGAAAAACCCATTCTGTTTTGAAAGGAATAGAACATGCAACACAAGATATTGTTATGTTAATAGATTCTGATTTAGTTGGGCTTTCAAAAAAAGACATCACAAATTTAATTTCTCATGTAACTCAAGGTTATGCAGATGTTTCAATAAGCATTCGAGAAAATAGTTATAAAATCTTTAAATTAATGGGCCTTGATTTTGTTTCAGGAGAAAGAGTTTTTTCAAAGAAAATTTTAGGAGATATTAATCGGTTTAGAAGCTTACCCAATTTTGGGTTTGAATCTTATTTGAATAAAGAGATAATTAAAAAAAATCTTAGAATAAAAATAGTCCCATTTCCAAATGTTTCACATATAAGAAAAACAAAAAAAAGAGGATTCATTACTGGAACAATACATGATTATTCTATGGCCTTCAATATAATAAAAACTATTGGCATTTTTGGAGTAATTAACCAAATAATAAAAATGCGTTCATTAAGAGTTTAAGACATTTTGTTAAAATTCTTCTTAAAATATTGTATTAGAAAATAAACTATTATGACTGAAATTACAAGTGCAATTAAGATATATTTTTCTAATTTTAAATATCTTAATAGAGAAGATATTGTTATACCTGAATAAAATCCTAAGAGTGTAAATAATATTGCAGAAATAACATTAAAGATCGTGCTTGCTATGAAGAACTTTTTGAATGATACCTTTGAAAATCCAGCAAGCATAATCCCTGGAACTGCAAGACCTGGAATCAACTTAAACAAGATAATTGACTTCCCTAAATGATTAGAAAATGTTTTTTCCATCTTTTCTATTTTTGATTGATTTATACCAAAAAACCCAAACATCTTCTCTATAGTTTTTATTCTACTATGTTTTCCTAATAAAAATAAAAAAACATCTGGAATTAAATTCCCAAATAAAGCTAATAGTAAAACAAGATAAATATTAAGAATTCCTTGAGAAGCTAAAAATGCCACAGCATAAATAACAATCGGGCCTTCTATTAACATAAGTAAAAAAATAATAAAATAACCTTGACTTTGAATGAACGTTAAAATGTCTGGAGTATTAATTAAATTCATTTTTCACCTTCACAGAATAAGCAGAATCAATTTAAAAACTATTCCTCGTCGCCTTCAATGACTTCAACATCTTTATCTTCAACAAGTTTAGCAACATCAACAACTTCATCTCCAGATTTCAAATTAATTATTCTTACCCCTTGCGTTGCTCGGCCCATTACTCGAATTCCCTTAACTCCGATTTTAATTGCCATACCTTTCTTTGTAGTCACAACAATTGAATCTTTATTATCAACTTCTATAGTGCTAATAACCTCTCCAGTTTTAGCCCCAACTTTAACATTTATAACCCCTTTTCCAGCACGGCCAGTCTTTCTATAATCATCTATCTCACTACGTTTTCCATAACCCTTAGAAGTAACAGTTAAAATATTCGCTTTAGTTTTTCCAATTGGAACAAGTTCTAAACTTACAACTTTATCTCCCTGTCCTAATTTAATTCCTGCAACTCCATAAGACGCTCGACCCATTGAACGAACCTCATTACTATTGAACCTAATTGCCTGTCCTTTCGAACTCATCAACATAACTTCTTGTTTCTCAATAAGTTTCTGAACATCAACAACAGTATCACTATTATCCAAAGGCAAATTAATTATTCTCACTCCAACATTTCGCGGTTTAGAAAATAAATCTAATTTAATTTTCTTAACCATTCCTTTCTTAGTTACCATAAACAAATAATCATTAAACTCTTTAACAGGCATAATGCTCGAAATTTCATCGTCTTTTATATTCAATAAATTAACAAGCGCTTGTCCTTTTCCTTGACGTTGCATTTCCGGCACTTTGTAAGCTTTCATCCAGAAAAGTCTTCCCCGCTCTGTAAACATCAATAAATAATCATGCGTCGAACAACTAAATACTTGCTTAACAAAATCGTCTGTAGAAAGTCCTGTCCCAATAACTCCCTTACCGCCACGCTTCTGCTCGTTGTAAGCTTTGAAAGGCATTCGTTTAATATAACCTTTTTCTGTAACAGTAATCACAACATTTTGATTCAGCACTAAATCTTTCTCCTCGATATCCTTAATAGATTTAATAATTTTCGTTCTTCGGTTATCCCCATATTTTTTCTTAAGTTCAACTAAATCCGCCTTAATTAATTTGTAAATCTCTTTTTCATCTTCAAGGATTTTTTTCAATTTAATAATCAATTCTTTCAATTCTTTCAATTCTTTTTCCAACTTTTCTCTTTCCAAAGCAGTAAGTTGTTTCAAAGTAATTTCTAAAATTGCTTCTGCTTGTTTCTTAGAAAGGTCAAATCTCTTCTGCAAACTTTCCAAAGCTTCAGTCAAAGATTTCGATTTTTTAATAAGTTCAATAACTTTATCAATATTTTTCTGAGCAATTACCAAACCTTCAACAATATGCAACCTCGCTTCAGCTTTTGCCAAATCAAATTCTGTTCTCTTTCTAATAACTTTCCTTCGATAATTAATGTAAGCCTGTAGAATTTGTTTAAGATTCATCATCTTCGGAATTCCATTATCCAAAGCAACAATCACAGCGTTAAATTTAGTTTGAAGATTCGTGCTCTTATACAAACGATTAATAGTAAATTTCGTATCAATATCTTTTTTCAATTCAATAACAATTCTAACTTTTCCCTTAGAAGATTCGTCTCGAATATCTGTAACATCTGTTAATTTTTTATCTTGTGCAAGTGTCGCAATCGCTTTAACAAGCTCGGCTTTATTTACTTGATAAGGAATTTCAGTAATCACAACAACCTCACGATTCTTTGTGCTCTCTGTCTTAATATTTCCTCTCAAAGTTACTCCACCTTTTCCTAATTCATAAATATCTTTCATACCTGAACCAACAATAGTCCCTCCCGTCGGAAAATCAGGACCTTTAACATGTTCCAATAAATCACTAACTTCCGAATCTGGTTTTTCAATCAAAGCAATAATCGCGTCGCAAATTTCATTCAAATTATGAGGAGGAATATTTGTAGTCATACCAACAGCAATACCTGACGCTCCATTCAAAAGTAAATTAGGTAACTTCCCCGGTAAAAGCAAAGGTTCTTTCATAGAATTATCAAAGTTAGGAACAAAGGGAACAGTGCCTTTATCCAAATCATCTAAAAGTTCTGTAGCAATAGAATTCAATTTCGCTTCTGTATATCTCGAAGCTGCCGCAGAATCTCCATCCATCGAATTGTGAACAAAAACTCCAGAAGCAAGAGCAAAATTATGAGTTTTATCTATAGTCAAATCATAAACATCAGCAAACTCTTTCAAAAATTTTATTTCAACAACTTTATGGTTTCCATTTACCTCACACAAAACTAAATCTCTATCTCCATCAAAATATTTTTGAATTCCTAAATCCCAACTAGTAAAACTTTTTCTTCCAAATACATTAACTCTTACTTTTTCATAAGACTCCTTATTCAAAGGCAAACCAGTATCTTTTAAATAATTACATATTGTCAAAAATTTATTTTTGCCAGTTAGATTGGTTGTTCGTCTTTTATTAGAGGCTATAATTTTTTCATTAAATAATTGTTTATACTCTGGAATTTGCCACATCCTTTTCATAGTAATTGAAGCTGTTTTTCTTATTTCTTCAATTCTTTCAGGATGATCTGCTAAATACTTTTTATTAACCTCACTCAAAGTCACACTCATTCTTTCCCTATAATCTTTCTTCTTCCAATTATCTTTATTTCTTTTAGACAATCTTTCAGAATAAGCTTTTCTATTTTCTTCGTCAGACCAAAATCTTTCCCTGCCATCCGCTAAATTTCTCCTATACTCTAAATCTTCCTTATGTTTTTCAGAAATTAAATCAGAATGTAATTTCCAGTGTTCTTTCCAATGCATTCTTCTAATATTATCTGGATTATTATTCAATTTATCAAAATCAACATGATGTCTCACCCTCCCACTTGGTCTTTGATAAATATTATTTTCTAAATTCCAGTTATCTGAAAGAATATGAACAAAATCCCAAGAATTAGATTTCGGTTGAAAAATCATATTATAACCTATTACTTTTAAATCATCATCTCCTGTAGAAAACTTAAAATAAGAAGGCATTAAAGAATTTCCAGATTTCAAATCTTTAGCCTCAACATAAATTCCATTTTTCAACATAAACTTATGATTAATGGTACATTTTATTTCCTCACCATTATCTAAAGTAATTTTCATAATTTCTGCATTTTCTCTCGTCATCCGCGGATTTTTTATCTCAGCTATTTTTATTGAATCATTATCAACTGTAAAAGTAAAATTCCTTTTCCCTTGTTTATGTTCTCTTATTAAATCTATGAAAGATAAATTTCTACCATCAGTAAGTTTAACCTGAGTATCTGCAGTAAAACATCCAAAATTTCCTTGTCCTTTAATTAAAGGATATCGCAGAGAAAAATCTTGAGCCATACGAACTAAGGAATCATAAATCGCTGCGTCACCGTGAGGGTGAAATTTACCCATCGTATCTCCAACAATACGCGCGGATTTCTTTGTAGGTCCTTTATCCAAACCCATTTGTTTCATCGCATACAAAATTCTACGATGAACCGGCTTCAAACCATCTTCTACCGACGGCAAAGCACGAGAAACAATAACACTCATCGCATAATCAATATAAGACTTTTGCATCTCAGTTGAAATTTCTGCATTAACAGTTCTATATTCTCCCAAATCTTTCAAATTAATATCTATCTTTTCAAGAGTTTCAATTTCAGTTCCATTCGATTCTTCAGAATCATTTTCAGAAGTTTCTTGTTCCAAGGATTCATCTTCTTCATCTTTGGAAACCTTTTTTAAAGGTTTATCTTCATCCATATTTTCTTCTTCCATTTCTTTGTCAGTTTTTTTTGGTGTCATTTTAAATATCTAACTCCGCAATATTTGCATTTGTTTCTATGAAATTTCTTCGAGGACCAACAACATCTCCCATCAGCATCGTGAAAATTTCATCGGCCTTAACAGAATCATCAATAGTAACTTTCTTCAAAATTCTATTTTTAGGATCCATAGTTGTACTCCATAATTGTTCAGAATCCATTTCTCCAAGTCCCTTAAATCTCAAAACCTCTGCATTCTCTCCAAACTCTTTCTTAGATTTATTTAATTCCTCTTCTGAATAAACATATTTCATCTTCTGCCCTTTACGAATTCTAAATAACGGTGACACAGCAATAAACACATTTCCATTTTCAATCAATTCAGGAACATATCTAAAAAAGAAAGTCAAAAGCAAAGTCGCAATATGCTGACCGTCAACATCTGCATCTGTCATAATTATAATTTTACTATATCTCAATTTAGTAATGTCAAAATTTTCCTTAATCCCTGTTCCCATTGCAGTAATTAAATTAATAACTTGTTCAGAAGAAAGAGCCCGAACAGGTGAAGCTTTTTCAACATTCAAAATTTTTCCCCTCAACGGCAAGATAGCTTGATACTCTTTATCTCTCGCATCTTTCGCACTTCCTCCAGCCGAATCTCCCTCGACAATATACAATTCTGTCTTCTCAACTTTCTTAGAAGAACAATCCGCAAGTTTCCCAGGCAATCCACTAAATCCTACAACATTTTTTCTTCGAACTAAATCACGAGCTTTCTTCGCAGCTTCACGAGCCTTAGCCGCAGAAACAGCCTTGTTTATAATTTTATTAGCGATATCAGGATTCTGTTCAAAATATTCTGTCAAAGCAATTGTAACAGCTGAATCAACATCTCCTTTAACTTCTGAATTTCCTAATTTTGTTTTTGTCTGACCTTCAAATTGTGGCTGCGCAATTTTAATACTAATAATCGCAGTAAGCCCTTCACGAACATCATCTCCAGAAAGTTTATCTTTTTTCAAAAATCCTTTCTTAGTTCCATAATCGTTTATTACCCTTGTCAAAGCTGTCTTAAAACCTGAAACATGTGTCCCACCCTCAACAGTATTAATTGTATTAACAAAACCAAAAATATTTTCCTGATAAGAATCAACATACTGAATTGCAACATCTAAAATTGCATTCTTACTCTCTTTATGAAAATAAACCGGTTTATGAACAACAGTCTTAGACCGATTTATCCATTTAACAAATTCTATAAGCCCACCTTCAAAATGAAACTCTTCTTTTTTTTCTTTATCTTTACGTTTGTCTTCGAGAATTATCTTAACAGTTGAATTCAAAAAAGCAAGTTCTTTAGCTCTCGACGCAATTACTGAAAAATCAAATTCAAGAGTTGAAAAAATTTCGTCGTCCGGCCAAAAAGTTACCATAGTTCCATGTTCATCTTCTTTCGCTTTATCGACAACTTTTACATCTCCTTGCGGAACTCCAATTTTATAAGTCTGTTCATAAACTTTTCCTCCTTTAGTAATTCTCGCAGTTAATTTTTTTGATAAAGCATTAACACAACTAACTCCAACTCCATGCAATCCTCCAGAAATTTGGTAAGCTTTATTTTCAAATTTTCCTCCAGCGTGCAATTTTGTCATAACAACTTCCAAAGCACTTTTACCCGATTCATGTTTTTCAACAGGAATACCTCTTCCATTATCGCTAACACTAATAGAACCATCAGAATTAATAACAATCTCAATTAATGTTGCTTCTCCTGCTTGCACTTCATCAATAGAATTATCCAAAACCTCATAAACACAATGATGCAAACCAGTTTTACTTGTGCTACCAATATACATTGCAGGTCTTTTTCTAACTGCTTCAAGTCCTTCAAGAATTTTTATAGATTTTGCATTATATTCTTCAGCCATGATTTATTTACTCCAAGATTTGATATTTAAAACTGCTCGCATTTGATGATTAATAATTCACAAAGAATAGAGTATAATTTATATTAAATTTTAGAAACCTTACGCCGTGGAATTTTCCACGAAGTCAAAAGGTTTATCTCTATTTTGTGAAGAAAAAAGACATCATTACTTTATAAACTTTTCTACCACAATAATTCGTTTTATCGACGATAAACATAAAATTATTCAATCAATCGCAACTCTTAAATATTCCAAAAACATAGTATAAATATGAAATTTAAAAGCTGGGTGAAGATATTTTTCCTATTAATTATTCTAGGAATTTTCGCTTATTTTTATTTTGATTTGAGTGGATTAACCGGATTTTCTGTTTTAGCGGAAAAAACTTCCACCAAATCAGTGTGCAATGAAAATAATTTATGTCAAAATTTTCAGATAAGTTGTTTAGGAAAAAAAGTAGTTTCTATAATTCCTATTGAAGGTTCAGAAATACAACATTCTCAAGATTGGAAAGACCCAAGAACAACTGAAGAAAAAGAAAAATTGTGTGCATAAAAATTATCGCATAAAAATTAATTTTTAATAACAAATCCTTAATCAATCTAAACTTCAGAAATTACAATAATAAACATTTAATTAAATAAACAATTAAATCTGTCTCCAAGATTAACAATATTTTATCTACTTTTTTACAGCAGGTTTTTCTTTAGCAACTTCAACACTTTTAACCTTCTTTTCTTTTCTAACCCAATTAGTTTTTTTACCAACTCTGCCTAATTTATGATTCTTCTGACATTTACTTGAACAAAAATGAAGAGCCTCTCCATTAAGAAGTACAAAAGTCAATCCTCGAGGAATTTCATATTGTTTCTTACAAAAATTACATTGTGGCATTTTAAGTATATGTCCCCTTTGCTCGGCCAAACCTGGACGACCTAGGACTAAAATTTAATTTCATTTTAAGTATAAGTCCCCTTTGTTACTTTACTTCTAATTCTACGAGCTTCAATTTCTGTTTCACGAAGCATTAGAACGTCTTTAACTCTTATCGGGCCTTTAACATTCCTTCTCATAGAACGTCCTTGATTACGTCCTTCTAAAATCTTAGCTTTAACTTGAGTAATTTCTCCTCTAAATCCAGTTCTTCCAATAATCATCTCAACAACTGCCGGAACAGGTCCAGCTGCATCGCTAAGAGAAATTCTTTCTTTCTTCTGTGATTTTTGTTTTTGATCTTTAGGTGGGGGAGCCATTTTAGTTTATGATTTATGTAGTTTGAAAACAAACTTACAATTTATTATTTTAAATTATTAATGTCTTTATCTGCTTCACCAGATTCGATAACTGCAACACTTGAACATTTAACAGGAAGTCCTGCGCTTATTCCAAGTTTTTGTTTGCTATCAACTTCGCCAAATTTAATACCCTTCTCTTTACAAAGGATACTCAAATGGTGTGTTATCTCTTTTGGATCAACATCTGAAGCAACGACAACTAATTTAGCAGTTCCTCTCTCTATCGCTTTAGTAACTTCGTTAGTTCCCTTCTCAAGTTTTCCAGTTTTTTTTACTTTTTCAACAATTGTATAGAAGTCAGTCATGTGGACCTCCGCAAATTTACTTAGATGATTTACGTCATCGGTAAAATAGGATGAAGAAATGGGTTTATAAATCTTTTCTAGAAAATATTTACCTCGTTGTCATTTTATAAAACTTCCTGAAAGCATCAATTAACTATAATCATCTGGATATCTTAACTTTGGTTTCGAAGGACTAACTTCTTCACGAGGACCAATTTTATAATCCTTAAGTTCCAAACCTTGCTCTTCCATTTCTTTCAAATCTTTATAACTAAGTCCTAATTCCTTTAATCCAAAAATTCTATCAATATCTTTAAGAGTTTCTTCTCGAGTTTCAGCGACGGCCTTTTCAATAGATTTTTCAAATCTTTCTGTAAGCCCAGGCAACAATGTTTCATTAATCAAATTTTGATGATAATGATTTATTCGATTTGCAGTATTAATTGCTGAATTTTCACGAATTTCATTTACCTGCTCCTCATTAAGACCCTGGCTATGCCATACCTCTCCAATAACTATCGCAGAAAAAGCAGTTAAACCAAAAGCAATTTCCCTACCTGATAATTTCTTAAAATCAACACCCTCCTCTCTCGATAAATATTTCCTAATTTTATTCAACCCCTTAATTCCAACTTCGCCAAAAGCATGAGTATAATCTTTAAATCCCCATCTCTCCCGCAATTGTCTAGCACCAGAACTCTTCTTTATTTGAGCGGTAGTATCATACCTAGATTTCATTAAAATTAGAATAAAATTATATTAATAAATACTATTGTGATAATAAAACATCACTTCCACTTCACATCAACCTCATCTGTTCGCTGTCTAGGAAGAAAATCAATTTTATCCAAATTCTTTTCCACAATTCCTTTCTTAAATATTATCTCTCCAAGATAAGCAATCATCGCTCCGTTATCAACGAGCAAATCATTAGAAGGCGCGAAAAACTTACAATCCCTTTCTTTACACATAATCTTACACATTTCCTGTAATCTTTTATTACAACCAACTCCTCCCCCAATAACTAACTCATTTTTACCAACGTGAGCCAAAGCTCTTTCAGAAGCTTCTACAAGCATCGCGAAAGTCGTCTCCTGCAAAGAAAAAGCCAAATCATTAATATTCCCTTTCTTATCATAAAGTTGTTTCAACTTCGTTTGCATTCCAGAAAAAGAAACATCCATTCCTTTTATTGCGTAAGGCAACTCAATATAATTTTTTCCTTTTTCAGCAAGCTCTGCAATTTTAGGTCCACCCGGAAAACCCAAGCCCAAATACCTAGCAAATCCGTCGATAAAATTACCAACGCCATTATCTAAAGTCTCTCCAAAAATTCTATATTTCCCACCGGCATAAGCAATTATTTGAGTATTAGCACCAGAAGCATAAAGCAAAACAGGGTCTTTCGCTCCAGTAATTTTCCCAATTTCCAAATGCGCAACACAATGATTAACGGGAATCAAGGGGATAGAATTTTCCTTAGCAAGTTTTTTAGCAAATTCCATTCCAATTTTCAAACAAGGCGCAAGTCCAGGCCCTTGAGAAAAAGCAATTCCTTCAACATCTTTCAAAGAAATTCCAGCATCAACTAAAGCCTTCGCTAAAACCTCGTCGGAAATTTCTCTATGGTGCTTCGCAGCCTCAAAAGGAATTATCCCTCCACTCTCAGTCGTGTAAGCATTTCTAACATTCGCTAAAATCTTCCCATTTTTCACAACACCAATTCCAAAAGTGTGAGCCGTTGATTCAATTCCAACTATCATAATAAACAAAGAAATATGGAATTTATAAAATATATGAAAATAAAAATAATAAAAGAGAAATAGAATAAAAATAGAAAATTAAAAGTGTTAAACGAATTTATCTTTTCTTTTTCTTTGTTGTTTTTTTAGCAGCTTTTTTCTTTCTTCCGCCACGAGCCATCTTAGCTTCACAAACGTTTCCGCTTCCGTCAACGTAATAAAGATGTCCTGGTTTTCTACTAACAACATTCTTTACAATTATTTTTCCCATCTTCTACCTCCTTTTTGAATAAATTATAGTAATTAATAGTTAAGCTTCTTTTTAAACCTTTTCCCGACG
>Ga0210050_1003057_pt1 | contig 15229 bp, 13 predicted proteins | sample CryGey132114_all_FD_185463 | JGI IMG/M metagenome (GOLD analysis project Ga0210050, IMG submission 185463) | Groundwater microbial communities from aquifer - Crystal Geyser CG22_combo_CG10-13_8/21/14_all (SPAdes) (version 2) | ecosystem: Environmental > Aquatic > Deep subsurface > Groundwater ...
CAAGATGCATTTGATGCTTCATGCCGCAAGCTCTATCGTTTCCTTACGACCACGCATAAAAATCAAATCCAACAGAATTCCAAGTTGGAAACCGGCTAAAATCACCCACTGATTCCCCCGACGAAGCATATTTCGGAAGCTTCGGCTCCAACCTATTCAGGCTCATAGCTTGCAACGAAGTTCAGGTTTCCGAGCAAGCCATTTCGAAATGGCTGATGGGCTAACGCCAAGAGCTGAAGCAATTTCAATTTTATTCATACCTGTGGCGGCCATTTTAATTGCTTCATCAATCCTAAGTTGAGTTTTCCTGCCCCCCCCTCTTTTGCCCGGCGCAACCTCAATCTCAAGCTCCAACCAACACTCACACGCCATAATTTTTCCAGCCCAAAACTGATCTGACGACTCGTGATAATCGACTTTATCGCGCAACGTCTTTAGAAGATTCTCATAGGTATAACTAAATACAACATCCCCCCCTAACAAATTCAAAGTTAAGGGACATCTCGTGCTCAGAATATCAAACAAATGTTTCTTCTCTCTTTGTGCAGTGATAACTTTTTGATCAATTACATATTGATCCCAATTCTCTTGAATTGTGGACTCACTCTGATGCTCGAATTGTGAAAATATTTCCGGGTCAAAAGTTTGATAGTCATATATTGACTCTGCCAACCAGCTAAGGTTGCATTTATAAATATTCATCTTTGATCCACGCAACACTTCTAACTTACCTTTCTGTATTCCTCGTAGCATTGCCTTTCTACCAATGCGATATTTTGTGTACTGCTTTGAAGGTTCTGAGCCATCTGATTGCGACTGAGAGTGCTCAGAACAAAACTTTCTACCTGGCCTCGCTCTTCTAAAACATATTGCACAATCACTATCTCCCAATAAAGTCATAATCGATCCAATTAATGCCAATCCATAAAGAAGAGCCGCGAGTTCGACATTTTCTGGACTTCTTAGCCTGATAATTTCAGATGCTATTTTTGCAATCGACTTGAGCTCTCTTGGCTCAACTGACTTGAGCTCTCCTGGCTCACCTGACTCGATCAATGTTTTATTCTTTGACCACTTTGTTTCATCAAAGTTTTTCATCAATGAAATTGGTGAGCCCTCCCCCAATATTGATTTCCAAACGAGACTTTCCTCCCTAATTGCCTTCATTCGAAGGCGCTTCCAAATCAAACTGCCAATCAGATCAGAACGAAAACCGAATTTACTAATATCAATCCCGCAATAGCCAACTAAGGGAAAAACAAGGTCTTCATATATCCCGTCGTCAAGATAACTTCTTCCCTTAAATTCCGGAAACATAAGGGAATCGTAATCGACCTCTGCAGCATATATCAGAGCAGATTCATGCAAGGCTCGCCACCCTCTCCAAATTAGATTATCTCCTCTGCCGGATTTGACATTTGTTGTTTTATTCATACCTATAAATTCCGTGATGGATACCTAGAATACCTACCGTCATAGTAATTCTAGGAGATTAAATAATGTCTAGTCGCATTTTAAGACTGCCGGAAGTAATTAGGCAAAGTGGGAATACTCGCTCAACGATTTACCTGCGCATACAGCAGGGACTTTGGACAAAACCTGTAGGTCTTGGCGGACGAGTTGTGGGCTGGCCAGAACAAGAAGTTGCTGCGATAAATAGTGCAAGAATTGCCGGAAAATCAGAGAACGAAATTGCTGCACTGGTTGCTCAGCTTGAACGATCTCGCAAAGCAGTTGCTTAGACACTCGCCATAAGCCAGCGAAACATGTATCTCAATTTAAACCTTCACGAAACGACGAGCTATACAGAATGTCGATGCACCATATTCACCAAGTCGAAATGAACAGTGAAGCTGAAACTTTCCTGAGAATTCTTGCCGATGGAGAGCGATGCACATTCCAGACATTCGATGAGACCAATGCAAAGCGAAATTCGCTCAACAGAGTAAGGCATGGATTCTTAGGGGATCACCTTGATGAATTGAGGCAAATCAATCAGCAAAAAGCAGGCGTATTTGTCATGGTCAACGAAGGCGATTTAAAGGGAAGAAGGTCTACAAATGTTGTCAGAGTCAGGTCTGTGTTTGTTGATTTGGATGGGGCTCCCATTGAGCCCATATTACAAGCTCAGCTACAGCCTCACATGATTATTGAATCATCGCCTGATAGGTATCACGCATATTGGTTAGTCGAAGATGTTGCATTAAATGACTTCCGTGATATCCAAACGATGCTTGCCATTAAGTTTAATGGCGACCAATTAGTAAAGGATTTGCCTCGCGTGATGCGGTTGCCCGGTTTCCTACATCAGAAGAGTAAGCCCTGCTTTAGCAGAATTATACAAACGACCAATCAAAACAAATTCAAGAAGTCAGATTTTATTGAAGCCCTTAACTTACCGCCGATCATCTCTGACTGGAAGTCGAATAAGAACATCTATGAAGGTCAGCGAAACAGCACACTTTTCAATATGGCCAGGGGATTTGCATCCAAAGGCTTTGACGAAGATTCAATTCGCTCCAGGCTAACTAAAATTAACGACCAACAATGCAAGCGGTCATCTCCGTTTCGCCCCTGTTTATCACCGTAGTGAAAAGCTCGGACCGGTCTCGCTCTGCTGCTATTGCGGAAATACTCCTACACCCCGGCTCCGCCACCGTCTGATTCGCCACTTCTGTAGCCTGGTTCAGCAACCAGTCGTCTTCACACGCCTACTACCCATTTGCTCTTGATTGATATCATTTCTGCCCTACGCCTGTTGTCCTGGACTATTGCCCAGCAGTACGAAGAACAGCCCTACCTTGCTCACTAAATTCATCACCAACCGCATGCCAGAAGGCAATGGCAGCATCGTATGAACCAGCACTGAAGGCGGGCGTCCTCATTGGACTTACTTTGACTTTACTAAAGATAAATAATGCAGCGGCTCCGGCCAGACGCGGGCAGGTATGGGGCTAGCCCATTTGATTGGCCAAAATGGCCATGTGAGTGCGAAAATTGCACTCGGTTTGAGCGACAGTTGTCGCAAGTGATGCAGTTTGAAATTCTTGGTTATGACCTTGCGGTCGAGTTAGGAACCAAGGGGAACTCGGTGCCTTTATCGGGCACCACTCGCACATCCAAGTGATTGGAATGTATATGTAATGTACTTCATACTCCTTTGGTCGTCAACGAAGATACACCTCTGTGATTTCTGGCCTGAAATGCCCCATCTCCTGACTGACGATGGATAAGGCATCGACATATTGGTATCCCAAGCTTTGTAGTGCCCGCATCCTCTCTTGCGCGTATGTATGACGAACGCCGTGCGCGCCACTGGACCACCCCAACTCTCTCAAGGAAGCCTTGCTGAACGAATCGCTCCAGCGCTTCCCGCCACCCATTTCATAGTGCTGCATGTAGTAGATCTTTCGATCATCGACCTGCCTAGGCTCGCTCAAGCGCACCATCTCCAAAATCAAAGCCAAATCGGAATCGATTGCCACCTCACGGGTCAAGCCCCCCTTTCCTACCACCGTGAACCTACAGACCTCACCCCGACCTTCAAAACGTTTTTCAGTCCACGTTCGATGTGAAGAGGCTGCACGCGCATCAAGTGGCATAAGTGTCAGGAGTTCATGCGCCCTTAGGCCCGCATTTGCAGCAATTCTGGTCGCCAGACTCTGGGCCTTGGACTGCGCACCTGCTATCAACTCGATTTGCTGCCTTGTATAGGCCCTGCTTTCTTCTACCTGCTCGAATTCGCTCCTCATCACAGGCAGTTTGGAGCCCATCAAGACCTGAAGGGCTTGCCTATCCTTATCGAGCTGCTTTTGACCGACCTGTTCGGACCGTATTTCAAGATAGCCTAGAGCGACTTCATGTGTGATTCCTGCCAGCCCTTTGCCTCCCGTATCTATACGTTGATCAGAGATATAGGTAGCCACGCCCTTGAGAGAGTCTTGGTAGGTTCTGGCCGTGCCTAAGCTATGTATTCGACCATCCTTGTTGTCTTGACCATGACTTGAACGACCAATAGCCAGCTTCTGCCCTACCGCATGTCGGGCCTGACTTTCTGGTGATCTGAAACGCCCCATATCAATCTTTCTCCATTGAAATGGAACAACTTTTATCAATAAATCGCTTAATAGTTGAGCGGTCAACTTTCATCCGTTTTTCTTTTCTCAACCAGTATTGAATATCTGCATAACTAGCCGATGCAGCCCTTAGTTGAATGAGTTCAGATAGAAATTTATTGAGTTTTGACTGGCCCCATGTGGAACGCCTGCGCCGGACTGATCTAGATTCACGAATTCCCGCCAAAATGCCCGCAGCATCGAAACTATTTTTCATGTCCAAATCCATCCAAGGAGGTTTTATAAGTCACAAAGGCGTTTGAGAAACATATGCCATCTATTTGATTGTATTGGACTTTTACTATGTATGCAATTAGAGTTCGGTCGTGCAAGTGCACTTACCAAGGAGATGGATATGCAGGTTGTCGTAAACGACGGAAGCGTTATCGAAACAGACAGTTTTGATCTAAATGAGCGATTTGAAGAAGAGCGCTACTGGAATGGATTTGCTCATGTTGGCAAATGCAGTTACTTGTCGTTAGAAGACTCAAAGCAATATCTGTATTGCAAAAAAGACAAGTACTACCTGATTGAGTTTACTGTCGATAGCAAAGTCAAATTCGCAAAAAGGTTGCGCCCAGAGCATGCGGTCGGATGGTTGCTTTTCAACAATCATCGGTTACCTGCCTCCCTCAATAAAATTGCCAAATCAATGACACAGTAAAGTCTCAAATCCAGCAAAGCTGATCCAGCTGGATTAGCTTTGCTGGATTTTCACTATCTGAGCTCCTCTGCGCAGAGAATCTAAATAGTCACTCCACTCCTGCATCATTTTTTTTCGTTCTGGCAAATACATCAAGTACATATCTCGCTTGTACGCAGCCTTGATTTTATTTTGCTCATTATGGGCAAGCTGACGTTCCAACCACTCTTGTTTGTAGCCCATGTTGTCCATGATGGTAGATGCCATGGCACGAAATCCATGCGGGGTCATTTCTTCCCCAGTCCATCCTAAGCGACGCATTGCTGAGCGTACGGCGTTATCAGACATAGGACGATTGCGATCACGCGCACCTGGAAATACAAATTTATCATTCCCAGACAGCGGCTGTACCTCTTTCAGAATCTCAATTGATTGCTTACTCAAGGGAACAAGATGTGGTTCTTGGATCCTTTTGCCAGTCTTGTGTGCGTTTGATGGGATGATAATCATTGCCTCATCAAAGTCGATCCACTCCCACTGCAACTTGCGGAGTTCGCCTGGCCTCAAAAATAGTCGTGGAGACAATGCAAAAGCACAACGAACGACAACCGTGCCACTGTAGCCATCAATGTCTCGGAGTAAATTACCTACCTGCTTAGGTTCAGTAACAGCCGCAAAATGATTGTCTTTTCGATAGGGAGGAAGCGCCCCTTTCAAGTCTGCAGATGGATCACGTTCAACCAACCCGCTTGCAACAGCATATCTAAAAATTCGACCGCACTCTGATAGAGCCCTATGAGCAGTTTCCAATGCGCCACGGTTTTCAATTCTTCGAACCACAGACAACAGCTCTGGCGGTGAAATTTCATAAATCGGACGTTTTCCGATCCATGGAAAAATGTCTTTTTCAAGGCGCCCAATTACCTTGCTTGAATGATTATCCGCCCAATCGTTACTGTCTCTGAATTTTGCAAACCACTCACGAGCAATCACTTCAAAAGCTTTATCTGCGTCAGCTTCAACCTGCTCCTTTTGCTCCATCAGCGCATTTCTTGTTGCGATTTTGGCTGCTGACGGATCAATACCATCCAGCAAAGACCTTCTGGCCTGAAATACTCGATCCCTTGCATCCCTTAGTGTCACCAAGGGGTACTGTCCGATTGATAAAGTTTTGGCCTTCCCTGCATACCTATACCGGTACCACCAAAGCTTCACTCCATTGGGCTTAATGATAAGCGTTAGGCCATCACCATCGGCGATACCATACTGTTTATCCTTGGGTTGCGCTGCTTGTACTGCCTTATCTGAAAGTTTCCCCATGCTGAACCCCTTGTGAGTATTAATACACCCACATAATACTCACATGAGGCCTAAATACTCAACAATACTCACGCCGATACTCACAATTGCACTGGCTGTAGTTGGTTATCCTGGGACTCCCTTACACGCCACTGGAAATTTCATTTATTCATTATTTATATATAAAAACAGGGGATTGCAGCAAGAATGGCGTAAAAAAACCCACCGGCAAGGGGTGGGCTTTTTTTGTATTTGGTGGTGATAGGTGGACTTGAACCACCGACCCCAGCATTATGAGTGCTGTGCTCTAACCAACTGAGCTATATCACCTGAATCTTTCCGGAGGAACGACTCCCGGCCAAAAAGAGGGCGGCATTTTGCTTATTTAGACGCCATCTGTCAATTACAGTCTGTCGATCTCAACTCGCTATCCGGGAAATCATGCTGTATCTGGTGCAATTGCTCTTCGGTTTCCGCATCAACACCGTTGATTTCGAATGCGATGAATTTGAGCTTGTTCTGCCGTTCGCCTATTTTCGCCGTGCGCACACCTTTCGTTTTCAATACTTCCAGGAAGTTGCCGGCCGCCTGTTCCGTGCGGAATACCCCCAGCGAGATGGCGTGCAACCACTCGCCTTTTTCCTGCACCACGAAGTAATCATTTACCCCAAGTCGCTTGAGCTGTTCAATTTTGCGTTTCACCTGGTCGGCATTTTGTTGCGGCGGCATGTACACCCAGTAGCCGCCGGCATATTCAACGGTGCGCCGTTGCAGCTTGTCACCCAGGTGCAACACTTCCAGCACATCGCTCACCCGCGCCAGATTTTGGCCTGAGAATTCTCCCCATACCAGACAACGTACTGCGGGCGGTAGCGCGGTTAGTTCCGGGCTTAAATGCGATGCAGGCGGAGAAACAATGACATCGACAGCGCTCTCCACGCGGTCAGATTCTGGAGCGCTGGCCGGGACAGACTCCGCGAGAGCGCGCAAGGCGGCCGCATCAAGCAACCAGATTTTTTCCGTATTGAATTCTGCTTGCACTTGCAGTGCTTCCTGCTCCTCCACCAGCAATGCTCCCCAGCGGATCAGGGCAAAGAGCAATACATTGACGAGCAGCAACAGTATCAGCCACACCCTGCTCATGCCTGGTTATCTCCAATCACCTGCAAACCGTGCAGCACCAATTCATCCACTCGCTCACAGGGCACGGCCAGCTGCGACATGACAAACTCGGCGGCCCCGCCACTGATGACGCAGCGGGCAGTGCCGCAGCGCCGCTGCAACAGGGAAAACTGCTGCACGATCGCGCCCTGAGTCGCCCGCAATGCGCCGCTGCTTATCGCATCGGCGGTATTCAACGGAAAATCGCACACCGCGCCGTTCTCCGCCTGCACTTGCGCGGTGTGAACGCTCAAGCTGCGCCGCATCAATGCCATGCCGGGTACGATCAGGCCGCCGATAAATGCTCCGTCGGCGGACAAGGCGTCCAGTGTGGTGGCCGTGCCGCAATTGACCACCAGACACGCGCCACGCACCTGTTGCCACGCGCCGATGAGCGCAGCCCAGCGGTCGCTGCCAAGTTGTTGCGGTTGCTGATAGCCGTTGCGCACTCCGCATTGCACCGCGCCGGCCGTGACAAACATCGGTGCGCACGGCCATACAGACAGGAGCTCGCGCAGCCGCGGCCCCATGTCCGCTCCCGCCACATTGGAAACCAGAATACGCGATGGTGCAGCCAGCTGCGCGAATTCCTGCGCCAGCGTATCAATCTGTGCATTGTCGAGCACGCCACGCTCTGCCCAGCGCCCGGCCACGACATACACCCATTTGCAGCGACTGTTCCCGACGTCCAGCAACAACATTCAACGGCTCCTCAAACTGATCTCACCCGCATGGAACACTTGTTCACCCGCTGCCGTGGCCACGCGCAGCGCACCCTCATCGGTCACGCCGCGCACTTGCCCGGTGACCTGCGTCCCGTCCGGTAAGGCAAGTTTGACTTCACGCTGCTGAAATGCGTGATTACGCTCCCACTCGGCACGCAATGCGCCAAATCCGTGCGCCGTGAACTCGTCCAGTACACGCAACAGATGCTTCAGCAACAATCCCAGCACCCGGTTGCGTTCGGCCAATGACACGCCGGCTGTGGCAAGGTCGCTCACCGGCTGGTCAATCACGGTGCGCGCGGTTTCACTCACGGCCAGATTCAAGCCGATGCCGATCACCACCGCGCTCGGGCCCAGCATATCGCCCTGCGCCTCAAGCAAGATGCCCGCCAATTTACCTTCGGCCAGCAAGATGTCGTTCGGCCATTTCAGACTGACCTCACACACGCCCAGTTCGTGCAAGGCGCGCAATACGGCAACGCCGACCGCCAGGCTCAAGCCGGACAGTGCCCCCAGCCCGCACGCGAAGCGCCAGAGCAGGGAAAACGTCAGCGCATCGCCCAATCCTGCATGCCACACTCTGCCCAGACGCCCGCGCCCGGCGCTTTGCCACTCTGCCGCCAGCACGCTGCCGGATGGCGCGCCCAGTGCGGCGCGCTGCAACAGCATGGCATTGGTGGAGGTCGCGCGATCGAGGAGGTCCAGTTGCAATCCCCCGCCCGCGTCGGCCAGTTGTTTCTTGATCGCTGCGGCATCCAGCCAGTGCAAGGGCCGCGCCAGCCGATAGCCGCGTCCACGCACGCGGTGCAAATCCAGACCGTATTCACCAACATCCTGCAATGCGTTGTGGACACTGGCACGCGACAGACCAAGCTCTGCGGCCATTGCTTCGCCGGAGTGAAATTCGCCATCTGCCAGCAAGCGCAGCAAGCCGAATGTCAGCGGGCGCGGAGCGTTTGCCATAACATAATTAAAAAAATCCATTGTCAGCCACGGATCGACACTGATAAACACCGATCAAACATCTGCCCACATGGTGTGGGCGCCTCAAGAAAGGGGCTGTATCCTCATCCATGCTCAATCCGTTGTTCATCTGTGTAAATCCGTGTACATCCGTGGCTGACCGCTTTTCCAAAGTTCATTGCGCCAGATCAGGGAGCAGTGGCGTCCCGCCCTGCTGCAGGAACTGCACGATTTCTTCGCGTCGCTGCAACGTATCCTGATAACCGAGATCGATCAGCGCACGGCAATACTCTTTGTCGAACAGCAGATAACTGACCAGGTTGGCGCCATTGCCCCGTCTTACCCCGAGCATCCGCAACGATAAGCGGATCGTCCACGGCAGATGCTTGACATACCGTTCGGCGATTTTCTCCAGCGGCTGACTGGGGGTGATCACCAGCGCATCAATCTGGCGCAGCGTAAACTGTCCGCGCAGCGCCTCTGGAATCGCGCCCACGGTACGATTGATGCGCTGCAGACGCTCCAGATCCACTTCCAGGCCGTCGAGGAAAATACTGTCCAGCGCGTGTCCGGCAATCTCGGCCAGTGATGGGTAGTGCTCGATCTTGACGCGTGTGTCCGTCTCATCCGCCGCCCGTTGGCCGACCCCAACCACCAGCACGCGCTCCGCGCCCAAATGCAGGGCAGAACTGATGGGGGCGATCTGCCGCATCGAGCCATCACCGAAGAATTCGCGATTGACGTGCACTGCCGGAAACATGAAAGGCAACGCCGAGGAAGCCAGGAGATGCGGAATTTCGATCTGGGTCGGGAGGCCGACCCGGCGCGCACGCTTCCACGGTTTGATCTCGGGCACCCCCTGGTAAAAAGTCACCGAATGACCCGAACCATAACCGGAGGCGGTGATACCGATGGCGTGCAACAAGCCTTCATCGATTTGGCGCTGGATCAGCTCGCACGGCAGGATGCGCTCCAGAAAAGTGCCCAAGGGGGAATTGTCCAGCAACGACACCTGATTCAGACGATTGCTGCCCAGCATGCTCAATCCCAGTCCCAGCAGCCAGCGCCCGCTATTGGCCAGCACACCCAGGATATCGGCGCGGTAGATGTCGGTGACTCGAGCGTTGCTCCAGACGTTGAGCAGGTAGCGCACACCCTTGCGGAAATGGCGCGCATTCACCGCCAGCGTTATCGCATTCAGTGCGCCCGCCGAGGTGCCGCATATCACGCTGAACGGAAGCCGTGCACGTTGGGGCGTGAACTCGGCCAGCGCCTTCAGCACGCCCACCTGGTACGCCGCCCGCGCGCCGCCGCCGGTAAGAATAAGACCGATCTTCTCTTTTTGCATCACCGGGGAATTATGGCTATGAACGCGCGCTCACCGAGCCAAGTGCATCGCGCAATGTTTCTTCGGACAGCGAATTCAGATTTTCTGACAGGGCCTCGGCGGCATTCACTGCCTGCGGCGGCAGGGCGGCGGCGTCGAAATTCGCCACCAGCGTCGCTGCCGCCCCCGCCACCTTGAGCAGGCGCGTCCGCTCCGCCATCAACAATTCGATCTCCTTGCTCAACAGCTCGACTTCCTGCTTGTTCATCATTCGCTCCTGGTCTTGACGCTGGCGACCGCCAGCGCACTCATGTTCACGATACGGCGCGCCGTCGCGGTCGAGGTCAGAATATGCGCCGACTTTGCCGCGCCCAGCAGAATCCCACCAATGGTGATGCCGTCTCCCGCCGTCATCTTGAGCAGATTGTAGGCGATGTTTGCCGCATCCAGATTCGGCATCACCAGCAGGTTCGCCTGCCCCTTCAGCCGCGCCGCCGGGAATATCCCGCTGCGCATCGTTTCCGACAACGCCGCATCGCCGTGTATTTCCCCTTCCACTTCCAGCTCGGGCGCCTGCAGTTCCAGCAATTCGCGCGCGCGCGCCATCTTGCGCGCCGAGGCATCGTGGTGGCTGCCGAAGTTGGAATGCGACAGCAGCGCCACCTTCGGCGCAATGCCGAAGTAGCGCACCTCCTCCGCCGCCAGTAAAGTCATCTCGGCGATCTCTTCCGCGCTCGGATCGAGGTTTACATGCGTGTCACAGATGAATAGGGTGTGCATGGGCAACAGCAATATATTCATCGCACCGTACACGCTGCCACCGGGACGATGCCCGATCACCTCGTCGATATAGCGCAAATGGTGCAACGGCTGCCCCACCGTACCGCACAACATCGCGTCCGCCGCGCCCATGCGCACCAGCATCGCGGCGATCAGCGTGCTGCGGCGACGCATATCGCGCTTCGCCACTTCCGGAGTCACCCCGCGGCGCGCCATCAAGCGGTGATACTCCGTCCAGTATTCGCGGTAGCGCGGATCATCGTCCGGGTTCACCAGTTCGAAATCCACGCCGGCACGGATACGCAGGCCGAGCCGGGCAATACGCTGCTCGATCACGGCGGGGCGGCCGACCAGGATCGGCAGCGCGATCCCTTCATCCACCACCGTCTGCACCGCATGCAACACGCGCTCGTCTTCGCCCTCGGCATAGGCCAGCCGGCGCGGCGTCTTCTTCGCCATCTCGAACACGGGCTTCATCAGCAGATTGGAGTGATAGACGAAACCGGACAGGTGCTCGATATAGGCGCGCATGTCGGTGATGGGTCGCGTCGCCACACCGCTGTCCATCGCCGCCTGCGCCACGGCCGGCGCGACTTTGGAGATCAGGCGCGGATCGAACGGTTTCGGGATCAGATACTGCGGCCCGAAGGTCAGACTCTCTTCGCTGTACACCGCCGCCACTTCTTCCGACTGCTCCGCCTCGGCCAGTCCGGCGATGGCATACACCGCCGCTTTCTTCATCGCCTCGTTGATGGCGGTCGCGCCCACATCCAGCGCGCCGCGGAAGATGTAGGGAAAGCACAGCACGTTGTTCACCTGGTTGGGAAAGTCGGAACGACCGGTCGCCAGAATCGCATCCGGCCTCGCTTCCAGCGCCAGTTGCGGCAAAATCTCCGGCACCGGATTCGCCAGCGCAAAGATCAGCGGCTGCAGCGCCATCTGCTTCACCATCTCCGGCTTCAGCACATTGCCCGCCGACAGGCCGAGGAACACATCCGCATTCGCGATCACCTCACCCAAAGTGCGCGCCGGAATATCCTTCGCATAACGCGCCTTGTTGTCATCCATCTCCTCGACCCGGCCGGTATAGACCACGCCCTTGATGTCGGTGACGATGATGTTCTCCATGCGCACGCCCAACGCAACCAGCATATCCAGGCAGGCCAGGGCGGCCGCGCCGGCACCGCTCGCGACCAGCTTGATCTCCCCGATCTTTTTGCCGACAACCTTCATTCCGTTCAGCAGTGCGGCCCCCACGATGATGGAGGTGCCGTGCTGATCATCGTGAAAGACCGGGATATGCATGCGTTCGCGCAGCTTGCGCTCGACATAAAAACATTCCGGGGCCTTGATGTCTTCCAGGTTGATGCCGCCAAAGGTCGGTTCCAGCGCGGCGATGATCTCCACCAGTTTGACCGGGTCGTTCTCGGCGATCTCGATATCGAACACATCGATGCCGGCAAACTTCTTGAACAACACCGCCTTGCCTTCCATCACCGGCTTCGCCGCCAGCGGCCCGATGTTGCCCAGGCCCAGCACTGCCGTGCCGTTGCTGATGACCGCCACCAGATTGCCGCGCGCCGTCATGTTGCGCACCTCGGATGGATCTGCCACGATCAGCTCACAGGCTGCCGCCACCCCGGGCGAATACGCCAGTGCCAGATCGCGCGCGGTATGCAGCGGCTTGCTGGCATTGACCGTGATCTTGCCCGCCGGGGATTGGCGGTGGTATTGCAGTGCGGCTTCGCGTATTTGCCTGTCCATGGTGATCTCGTCTGTTGTTAAGTGCGTAATGCCCGCAGATTATAGTCTTCGAATCGTGACGAAGTGGTGGCCGTCACGCCCTGTGCGGCTCGTGATTCAGCTTCAGCGTGCACAAGGTGCGGCGGCGCACTTCATGCAGCAATGGTACGTTTTCATCCAGCGCTTCGCCATAGGACGGGATCATCTTCTTCAGCTTGCGTTTCCACTCTGCAGATCCCATCCGCGGTTTGAAACAACGCCCGATCACTTCAATCATCGCCTGTACCGAAGTCGAGGCACCCGGCGAAGCGCCCAACAACGTCGACAGCGTGCCATCTTTGGAAGTAACGATCTCGGTACCGAATTCCAGCTTGCCGCCTTTCCTGTCGCAACCTTTGATGATCTGCACACGCTGGCCCGCCGCCGCCAATTGCCACTGATGCTCGGTTGCTTCCGCATAGAACTCGCGCAGGGAGGCAACCCGTTCTTTGTGCGATTTGAATGCTTCACCCACCAGGTAACGCGTGAGACCCATGTTGTCGCGCGCCACCGACAACATCGGTTTCAGGTTGGCGGCTTTCAGCGACGAGAACAGATCGAGCACCGACCCTTCCTTGAGAAATTTGGTGGTGATGCTGGCGAACGGGCCGAACAGCAAGACCGATTCGCCGCCGATGATGCGCGCATCCAGGTGCGGCACCGACATCGGCGGCGCGCCCACGGCGGCGCGTCCATACACTTTGGTCGTGTGCTGGCGCACGATCTTGGGGTCGTGGCAGATCAGCCATTGGCCGCTGATGGGGAAGCCGCCATAACCCTTCGCTTCCGGGATACCGGATTTTTGCAGCAAGGGCAGCGCGCCGCCGCCCGCGCCGAGAAACACGAACCCCGCATCGATGGTCTTGGTCTTGTCACTGTGATTATCCTTCAACCGCACATGCCAGCGCCCGTCGTCGTACTGCTTCATGCTGGCGATGGTGTGGCTCAATTTCAATTCGAAGTGATCCAGCTTGAGCAAGGCGCGCACCAGCTTGCGCGTCAGAAAACCAAAGTCGATATCGGTGCCGTGTTTCACCTGTGTCGCGGCGACCTTTTCCTTCGCGTCGCGGTGGTGCATCACCAATGGCATCCATTCGCGCAGGACGGCATGATCCTCGCTGTATTCCATCTCTTCGAACAGATGATGTTTATGCAGCGCCTGATAACGTTTGCGCAGGAAGGCGACGTTCGCCGCGCCCCGCACGAAGCTCTGGTGATAGACCGGATTGATGAACTTCTCCGGCGCAGGCAACAGGCTCTGCTCCACCAGATACGACCAGAATTGCAACGACATTTCGAACGCGGCATTGATCTCCAGCGCACGGTCGATCTTGATACTGCCGTCCGCCAGTTCGGGTGTGTAATTCAGCTCGCAATAACCGGCATGTCCGGTGCCGGCGTTGTTCAGCCCGTGCGAGCTTTCGTTGGCCACTCTGGACTGCCGCTCGACCATCATTATCTTCAGCGACGGATCGAGCTGCGCCAGCAACTTGCCCAGCGTCGCGCTCATCACTCCCGCGCCGACCAGCAACACATCTACTTTTTTCGCTGACATTTTTATTTTCCAAATCGAAATCTGTCGGACTGAAGTCCGACCCACACATTCTACCGGCTCATCTCCACCAGCATCTTCTCCAATCGTTTGACGGAGACAATCACCGGCGTCTTCAACTCCTGCGCAAACAGTGACACGCGCAACTCCTGCAACATCCAGCCAAAGTCTTCCAGCCGCTCATCGCGCTCGCCCTGCAACGCGGACAGCCTGCGCTCCCATTGTTGCAGCAAGGGCTGCATCTGCGCCATGAGCTGCGCATCGCGCGCCGGGTTGCCGCGCAGTTTTTCCAGGCGCACGATGATCGCTTTCAGATAGCGCGGCAGGTGCTGCAATCTTTCATACGGCGTGCGCGCCACCCATTCTTTTCCCAACAGCCACGCACACTGGTTGCGGATGTCCTGCTGTGCCTGGCGATGTGCTTTGAACTGGGGCAAAGTTTTTTGCAAGGCGTGATACTCGGTGAGGATCGCGGCGGCCAGGCGCGCGATTCCCTGCCCCACCAGATTAAGGCGCGCTTTTGCTTCCTTGCAACGCACGGCAAACTCTTTTTCAGTCTGCGGCCACGGCTCGTTCAGGCAGCAGCGGTCGAAGGTGACGGCAATGATCTGCCGCTGCAAATCCTGTTGCGATCCAAAAGGAAGAAACTGCATCGCCATCGTCTGCAAGTCCGGCAGGTTCTTCTCCAGATATTTCACCTGCTCCCTAAGTGCCAGCATGAACAAGCGACGCAAACCGACTCGATGCACGGCGAGTGCCTCGTCACGCGTATCGAAGGCCTGCAAACTGACCGCATCACCTTCGTCCACCAGCGCATTGAACACGGTGACCTGCTGCCCCGCGCGCGGCACCTGCGTGGTTTCACTGAAATCGCCGAAACCC
>Ga0210050_1003076_pt1 | contig 15170 bp, 15 predicted proteins | sample CryGey132114_all_FD_185463 | JGI IMG/M metagenome (GOLD analysis project Ga0210050, IMG submission 185463) | Groundwater microbial communities from aquifer - Crystal Geyser CG22_combo_CG10-13_8/21/14_all (SPAdes) (version 2) | ecosystem: Environmental > Aquatic > Deep subsurface > Groundwater ...
CGACCTTGCTGACTTGTTTATTCTTGCCGGCGCTGTATGCGGCGTGGTATCGGGTGCGGGAAGAATCCTCTCCCTGACGTGGCGGCTATGCGCCCGATATGGTTTAATCCCGCACCATGAAATTCCCTTTCCAGACCATTGCCATCATTGGCAAGCAGAAATCACCAGAGGTGGCGGAGCCAATGCTGCGCCTTGGCGATTTTCTCGCCGCGCGCGGCCTGCGCGTGGTGGTGGACGGGCTGGCGGCGGAACATCTGCGCGACCATTCTTTTACCGCGTTGTCGCTGGACGAAATCGCGCGCGCGGTTGATTTGGCGATCGTCATCGGCGGCGACGGCACCATGCTCAATATCGCGCGCACCCTGGCGCCGCATGGTGTGCCCCTGGTCGGGGTCAACCAGGGCCGCCTGGGCTTTCTCACCGACCTGACTCCGGAAAACATGCTGGACGAGATTGGCGCCATGCTGGAGGGCAGGTTCATCACCGAAGAGCGCCTGCTACTGTCGGCGCGCGTACTGCGCGATGGCCAGGAAATCTACAGCGGGCTGGCGTTCAACGAGGTGGTGGTGCACCGCAGCAACATCAGCAGCATGGTGGAGTTTGAAGTGCGCATCGACGGCGAGTATCTGTACAACCAGCGTGCCGACGGCCTCATCATCTCCACGCCCACCGGCTCCACCGCTTATGCCATGTCGGCCGGCGGCCCGATCATTCATCCCGGCCTGGACGCGCTGCAACTGGTGCCGGTGTGCCCGCACTCATTGAGCAACCGTCCCATCGTGGTCAGGGGCAGTTCCGAGGTGGAATTGTTGATGCACCGCACCGGCGACATCTGCGTGCGCTACGACAGCCACACCAACGTTGACCTGCAACTGCACGACAAGATCATTGTCAGTCGCTATGCCAAGCCAGCCTGTCTGCTGCATCCACAGGGACACAGCTACTACCACACGCTGCGCGAAAAACTGCTGTGGAACCAAACGCTCTAACGTACGTGGCATTAAGCCAACCCGGATGATGAATCTTTACCCCCTGCTGAAATGGCCTCACGTGGAGCCGCGAAGAATGCGGCGGCAAGGCGTTTTTCTCCGTGTCTCCGCGCCTCCGCGTGGGCAAGATTTGTTTTGGCAACTGGAGATTTACGCTAATCCATGCTGAAGTACCTTTCCATCCGCAACTTCGTCATTGTCGAAACCCTCGAACTCGAATTTTCATCGGGTTTCACCGCACTCACCGGCGAAACCGGTGCGGGCAAATCCATCCTGATCGACGCCTTGTCCCTGGCCTTGGGCGAGCGCGGCGATGCCGGCATGGTGCGCAGCGGGTGTGAACGTGCCGAGATCGCTGCCGAATTCGACATCGGCGCCTTGCCAACCTTGCAGGCCTGGCTGCGCGAACAGGCGCTGGCGGGCGACGATGATGTGTGCCTGTTGCGGCGCACGCTGGATAGCGGCGGCCGCTCGCGCGGTTTTATCAATGGCAGCAGCGCGACCTTGCAACAGATGCGCGCGGCGGGGGAACTCCTGCTCGATATCCATGGCCAGCATGCGCACCAATCGCTGCTCCGCGCCGGGGCGCAGCGCGAGATGCTGGATAGCCATGCCGGATTGGGCAAAGTCAGTGAGCAGGTCGCCGAGCGCTATCAAGCGTGGCAGGCCTTGCAGCGCCGCCGCACGCAGCTCGAACAGAATGCCGAGGCAGTGGCCGCCGAACGTGAACTGTTGAATTTCCAGCGGCGCGAACTGGAGACACTGAATTTCTCCGACGGCGAATGGCAAACCCTGCAGGCCGATCACGCGCGCTTGTCGCATGCGGCAGGTTTGCTGGAGACGGCACAATTCGGGGTGGAGGTGTTGAGCGATGCGGACACGGCGTGTCTGGCGCAACTGAATGCGCTGGTGGCGCGTTTGCGCGCCGGCCTGGAATTCGATGCCTCGCTCCAGGACACGCTGACCATGCTGGTCAGTGTGCAAAACGAACTGCAGGAAGCGGTGTACGCCTTTCGCCATTATCAGGAAAAACTGGACGCCGATCCGCAGGCGTTGCAGCAAATGGAGTCGCGCATCGCCGATGTGATGGAAGCGGCGCGCAAATACCGCGTGAAGCCGGAGCTGTTGCCGCAAGCACTGTTGCAGGTGATCGCGCGTCTGGACGAATTGGGCGGCACTGCCGATCTGGCGGAATTGGCCAGGCAGGAAGTCGTCGCGCACGACGAATACCTGGCGTTGGCAAAGAAGTTGAGTGCGGCGCGGGCCAAGGCGGCCAAGCAGTTGTCCGCCGAGATCACCGCCGCCATGCAAACCCTGGCGATGCAGGGCGGGCAGTTTGCCGTGGCGTTGTTGCCTTTGGCCGAGGGCAACGCGCACGGTCTGGAAAGCGTCGAATTGCAGGTTTCCGCCAATCCCGGTTCGCCCCTGCGCAGTCTGGCCAAGGTCGCATCGGGCGGTGAACTGTCGCGCATCAGTCTGGCGATCCAGGTTGCCGCCAGCGATGCCGCCAGTGTGCCGACGCTGATCTTCGATGAAGTGGACAGCGGCATCGGTGGTCGTGTGGCGGAGATCGTCGGCAGCCTGCTCAAACAACTGGGCAAACGCCATCAGGTACTGTGTGTCACCCATTTGCCGCAGGTCGCCGCGCAGGCCGACCAGCAATGGCAGGTGAGCAAGGCGGTCGAGCAGGGCGTCACCCTCAGCCATATCCAAATACTCAAGGGCGAGCAGCGGGTGGAGGAAATCGCCCGCATGTTGGGCGGGGTGAAGATCACCGCCACCACACGCAAACATGCCGCCGAGTTGTTGGGCATCGCCGCCTGACACGCTCCCGTCTGGGTCGGGGCAATGACTTGCGGTATGATGCCGGCCTGTTTTGTGAAAGTAACCCATCCCATGCGCATCGCCATCATTCTTGTTACCGCATCGCTCGCCGCGTGCAGCAATCCATCCCAATACCTGCCCACCTTTACCCCGCACAAGATCGATATCCGGCAGGGCAATCTCGTCACCCAGGACATGCGGGCGCGCATCAAGCCGGGGATGACCGAGGCGCAAGTCAAGGCGGCGCTCGGTGCGCCGCTGGTCCGCGACATTTATCATCCGCAGCGCTGGGACTATCTCTATCGTCTGCAAGAAAAAGGCCGGGTGACGGAGAACCAGCGCCTGACCCTGTATTTCGAGAACGGTGCATTGGTGCGCATCGACGATGCGACGCCGCTCGCACCCCCTTTGGCGCAGGAGGAAAAACATGACAACTAAAGTAGTCATCGCCGGATGCGGCGGACGCATGGGCAAGACCCTGCTCGAATGCGTGGCACAGGCGGACGATCTGGTGCTGCATGGCGCGCTCGAACATGCAGGCAGCGCGCTGCTGGGCAACGTTGCGGCGGAAGGCGTGAAAATCACCGCCGATATCGATGCGGCGCTGCAAGGCGCAGACGTGTTGATCGACTTCACCCGTCCCGAAGGCACGCTGCAGCATCTGCATGCCTGCCGCAAACTCAAGGTCAACATGGTGATCGGCACCACCGGCCTGAACGCGCAGCAAAAGGCGCAACTGGGCGCGGCGGCACAGGACATCGGCATCGTGTTCGCCCCCAACATGAGCGTCGGCGTGAACCTCGTCTTCAAACTGCTGGAGACCGCTTCGCGCGTGTTGAGCGAAGGCTACGATATCGAGATCATCGAGGCGCACCACCGCCACAAAGTGGATGCGCCATCGGGCACTGCGCTGGGCATGGGCGAAGTCGTCGCCAGGACATTGGGGCGCGACCTGTCCAAAGTGGCGGTGTATGGCCGCGAAGGCGTGACCGGCGAACGTGAGCCCTCCACCATCGGCTTCGCCACGGTGCGCGGCGGCGACATCGTCGGCGATCACACGGTCTTGTTCGCCGGCACCGGCGAGCGCATCGAGATCACCCACAAAGCCAGCAGCCGCGCCACCTTTGCGCTGGGCGCATTGCGTGCCGCGCGCTTCCTGCAAGCGAACAAGGCCGGCCTGTACGACATGCAGGATGTGTTGGCGCTGAAGTAGCGCACTTCTTTTTGCCTTATGGGCGAAGTTTCCATGCTGCCCGGCCACTGCACTGACCCGGCCCGAATGTTGGCGCCCCTCACGCTCTGCTCACTGCACGATTGTGCAAAGCGGAGATTACAGAGCAGTCAGTTAGTCAGGCAACAGATGTACCAATAGTCAAAATCATTGCTTAAACCAAAACGTCGTTGTAGGAGCCCGATGATTTATCGGGCGATAGTCAATCTTGAAATCGCCCGATAAATCGGGCTCCTACACATGATAAATCAATCTTTTGTAGCTTTAATTTCTGACTGCTGAGTAACGCTCGCCGGGCAAAGATCAAATGAATTTCCAGTGCCATGAATGATGTCGTGAACCGGTCCGCCGAAAAAAATAATCTGCATCCGCGCAATCTGCATCGGGGTCGTTACGACTTCGCGCAACTCATTGCCGGCAGTCCAGAGCTTAAAAACTTCGTGGCGGTGAACCGGTACGGCAACGAATCCATCGATTTCGCCGATCCGGCAGCCGTCAAAGCACTCAATCGCGGGTTGTTGCAACATTTTTACGGCATCAAGGATTGGGACGTTCCCGCGCAATATCTCTGTCCGCCCATCCCCGGCCGCGCCGACTATGTGCACTCCCTCGCCGACCTGCTGGCCGAGAGCAATGGCGGCGCCATCCCGCGTGGCGACACCGTGCGCGTGCTCGACATCGGCGTGGGGGCGAGTTGTATCTACCCGCTTATCGGATATCGCAGTTATGGCTGGCACTTCGTTGGCACGGACGCGGATGAGGTGGCGTTGAAGAACGCGCGCCGCATCCTGGACGCGAACCAGTTGGGCGACGCCGTCGAGTTGCGCTTGCAGCAATCCCCTTCATCGATCTTCGAAGGCGTCACCTACGCCGATGAATATTTCGACCTGACGCTGTGCAACCCGCCGTTCCATGCCTCCCTGGCCGAAGCCAGACAAGGCGCGCAACGCAAATGGCAGAACCTCGGCAAAGAGAGCAACAAGCACAAGAAGCCTGTGTTGAATTTCGGCGGCCAAAGCCTGGAACTGTGTTGCGAGGGCGGCGAAGAAGCCTTCGTCACGCGCATGATCGAAGAGAGTGTCTCGGGCGGAAACCACTGCCTGTGGTTCACCACCCTCATCTCAAAATCATCCAGCCTGCCGCACGTTTATCGCGTGTTAAAGAATGTGGGCGCGACAGACAACCGCACCATCGAGATGTCGCAGGGGCAGAAGAAGAGCCGCTTTGTTGCGTGGACGTTCATGGATAAGGAGCAGAGAAGTGCGTGGGGGGCTAAACCTTGACTGAAAGTTTGAATCCCCCTATCGTCTGTCCATCACCTTAACAAAGGATTTCGACATGTCAGCCAAGCTCGCAGAAATTCAAACACAGGCAAAACAGTTGGGAGTGGAAGAGCGCGCGCAACTTGCGAGTTTTTTGCTTGAGACATTAGAGCCAAGCGATAGCGGCGATGTCAGTGACGCGTGGGAAATTGAGATCAAATCACGCTGGGCAGAGATTGAACGAGGAGATGTTCAATTGATTCCCGCAACGGAAGTGTTTGCCGATATTCACCGCAAGCTTTTGTGAACCAGCCGCAGTTCCATCCCAAAGCACGCGCCGAGTTTGAAAATTCGGCACTTTTTTATGATGGGAAATTCCCGGGGCTGGGTTTGGAGTTCGCAGCTGAAGTTAAGACTGCTGTAGCGTTTGCATATTCTCATCCGGAAGCAGGTGCGCCAGTCGCAGAGGATTTTCGTCGTGTGATCGTCCGCCGATTTCCGTATTGGGTTGTATATCGTTCACAAGGTGCACGCATCTACATCATCGCCGTAGCACACCAGCGGCGAAAACCGAACTATTGGAATGACCGAACATGAGCAAGAAAAATATCGGCAGTTGCTTCGACGAATTCTTGTCTGAGAATGCCATTCTCGACGATGTGGCGGCCGTTGCTGTGAAGCGCGTCATCGCGTGTCAGATCGAACAGGAAATGAAGGCGCAAAATCTGAACAAGACCACGATGGCGAAGAAGATGCACACCAGCTGCGCTGCACTGAACCGCCTGCTGGATGAGAACGACACCAGCCTCTTGAAAACAATCCGAACACGACCCCTTCAATTAGGATTCGTGGACGTTCATGGATAAGCAGCAGAGAAGTGCGTGGGGAAAGCGGTGAACAATCAATCCGATTCCGGTTTATTTGGTTCTAGCCAAACTTGATTTTCATCACCAACACAGCGCCTGCCAATAGCAGGGTAATGCTGTTGGCGATGATGATCGGCCATGCGCCCAGCAGGATTCCGTAAGTCAGCCAGAGTGCGACGCCAAGAGTGAACAAGGCATACATGCCGACCGAGATATCCGCAGTATGCCGGGTGTGCCAAACCTTGAGTGCCTGCGGCACAAAGGCGGTAGTCGTTAACAGGGCGGCGGTGCTGCCTATCCAATCCTCCGTGTTCATGGTCAATATCCTTGATGTTGTTAGGAGCGGGTTGATGAAGGGCAAGAGGGTGCTTGTGAGCGAGTCCTCCGAGTCAGGGTCGGTTTAGCCCAATTCCTTGAAGAAGTTCACTACTGCCAACGCCCGCTGCTGCAAATCTCCATACTTCAAATCGATCTTCAGCTTGTCCTGTCCTGCCATCTTGATATGCCGTTTGCTCTGGATCAGGGTGATGATTTTCATCGGATCAATCGGCGGATTCGGCACGAACTGGATGACGATGGCTTCCGATGACGCGTCCACCTTGCTGATGCCTAGCGGCTTGGCCAGGATGCGCAGGCGGTGGCTGTCGAGCAGGGTTTGCGCGGGCTCCGGCAGCAGGCCGAAGCGGTCGATGAGTTCCTGCTGCATGTCGTCCAGGTCTTGCTGCGTGTTGCAATGCGCGAGGCGTTTGTAGATGACGAGGCGCTGGTGGATGTCGCCGCAGTAGTCGCCGGGCAGCAGGGCGGGTGTGTGCAAGTTGATCTCGGTGGTCACGCCCAGCGGGTGCGCCATGTCCGGCTCGTGGCCGGCCTTGAGCGAAGAGATGGCGGCACTCAGCATGTCGTTGTAGAGCGAAAAGCCGATCTCCTGCATCTCGCCGCTCTGCGATTCACCCAGCACTTCACCCGCGCCGCGAATCTCCAAATCGTGCATGGCAAGGAAGAAGCCGCTGCCGAGTTGTTCCATCGCCTGGATCGCTTCCAGGCGTTTCTTCGCCTGCGCGGTGAGGCCGTCCAGGCTGTCCACCAGCAGGTAGGCATAGGCCTGGTGGTGCGAACGTCCGACACGGCCGCGCAATTGGTGCAACTGCGCAAGGCCGAAGCGGTCGGCGCGGTTGATGATGATGGTGTTGGCGGTGGGCACGTCGATGCCGGTCTCGATGATGGTGGTGCACAGCAGCACATTGAAGCGCTGGTGGTGGAAGTCGCGCATCACCGCTTCCAGATCGCGCTCGCCCATCTGGCCGTGCGCCACGCGGATACGTGCTTCCGGCAGCAGTGTCTCCAGTTTCTCCAGCATGTTGGCGATGGTGTCCACCTCGTTGTGCAGGAAATACACTTGACCGCCGCGCTTCAATTCGCGTAGCACGGCTTCGCGGATCACGCCCTGGCTGAAATTGCTGACGAAGGTCTTGATCGACAGGCGGCGTTGCGGTGCGGTGGCGATCACCGAGAAATCGCGCAGCCCTTCCAGCGACATCGCCAATGTTCTTGGAATCGGCGTGGCGGTGAGGGTCAGTACATCCACCTCGGCACGCAAGGCTTTCAGGCGTTCTTTCTGCTGCACGCCGAAGCGGTGCTCCTCGTCGAGGATGACCAAACCCAGATTGTGGAATTTCACATCTTTCTGGATCAGCTTGTGCGTGCCGATGACAATGTCCAGCCTGCCATCAGCCAGGTCTTTCAATACTTGCGTCACTTCCTTGCCGGAGCGGAAGCGCGACAGCTCGGCGATTCTGATCGGCCAGTCGGCGAACCTGTCAGAGAAACTCTGGAAGTGTTGCTCGGCGAGCAATGTGGTGGGCACCAGCACGGCGACCTGTTTGCCCGCCATCGCGGCGACAAAAGCGGCGCGCAGCGCCACCTCGGTTTTGCCGAAGCCGACATCGCCGCAGATGAGCCGGTCCATCGGCTTGCCGGATTGCAGATCGAGCAGCACGGCTTCGATGGCGGCGGCTTGATCCGCGGTCTCCTCAAAACCGAACCCGGCGGCGAACGCTTCATAGTCGTGCTGGGTGAGTTTGAACGCATGGCCTTTGCGCGTGGCGCGCTGGGCGTAGAGGTTGAGCAACTCGGCGGCGGTGTCGCGCACCTGCTGCATGGCGCGGCGTTTGGCTTTATCCCACGCCCCGCTGCCCAGCTTGTGCAACGGGGCGGTTTCCGCCGCGCCGCCGCTGTAACGGCTGATGACATGCAGTTGCGACACCGGCACATACAACTTGTCCTCGCCCGCATATTCCAGCAACAGGAATTCGTTCTCGCCTTCACCGAGGTCGAGATTCACCAGCCCACGGTAACGCGCGATGCCGTGCTGCTCATGCACCACCGGATCTCCCGGCTTGAGCTCGGACAGGTCGCGCAACATGCCTTCCACATTGCTCTTCTTGGCAGCGCGGGAAGCGCGTGTTCGTGCTTGCTGCGCGTAAAGTTCGCCTTCGGTGACGATGGCGAGCCGGTCGTGATCGAGCACGAAGCCGCTCTGCACCGGCGCGACGCCGAGCATGAATTTTTCTGTGCCGTCAAGGAAGGAAGCGAAGTCCTCGCATACCGCGGGCGCGAGACCATATTCCTTCAGATAACCGGACATGATCTCGCGCCGGCCGAGGCTGTCGGCAAGCAGCAGCACACGGCCGGCATGGTCGCGCAGGAAGTCCGCAAACTTTTGCGTTGGAACTTCGGCGCGGCGATCCACGGCGACGGGTGGGATGGGGGAAGTCGCGCACGGGGTGATGTTTTTAGAGCCCTCCCTCACCCCAACCCTCTCCACGGGGGAGAGGGAGTCAGAGTTCCCCTCGCCCAACGGGAGATAACCAGCGACTTGCCCGCTTGCGGGCTTAGTCGAATGGCTAGTTGTTCCATCAGGGGCTTGGGGTGAGGGAGCACTCGTGGCAATCACATCCACCCTTGCAAAGTCTTTCACGCGGATGAAGAACTGCTCCCCATCCATGAACAACTCCCGCGGTTCCAGCAGCGGATGCTGCGGATCGCCGCGCAGCAGCTTGTAGCGCGCGGCGGCGTCCAGGGCGAACTGGCGGATCGCCGCATCGACATCGTGGTGCAGGCACAGCGTGGCGTTCTGCGGCAGGTAGTCGAACAGGGTGGCCGTCTGCTCAAAAAATAGCGGCAGGTAATATTCGATGCCATTCGGCGCGATGCCTTTGCTCACATCCTTGTAGATGCGCGATTTGGACGGGTCGCCCTCGAAACGCTCGCGGAAATTCTGGCGGAAAGTGGTCTGCCCTTTTTCATCCAGCGGAAATTCGCGCGCAGGCAGCAGGCGGATCTCCGGCACCGGATACAGCGTGCGTTGGGTGTCCACGTCAAACGTGGCGATGCTCTCGATCTCGTCGTCGAACAGATCGAGACGGTAGGGCAGCACGCTGCCCATCGGAAACAGATCGATGATGCCGCCGCGCACGCAGTATTCGCCGGGGGTGAGCACCTGTTGCACATGGCTGTAACCGGCCAGCGTCATCTGTCCGCGCAGGCCGTCGAGATCGAGCCGGTCACCCTGCTTCAGGAAGAACGTGTAAGCGGCGAGATAGCTGACCGGCGGCAGCGGATACAGCGCGGTGGTCAGCGGCACGATCACCACGTCGAGGGTGTCGGTGCGGATGTGATGCAGGGTGGCGAGGCGTTCCGAGATCAAATCCTGGTGCGGCGAGAAATGATCGTAGGGCAGGGTCTCCCAGTCCGGCAACAGATGCACGCGCAGCTTGGGGGCAAAGAACGGAATCTCCTCCACCAGACGCTGCGCATCGAGCGCATTGGCCGCGATGACGATCAGTGGCGCATGTTGTGCGGCGTATTGCGCCAGAGCCAGGGCGTCAGAGGACCCGTTCAGATGGGTGTAGCGCGGGCGGGAATGTCTTGATGCGAACAGCATGGGAACGACCTGAAACAGGGGCGCGCATTATAAGCCAAGCGCATCGGCAACCTTTTAATTTACAATCTCGCCCATGTCCGAATTCCATGCTCTCGTCCCCGCCGCCGGTTTCGGCGCACGCATGGGGAACGAACTTCCCAAGCAATATCTGCCACTCGCGGGCAAGCCCATGCTCGCCCATGCCCTCGCAACCTTGTGCGCCTGTGGTGACATTAAAACGGTGTTTGTCGTGCTGGCGCCCGATGATGCGCAGTTCCGCACTTACGACTGGTCGCGGTTCGGCGACAAGTTGCAGCCCTTGTTCTGCGGTGGAGAAACGCGCGCGGAGAGTGTGGCGAACGGATTGCTGGCTTCCGAACTGGAGGCGGATGATTGGGTGCTGGTGCACGATGCGGCGCGTCCATGTTTGAGCCGGACGCAACTTGCCAAGTTGATCAGCGAGCTGCGCGACGACCCGGTCGGCGGCATCCTCGCCGTTCCGGTGGCCGACACGCTGAAACGCGCGGATGCACAGCAACGCATCGCCTGCACCGAGCCGCGCGAAGGTCTGTGGCAGGCGCAGACGCCGCAGATGTTCCGCGCCGGACTGCTGGCGGAAGGATTGGCGCGTTGCCACCACGTCACGGATGAAGCGTCGGCGATTGAAGCGCTGGGCTTACAGCCAAAACTGGTGGCGAGCGACAGCAGCAATTTCAAGGTGACGTATCCGCAGGACATTGAACTGGCGGAGTTGTTGTTGAAGGAAAAACATAATTAGCCACAGAGTTCACAGAGCGCACAGAGAGGTATGGCAGGTTTTGCAAGTTGGGCAAAAAGCCGCCCATCCCTGCTTAACCCACTTCTCTGTGACCTCTGTGTTCTCTGTGGCGATCGGTTTTAATTTGATTGAGAGTGAGTGATGAGAATTGGTCAAGGTTTCGATGTTCATCAACTGGTGGCGGGGCGCAAGCTCATCCTCGGCGGAGTGGAGATTCCGTACGACAAGGGTTTGCTCGGTCATTCCGATGCGGATGTGCTGCTGCACGCCATTTGCGATGCGCTGCTGGGGGCGGCGGCGCTGGGCGACATCGGGCGCCATTTCGCCGACTCCGAGGCGCAATACAAGGACATCGACAGCCGCATCCTGTTGCGCGAGACCCTGCATCTGGTGCGCGAAGCCGGCTGGCGCGTCGGCAACGTGGATGCCACCCTCATTGCCCAAGCGCCGAAGATGGCGCCGCACATCCCGCAGATGGTCGCCAACATTGCCGCCGACCTGCGCCTGGAAAAACATGCCGTCAACGTGAAGGCGACCACCACCGAACAGCTTGGCTACACCGGGCGCGGTGAAGGCATCGCGGCGCAAGCGGTGGTGCTGCTGCTGGCGGATTGATGCGTATCCTCGCAATAGAAACCTCCACCGAATACTGCTCCGTTGCGCTGTGGCAGGACGGTACGCTGAACGCGCGTTGCGAACGCGTCGGGCAGAAACATTCCGAGGTGTTGCTGGGGATGGTGGACGGTGTACTGCGGGAGGCGGGATGTACGGTGCAAGAGGTCGAGGGCATCGCCTTCGGCAAGGGGCCGGGCTCGTTCACCGGCGTGCGCATCGCCTGCGGCGTCGCGCAAGGTCTGGCGTTCGGCGCCGATCTGAAGGTGGTCGGTGTGTGCACGCTGCACGCGCTGGCCGAGGCGACGGGGCAGGACAAGGTCATCGCGGCGCTGGATGCGCGCATGGGCGAGTTGTATTTTGCCGCCTACGAAAAACGGGACGGCGCCTGGCGAACAGTGATCGAACCCTGCTTGTGCACGGCGCAGTCGGCGCCTGCTGTGGCGGGTTCCGGCTGGTTCGGTTGTGGCAGTGGATTTGCACTGGATTCCCCCACCCCAACCCCTCCCCCGGAGGGAGAGGGGCTCAAGGTGCGTTACGGCGCACAGTTGTGCGGCGTGGAGGCGCAGGCCGTGCCGCAGGCCGCTGCCATCGCGCGTTTGGCGGTACCCGAATTCGCACAGGGTCATGCAGTCGATGCGGCGCAGGCCTTGCCGCTGTATCTGCGCGACAAGGTGGCGCTGACCACGCGTGAACGGGCCGCAAGATGATTCTGCGCGACATGACCGAGGCCGATCTCGATGCGGTGGTGGCGATCGAGCGCGAGGTGCACCCACATCCGTGGACGCGCGGGAATTTCAGCGATGCCCTGGCGAGCGGCTATCAATGCAAGATCGCCGGGTCGGCACAGGGGATGCCGGGGTATGCGGTGATGATGCCGGGGCCGGACGAGGCCGAGTTGCTCGATATCGCCATCGCTGCCGTGTATCAGCGCCAAGGCTGGGGACGCAAGTTGCTGGGCGAGATGCTGGTGCTGGCGCGGCGGCACGGGATGCGGCGCGTGGTGCTTGAAGTGCGCGTCTCCAACACGGCGGCGATCGGCTTGTATCGTCAGCTTGGATTTGCCGATATCGGCCTGCGCCGCGATTACTATGCGGCTAGGGATGGACGCGAGGATGCGCTGTTGATGGGATGCCTGTTATGAATATCCGCGACGAGGAAGTGTTGCGCGAGCTGAATCTTTATCCGCTGTGGGTAAGGCGTGATGCGCCATTGCCGGCGCAACCCGCTGTCGGGTTAAAACCCGACCCACAGGGTGCGGCGGATGTTTGTGGGTCGGACTTCAGTCCGACGCAGTCCGAAAGATTGGCGCGACCTGTCGGGTTGAAACCCGACCCACAGGGTGCGGCGGGGTTGGTCGGTCAGACTTCAGTCCGACAAGTAGCTGGTGACTCGGCAACCCTCAAACAGCAGGTGCGCGACTGCACCGCCTGCGCACTGCGCGCGGGCTGCACGCAGACTGTGTTCGGCGTGGGCGACGAACAGGCCGATTGGCTGTTCGTCGGCGAAGGTCCGGGCGCGGACGAAGATGCGCAGGGTGAACCGTTCGTGGGGCAGGCGGGCAAGCTGCTCGACAACATGCTGGCGGCGATCAAGTTGAAACGCGGCGACAACGTGTATATCGCCAATGTCGTCAAATGCCGCCCGCCGGCCAACCGCACGCCGGCAGCGGACGAGATCGCCACTTGCCTGCCTTATCTGCAACAACAGATTGCGCTGATCAAACCGAAACTCATCGTCGCGCTGGGCAAGACCGCCGCGACGGCCCTGCTCGGGCGCGAAGCCACGCTCGGTTCACTGCGCGGCAGCTTGCATGCCTACAACGGGATTCCTCTCGTTGTGACTTATCATCCCGCCTACCTCCTGCGCAGCCCGGCGGAGAAGGCCCGCGCGTGGCAGGACCTGTGTCTGGCGCGCACCACCATGCAGCAATCAACCAACGGAAAAGAAGAATGAAAGCGCAAGCAAGCCCCCTCAAAATACTCGTGGTGGAAGACAGCAAAGTGACCGTCAAGGTGCTGACCGGCTATCTCGCCGGCATGGGCGTGGAAAATCCCCTGGTCGCGGAAACCGGCACCCAGGCACTGCGTATTTTTCGCCGCGAGCATCCCGACATCGTGTTGCTGGATGCGAGACTGCCCGACATCGACGGCTTCGAAGTGGCAAGCAAAATCCGCAAGGCCGAGCAGGGGGAAGAGTGGACGGCCATCATTTTTCTGACGGCGATGAACAGCGATGAGGATCTGGCACGCGGCATTGCCGCCGGCGGCGACGACTATCTGGTGAAACCGGTGAGTGAAACAGTGTTCCACGCCAAAGTGCGCGCCATGCAGCGCCTGGTCGGGATGCAGCGCAATCTGGTCGAGGTCACGCATAAGCTGGATGCGGCGAATGCCGAACTGCAACGACTCTCAACCACCGATGCGCTGACCGGCATCGCCAACCGCCGCGCGCTGGACGATTTTCTGTCGCGCGAATGGCGGCGTTGCCAGCGCATGGAAAAGCCCCTGTCGTTGGTGATGCTCGACATTGATTATTTCAAGCTGTTCAACGACAAATACGACCATCAGGCCGGGGATGACTGCCTCCAGCAGGTGGCAGCGCAGATCGCGCGTGCCGCGCCGCGCGCCAGCGACCTGGCGGCGCGCTATGGCGGTGAAGAGTTCATGCTGGTGCTGGGCGAGACCGATCTGGATGGCGCGCTATGGATGGCCGAACGGGTACGCCAGATGATCGGCGATCTAAAGGTCGTTCATTACGCCACCGACAGCAAGTTTGTGTCGGTCAGTTGCGGGGTGGTGTCCGTGTTGCCGGACGACAAGCATTCGATCGAGACCCTGATCGCGTCAGCCGATGCGGCGTTGTATCAGGCGAAGCGCGGCGGTCGCGACCGTGTGGTCGCCGGCGAATACGGGAAACGGTAAAGGCCGCACCACTTCTGGTGGGACGGTTTTTTTCCGGGATAATCCATCTGCGTGTGGGAGCCCGATTTATCGGGCTATTGTCGAAAGTGATCGCGCAATAAATTGCGCTCCCACAGGATTTCTCGGGTCTTAATTGAACAATCCGGGTTCAATTCGTTGTGCTGAATTCCGGATGTTTCTCGGCCATCACGCGGTCGATCACCTGCATCACGCCCTGGCTGCTGGCTTCGGCTTCCTGCAATGCGGCGAAGATCTGGTCCTGTATCTTTTCGTTGGTCTCCCATCCCTGCTCGAGCAGCACCAGCATGCGGTGCGCCGCCTCGTGCACTTGGCTATGCGGCTGCAGCAACTGGCGGTAGGAGGGCATCGCCCCGAACACCTCTTTCGCCGGCCCTTCGTACCATTTGCCGAGGCGGCAATTGTGGTGATCGACGCCGACCGCTTTCTTGAATTCATCTTTCGTGCTGTCGTTGACCAGCACGTAGGCGCGCTGTTTGTAGATCATGTGATCGACCTTGACCAGCGAGGCGAAGCTCAAATCCTGCGCATAGCGCGTGCCGCTCAGGGTGGTCACGGCGGATTCATAGAACCGGCCGAACTTCTGTTCCAGCTTGGCGATCACGCTTTGCGAAGAATTGGCGATTTCGTGCATCTGCACCGAATCGGTCAGCATCTTGGCCGCCTCGTCCTGCAGCATTTGCATGATGCGCCCGATCGACTCGGACGCGTTCTTGGTGTTTTCCGCCAGTTTGCGCACCTCGT
>Ga0210050_1003088_pt1 | contig 15129 bp, 12 predicted proteins | sample CryGey132114_all_FD_185463 | JGI IMG/M metagenome (GOLD analysis project Ga0210050, IMG submission 185463) | Groundwater microbial communities from aquifer - Crystal Geyser CG22_combo_CG10-13_8/21/14_all (SPAdes) (version 2) | ecosystem: Environmental > Aquatic > Deep subsurface > Groundwater ...
AATTCTAAAATTCAATTAGCAAAAAGAAGAGCAAGAGGTTTTAGAAATACTACTAACTTTATCAACATGATTTACTTTATTGTCGGCAAACTTAAATTTGATTACCCACTATAAACGACATAGACCCTATATATTTAACATCTCACCAAATTTATAGTTCAGGAGGGGCAATTAGTTATTATCCTAAAATCACTATTCTAAACAAGTCAGAAGTTTATTCGGGTTCTATTAGTTACAGAAAAGATTTTATAGATTTTTCGAGTGGCAATCGGGAAAAACTTAAACCAATGAGAAAATTTGGAAGTTCAAACGGCTATTATTTGGTTAATACAGTGGACGCCGGGCAGATAAGAATATGGAAGATTGAAAATCCTTTATCATCAACTACTGCTACCGTTAGTGTTGTTGCCACTAAAACTCTTGGCAGTTATTCTTCTATTTCTGCGGCGGTACAAAAAGACAATCAAAACACGGTTGATATAGGAGATTACTCCATTTCAGACGTAGTTTATAAAGATGGATATCTTTATGGTGCTTATACTGCCCAAAACACAACTTCAAATGGATCAATGATTGTTTACTTTAAAATTAATACAAACAACAACTACAATTTGGATATTAATGGAAAAATAGAAACAGCAAACAAATATTATTATTACCCGGTTCTCCACCCCGATAACGATGGAAACATAGTTTTTGCTTTTAACGAATCAAGTTCTGATGATTACATCGGAGTTGCCTGGACAACACGCTATGCGGGTAATTCCAATATCGAACCCATTCAATGGTTAAAGCTGGGAATCAACGGGTATTATCACCTGCTAAATAGCGAAAACAGATGGGGAGATTACTGTGGAATAGCCTTGGATCCAGCTAACGGTTATCGTGTTTGGATTTGTGGCGAATGGGCATATTCTAATACTGAATGGAGTACGTGGATTGGAGAAATCAGTACTGGTCAAACCATTGACTACACTTTTGCAAATATAATATATGATGAAAACACAGGTATCCTGAATGCTAATGCCGCAGGAACGCTTACAGTGAATTCTATTCCGGTAAATTCAGGTAACACTCTTCCATTAACGACGGGCAATTCTTATACTGAAAAAACAAATAATGAGAGATTTCCTAATTGGAACACTTTAGGTTATACTTACAAACATAACAATTGGAATAATGTGTTTGCAGAAAAATTCCTATTAAATAACCTTGAGGCTAATTCTTCAAACACAAACCAAAAAGCTTTTTTTAAGAGTTTAAATTATGCAAAAATTGAAGTAAAGCTTGAAGGACAATTAATTTCAGGCAAAGGCGCAGGAGAATTTCAGGATCCGTGGTTTGTTTTTAGCAATGGATCACAACCGGGAAATTATTGGATACCATGTACTGCTACGTATGAACCAAACGGTAAGGAGGGTGCTACAGAAAAAGGCGTCTTCTTGAATCAAGGGTATAATCCAATTACTTATGTTTGGACACCACCCTACTACTCTGTCAAAGCTTCACAAACGCAAAACATAAATTTGGGTGGTACTTTGGGTACACGCGCATTTTATTTCCAAAACTGGTCTGCAAACACCGCAGTAAGCGCATCACTACAAAATGCAAACGCGCTTGAGACAGGCATAGTATTTAAAGAACCCAATGCAACCGTTAGTGCAAACTACAAAGGTACCCAACTTTCCAACACTTCCACTGCCTTTGCCAACAACAGCCAGCGTAAGTTTGTAAGAACCTCAGACGGTACTCTTCATCTTGTTTATGAAAGCTTAGGACATGTGTGGTATGAAAGAAGCACTGATAACGGTGTTACTTGGTTTTTAGCAAACAATGGCAAACCTCTTGATGTAAACGGCGGCAAACTACCGGCATTGGACAGTCGAGGGACTGAGGTTGCTATTGTCTGGCAAGAGAAAGAGTTTGATAGTGAGGCTGCTACGCTTAAAGTTGCATTATTTAGCGGTTATCTAATGCGACAATACTATCCTTTAATTGTCTTTGCTGATGGTTCTCAATCTTATTCACAAAACCTTAACCCGGTAATTGCTTATGATTATCAAGGTAGAGCAACTATAGCTTGGGAAAATAAAGTAAACTATACTTTCCCGGTTGGTATAGTAGTAAAACATGGCCCATTAGGTTGGTATCCTTCCAATCCTCCAAATTGGGTAACGGATTATGTGGCTGCTATTCCATCAACTAATTCCAATTGTGTAAATCCGACAATTTCAGCGGCAAAAAATCCTACGGATCAATATAACATGGCTTACAATCTTGCATGGCAGTATAATCAATCATCAAGCAATTCATCATTAAACTTTTGTAAGATTAGCGCTAATACCAGTGGTGTAGTTGTCTCAAATATCAGTACACCCTCAACTGGTGCAGGTTTCTGGCTCAATTATAATCCTTCAATTGTTTCCATGAATGATAATACGGCAAGGCTCGTGTGGACGGGATATACACCATGGTACGGATACAGAACGATATATAACTATAACAATACGAGCGGTATCTGGTCAAGTTCAATAATAAATATGGGGTCCAATGTTCTTCAGTCAAATATAAATAGTACCGACGATGGAAAGTTTGTTATTGGCTGGGTGCAGAACAACCCATTCGCAAATAAGTTGGTTAAAAGTGATAACATCTACACTATTAATAACTTTTCAACCACCGGAAATAATTTACAAATAAATAATGCATCATCTTATAGCACTATGTATGCTATGGCTTTTCAGAATCAAACTGTTCCATATTCATTTAAATTAGCTTATCTACCCACGTTATTGAAAACAAACAGCTTAACTGTAAGCAAAGGTAGAGCGGAAGTTATCACCCATAAAGGCACTGATTACTGTTTTGGTATCGGCGATATTGTTGCTGATGGTCAAAGCATAGATTTTGTTTCTTTAAACAGTCTAAAGACCTTGCCTGATGAAGATACCCTAAACTACTTTTTGCGAACCGATGATTTTGATATAACCGATAATTCAAATATAACCTTTAGCCTATTTCATGGAATGATAAACTCTCAAGATACCACACAGGTAATAAATTCATTTGGTCTTGATGATTATATAAATGTTCAAACTGTTATTGTTGATGCAAAGAATAATAAAGTATTAGCGCTGATAAGCAGTTCTGTTATAAAAAAGGGGGAATCATTTTCGCCGGATATTGCCGGTTATAAATTCAACCCAACTGGTATTGGATCAAGAAAAGTGAGGTTGGAATTAAGGCTTGATAATAATATACAGATGCAATATACAATCAATGATTTCTTTGGTAACGGCAGTTCCTTAGGTTTCCTAAAATCAACTATCAGAGAAATTACATACAATGGTGATGAGATAATAACAACTTATGCACTTGATCAAAACTACCCTAATCCATTTAACCCGGCAACAACTATTACCTACCAGTTGCCGAAAAGCGGTAGTGTTACCTTAAAGATATTTGACATTCTTGGTAACGAAGTAAGAACCCTTGTAAATGAACAGAAGGAAATGGGCAAATATACAGTTCAGTTTGATGCTTCCTCACTTGCAAGCGGTATGTACGTTTACCAGTTGCGGGTAAATGATTATACTTCAACTAAAAAAATGTTATTGCTCAAGTAGTTCTTGGTCATTAGAAATTAGTATCTAGTAAACCTAAAAATCCCTCAGCAATGGGGGATTTTTTTTATGCAACATCAAATTCAATTAATTTCTAACAGCATCAATCGTTGTAGAATCATCCACAATATCATAATGAATCCCTACCGGCGAATAAAGCCGATCATGATATCCAATAGATTGAGTAAAATCAAAATCAACAGAATCAACTTGGAAGTGATAGATTTTCCCGGAAGAGTATTTATTCAAATAATTGTACCAAAGTGTAGCTAATAACTTTCTAAAAGTTTTGTAATCTGTTGCGGTTGTGTTTTCTTTAGCAAAAATCACATGAAGCAAATTGTTTTGTCCATCTTTAACTTTAAAAGGTGAGGATAAAATATACCTCGTAACCCCTTGACTAACCGCAAAATTCATGATCGTAACCAAAGCAATGTTTTTATCAAAACCATTTGTCAGTTCCGACTGAGTTCCGATCGTATGACTGAGATGGCTATTTGCACTAACTTCAGTAACTCTGATCCATTCAAGCCTCTCAAAATTCGTTTCCGTTGTGAACCCAAAAACCGATCTATTACCGTTAAAAATTTTGTTCGTTTGAAATGATTTATTGATTGAAGCGAAAGTAGCTTTGTTGTGTGTTACCGTCAAAGTAGCGAAATAAGAAAAGCACAAAATCGTACCGAACCCGGACTGCATACCGGCGTATAATGCACTATGTTTTTGCGCATATTCATATTCAAGAACAGTAGCAGCTTCTAATCGTTGACGTTCAATATCCCGTAATAAATCTTCTTTTGCTTTTTCATCCTTTATCCGGTAACTAATTAAATTTTTATCTGTCAACTTGGGTATTTTAAAATACAAAAATATTATTAGCTCTAAGTAAAGAAAGAGTTTTTAAAGTAATTATTTTGAGAATTAGTGAACCTTTGCTTAGCTTTCAATACAAAATCAGGATTTATTTTTAGAGACTTTGGCTGTATGAAAAAAATATTTGGCATTCTTATTTTAGTTTTGATTCTCCAAGGCTGCAGATCTGCTATGCTCTACACATCTAACAATATCCCCATCCCGTTAATGCATGAAGTTAGGGAGACTCAAATTGCGGTTGAATACGGCATGAACGGAACAAATATAAACATTGTTGCCTCACCTCTCGAAAATGTGGCTCTTTCATTTTCTGGTATTACTAATAAAATATCTGAAAAGAGTAATGTCTCCGAAGATGGTTACCAGGACGAAAATAGTCACAATTACTCAGAAATTGCAGTTGGATATTATTCCAAAATAAATGAAAAATACATAGCTGAATTTTATACCGGATATGGGAGGGGAAGTGGACGGGATCAAAATTTTGTAAATTATTTTTTAGGTAATAAAATTCATTCAAATTTATCTGAAGGAAAATTTGACAAGTATTTTTTGCAGGCGAATTTTGGGAGTAGAGAGAAAAATCTTACTATAGGGTTCGCACTAAGGTTTTCATATTTAAATTTTTATCAGTTAATAAAAGAAAATGATGGAGTTTTGATCTTTCCTTCAAAAAAAGAAGGGCTTTTTGTTGAACCTGCACTTTTCGCCAGATTCGGCGGTAAAAATATTATGCTGGAATTGCAGTTTCTTTTTCCGTACGCACAAAAAGATATTGATTTTGATTATCGTGGAATTATCATCTCAACCGGGTTACGATTTATTTTCTAATTAAAAAAGTTGTGAAATTCAATTATTTCCTTAATTTTCCATAAAAGTTTCTTCAAATTACGTGATGATTCAAAACTTTCTGCATTATACGGTTAAGCAAAATAAGCTCAATATTACAGCTTATGGAATGGAAAATATTCTTACTGCCCCATGCATAATTTTTGTTCATGGATTTAAAGGTTTTAAAGATTGGGGATTTGGTCCCTATATTGGTAATTATTTTTCGAAAAAAGGCTTTTTAGTTCTTTTCTTTAATTTTTCGCATAACGGAGTCGGTGATTCGCTTACGGAATTTACTGAACTTGATAAGTTTGCACAAAATACATTTTCCTTGGAAATTGATGAATTAGAGGAGGTTATCAATCTTTACCGTTCAATGTTTTTTGGTAAAACGAATAACTCCAAAATATTTTTAGTGGGACACAGCCGCGGGGCTGCAATTTCTCTTTTAACTGCGTCAATTAATGAGGAAATTTCCGGTGTTGCACTCTGGTCTTGCGTTGCTACATTTGACCGTTATTCCGAAAGGCAAAAAGCTCAATGGCGTAAAAAAGGTTTTTTTGATGTCTTCAATACACGCACAAAACAGGCTATGCGGTTAAATATTTCTTTGCTTGAAGATCTTGAGAAGCATAGAGATGGGCTCTTAAATATTGAAAATGCCCTCCGCAAGTTGAATAAACCTTTATTCATTGCCCATGGTGATCAGGATTTAGCTGTACCGATAAAAGAAGCCGAGCAAATATACGAGTGGTCGGATAAAAGATTTACGGAATTCTCTAAAATCATTGGTGCTGGGCATACATTTAATTGTAAACATCCTTTTGAAGGAAGTAACCGAAAATTTAATTTACTTTTAGAAAAAACGGTTAATTTTATTAACAATATATCTTAGAGGAACAAATGCATACAAAAAATTCTGGTAGAACTAAAGTTCTTTCGCTTTCATGGTCAAAAATTTATGCTTCTGAATATTTTGGAATTTTCTCTTTCGCGTTATTGACCGCAATAGCAGCTCAAATTACAATTCCTATCAAACCTGTTCCATTTACTCTGCAAACGATGACAGTAGTTTTAGCGGGAGCCATACTCGGTTCAAAAAAAGGTTTTTACAGCCAACTTCTTTATTTGGCGGCTGGTGCAATTGGTCTTCCTGTATTTGCGGTTCTTCCCGAAAGCGGTTATGGTATGGCTCGATTCTTCGGTGCTACGGGTGGATTTTTGCTCGCATTTCCCTTTGCTGCTTATGTGGTGGGTAAACTGGTTGAAAAATATAAAAGTTACTTTTTTGTTGTTACGGCAATGTTTTTGGGAGAATTACTAATAATTTTTTCGGGAACAGTTTTTTTGAATACCTTTTTTATTCACGATTTATCAGAAACAATTAAAGTTGCAGCAGCAGTATTTTCCGTTTGGACAGTAGTAAAAGTTTTTGCAGCCGCAGCTGTTTATTTCGGATTAACCAAATCAAAAGGTAAATAGTTAAAAATGACTTTAAAGAATTTCGTTTTTATAGTTTTCTTCATTGCGTCAATCAGTTTTTTTGTCTTCAGCGCGAAAAGATTAATCTCTTTTCTTTTACTTGGACAAAAAGAAAACCGGTTTGAGAGAATCGGTGAACGACTTAAAAAAGTCTTTACTGTTGCAATTGCGCAGACAAAAATACTGCGTGAACCGGCAGGCATTCTTCACGTTTTAATTTTTTGGGGATTTTTACTCTTTCTTTTTGCTGTGCTTGAATCAATTCTTCAAGGGTTCTATTCGCCCATAAATTTTGAATGGCTCGGATATTTTTATTCCATTCTAACCTTTACACAAGATGTTTTCGGAGCATTAGTGATTTGGGCGGTCATTTTCTCTTTGGGCAGAAGATTTATTTTACGCGTTCCAAGATTGATGGTTGATAAACATGGAATGCGCGATGCAGCCTTTATTCTTACGCTTATTCTCTTTGTTGTTCTTGCAATGTTCGGACAGAATATTGCGCATGTTGCAAAAAATAATTTTATGCTTGCAAGCTTCGAAGTTCGACCATTTTCACTTCCGATGGCTAAAATGTTTTATTCCATGGATACGACTTCAGCGGGAAATATGTACGAAATATTTTGGTGGCTGCACATTGTTTTTGTTTTCGGATTTTTGAATTATCTTCCTTACTCAAAACACTTGCACGTTCTTACTTCAATTCCAAATGTTTTCTTTTCAAAGCTTGATGACAAAAAAGGATTGAAGAAGATAAATCTTGAAGATGAAACGTTAGAATATTACGGTGCGGATGATGTTCAAAAATTAACGTGGAAACAACTCTTAGACGGCTACACCTGCACTGAATGTGGGAGATGCACATCCGTCTGCCCGGCTGCGAACAGTGGGAAAACGTTGTCGCCAAGAAAAATAGTTACTGATATCCGGAAACGCACCTTTGACAAAGCTCCCTTAATGATTGCAGGACAAACTGAAGGTGAAGTTTTTGATAATACGTTAGTTCATCACTATATTACAGATAAAGAACTCTGGCAATGTACAACATGCGGGGCTTGTGTGCAGGAATGTCCGGTGATGATTGAGCATGTTGATGCAATTGTAGAGATGCGCCGGCACCTTGTTCTTACCGAGTCAGAATTCCCGGCTGAGCTGAACAATGTTTTTAAAAGTTTGGAATCGAACGGAACGCCCTGGGTATTCAATCAAGCTGATAGAGCCTTATGGGCGGAAGGATTAAATATTAAATCTATGGCTGAAGATCCGGCGGGAGATATTTTATTTTGGGTTGGATGCGCTGGTTCATTCGATGCACGATATAAAAAAGTCTCTGTTGCTTTTGCTCGGTTGATGCAGAAAGCGGGAGTCAATTTTAGAATTCTCGGTATTGAAGAAAAATGTAACGGCGATACTGCAAGACGACTTGGGAATGAATATCTTGCACAACAGCTTGTACAAGAAAATGTTGAAACACTAAATGGTTATGGTGTTAAGAAAATTGTTACTGCGTGTCCGCATTGTTTTAATTCACTAAAAAATGAATTCAATCAATTCGGCGGAAATTTTGAAGTGGTGCATCATACAGAAATGATCTCGGAATTTCTTTCTTCCGGGAAAATTCAATTAAAAGATGCAACGACGAAAACTAGAAAAGTAACCTATCACGATTCTTGTTATCTTGGGAGATATAATGGCGTTTATGAAGAGCCGCGAACTTCGCTTGCTAAAATAAACGGACTTGAACTTGTCGAAATGAAACGCAACAAAAGCCGTGGTTTTTGTTGCGGCGCAGGCGGCGGAAGAATGTTCTTAGAAGATGTTGAAGGGGGAAGAATTAATGAAGAACGCACACGTGAAGCTATAGCTACAGATGCCGATACTATTGCGTCTGCCTGTCCGTTTTGTATGACGATGCTTACGGATGGAGTAAAAGCTCACGATAAAACTGAAGAAGTTCGAGTAAAAGATATTGCAGAAATTGTTCTGGAAAATTCAAAATAAACAATCAATCAAAAAACAAAAGGAGAAACAAATGGAAAATTTCCAAAAATTGGTTCAAGCTGTTCAGGCGTTAGAAGTAGATTTTCAAAAATTCTACGATAGAGGTCAATCAGCTGCGGGAACCCGCTTGCGTAAAGGTTTAAGCGAATTAAAGAAACTTTCGCAAGAAGTTAGAAATGATATTCAAAAAGTTAAAGAAGAACGTAAAGCTCCGAAGGCTTAACGAAGATCATTTTATTTTACTCAAAGGCTGGTTCGGATGATTATTTGAACCAGCCTTTTTTTTGTTCGTGCGGTGTGGACAATAACTTTAGGCAAACAGGTACAACGCGCCAAGATAGTTGAAAATGGAAAAGAAATCAGTAAGTGGAAAATAGGGGAGGATGGTGTTACATTTCACCTACATCACAAGTCGCCCTGTTAAAAGAATAGAATTTAGTTTATATTAGAACGGAAAAATTTTTAAGATGCCTTACTTACTTTTTTGAAAATGAAATCTCTTAATTTATCTCTTATTTGTCTACTGATTAATTCGGCGCTAATGTCTCAAGTTAATTTTACATCGTCGGATCTCCCTATAGTTATTATCAATACCCATGGGCAGATTATAAAAGATCAGTCAAAAATTACCGGAGATATGGGGGTGATTGATAATGGTAAAGGGACCATAAATAAACCGGGTGATCCATACAATGTTTATAATGGAAAAGTTGGTATTGAAATACGTGGACATAGTTCACAAGGTTTTCCCAAGAAACAGTATGGAATAGAGTTAAGAGATTCAACCGGAAATTCGGTGAATGCAGTATTACTCGGAATGCCTTCAGAGAACGATTGGGTTTTGAATGCTTCTTTTACCGATAAGACATTTTTGCGCAATGTTCTCGCCTATAAGCTTGGAAATGATATAGGGAGATATGCTTCACGCACTCGCTTCTGTGAGGTTGTAATTAATGATGAGTACATGGGGTTATATGTGCTCCAGGAAAAAGTTAAACGGGATAAGAACAGGGTAGATATTAAAAAACTCGAAGGGAATGATAGAGCAGGAGATGCATTAACAGGCGGATATATTATGAAGATAGACCGAATTGATGAGGGCGATAAATATTTTAATTCAATATTTCCATCCGTCTATCCTCGAGCCCCTAAACAACCTTCGCCGATAAGTTACATTCATGTTTATCCAAATGCAGCGAATATTCTTCCCGTTCAGCAAGATTACATCAAGAATTATATTACCAATTTTGAAACATCACTTTCAAAGAATACTTTTAACGATCCTTTTCTGGGATACTATGATTTTGTTGATATGGATGCACTCGTAGATTATTTCTTAATTAACGAATTCGTTAAAACAGTGGACGCGTACCGGCTAAGCGCGTACATGTATAAAGATCGAGATAGTGAAGGGGGTAAATTAGTATTTGGACCAATTTGGGATTATGATATTTCATTTGGACTCGCCGATTATGGAAACGCATGGTTATCGTCCGGTTGGGAAGGTGAAATAACTCCTTACGAAGGAATTTGGAGTCAGCCGTTTTGGGTTAGAAATATTTTCAGTGATCCGGTATTAAAAAATAGATTAGCTAAAAGATGGGACGAGTTAAAACAATCGGTATTTAATCTGTCGGCAATTATGGGGTATTTAGATCAAACTATTCTTGAGATCAACCAGGGAAGAGCCAGAAATTTTATTCGCTGGCCTATTATTGGCATATATCAATGGCCTGAGTATTTTGTTGGACAAACATACGAGGAAGAAGTCCTCTATTTGAAGGGATGGATCATTCGTCGTTTTAATTGGATTGATGCAAATCTTTCTGCAAATTATTCTTATGTTGACTGGCTGCCGGGCGATTCTTCAAAGATCAGCTTGGAACATTTAGTAACAACTAAGCTGCCAATTTCAATGTTTGTGAAGAGTTTGAAGAATATTTCTACTTTTGAATTTAGAAGTCCCGATCCCGGTGTTTATTTTAATCTTGTAAGCGATTCGGTTGCAATAACAATTAACAAAGAGGGAGATTGTACTTTTAAAATTATTGCAAAATATAATAACGGGATAGTCTCTTTATCACCTGGATATGTGATTAGTCAACCAACGGAGGTAGTACCTGATGTTGAACTTGTAAAGAAATTTCAGTTAGGTCAGAATTATCCGAATCCTTTTAACCCAAAGACAACAATTGAGTTCTCGATCGCTTCAGATTGCGATGTTCAAATAAAAGTATTTAACAGCCTTGGAGTGGAAGTAGAGACACTATTAAACGAACATAAATCAGCAGGTACGCACCAAGTAAAATTTGATGCAAGTAATTTATCGAGTGGAATTTATTTCTATAGAATAGTCAGCGGCAGCAATTCGGAAATGAAGAAAATGATTTTGGTGAAATAATGACCGCGGGGTTCTTGAAAAGTTTAAATTGAGAGCAAACACATGAGCCGCTGTGATAGTGATTAACCGAAATGGTCGGTGTTTAAAGATTGTCTTCTTTAAATTGTGCGTAACTTTTTCTTAAATGAAATTCATTTTATTCAATGAATTGTCTATTCTAAAAAAGAAATATTTTATAAGTTGGGAATGGATAATATTTATATTTAGAGAAGTATTCAACTCAGAAAGATTTTATTGACAGTCCAGAGTCCTCAATTTCCTCACACAGGAAAAGCATTTCAAAAGATAACCGCATTATGGGCGTTAAATGAAGCTGCTCTTGGCGGCATTCTGCATGCGTTTGACATTCCCTTCACCGGACTAATCGTTGGCGGAGTTGCATCGGTGCTTATTGCGTTGCTTGCATTGTTTTCGGATAAAAGAGGCAGCATAACAAAAGCCACAGTGATAGTTATTGTGATAAAAGCGGTTGTAAGTCCCTACACGCCGTTAGCGGCATTTGTAGCAGTGTTCATTCAAGGTTTGGTTGGTGAGCTGCTTTTCTCTTCAAAGAGATTTTTTGTACTATCTGCAATAACATTAGCTGTATTTGCTTCCATGTATTCCGCGCTCCAAAAATTATTTTTGATAACTGTTTTGTTTGGAACAACGCTTTGGAATTCAATTGATCTTTTTTTCAACTATGTGCTCAAGCAACTTAGTTTTCTTGGTCCGGATATTCATTTCAGTTATTATCTTATTGCTTTTTATTTGATACTTCACCTTGTTTTTGGAACATTATTTGGGTTGATTGCTGCAAGAATTCCGAAAATTATTAATAGCTTGAATGATTCTTCTTTGCTGATTCCAAGAGAAAATATTAAAAATATCAGAATTGGATCTCCTTCATCTTCAAGAAAGAAAAAGAATTTCTGGTTTCAGAAATTGACAGGTATAGCAGTGTTTGTCTTCTTACTTGCAGCCCTATTCATTTCATATTTCTATGATGTGCAAGAAAGTGGGAATGGAGTTCTGATACTTCTAACAATATTTCGCGCAATTGGAATAACGCTTCTCTGGTTTTTCTTTGTTGGTCCAATTGCACTGAAGTATTTTCAAAAGATCATTAAGCTGAACCAAAATAAATACACGGACGAGATAAAATCTATCTTACAATCCTTTCCCTATTACAAAGATATAACACAAAAATGTTATGCGCTTGCTTCATCTGCTTCAGGACTGGCGCGAATAAAACTGTTTATAAAACTCACCCTCATAAATATTTTATTCTTTGATCTTTATGAATAGTGTTATTTTATACACAGGTGAAAAGGGGGTAGGGAAGTCAACTTATTTACAAGAATTATTTTTGCTGAAACCGAACGTGTGTGGAATTTTACAACCGCGTATTAAAGGAATAAAATTTCTTGTTGATATTGAGTCAGCTGAGAAAAGAAGGTTGGAGCTTGACTCAAATTCTCCCATGGAGAATGTTATTACTATCGGGGATTATTTATTTTCACGGGACACATTTCTTTGGGGGACACAAAAACTAACCGAAGCAATTATGAGGGCTAACGGTTTATTAATTATTGATGAGCTTGGACCGCTGGAGTTATCCGGCGCCGGTTTGGAACCGCTTCTCTCTGAAATAATTACTAAAAGTATTGTTCAAAAGAAAAACCTACTGCTTGTTGTCCGCCCGACATTAATCCAACAAGTTATTGCCATATACGGTTTGCCATCGCCGCTTATTGTTTGGTATGGAGAAAAAATTCCGGTTGAGTCGGCTTGCTAAAACTACTTTACCCTAACCTGGACAAGCCAGAACCAAATTGACAGAGATGAATGATTGAATAGTATCCTCAATTTAATTGTTGTTTTTTTTGACACGATTTACGAACAAGCCTGCCCGGCACAGACGGGGATTAACGAATAGCGATTTTTGATTTGTTTGACTTCTAAAATCAAAAATCGTTAATCCTTGTTCAGAGATCAAAAAAGTATTGGTTGACGGCTTCGCCGCGCTATGATTGAATGAAAAACATCCATCCATCCATTCTCATTCAGTCATTCTTTCGCTTTATCTCTCTTATTAACTCACCTTACGCAGAATTTGTAATACGAAGCGGTAGCTTCGTAAAAAACAAGCATTTTATCGAAGCTTCGCTTCGATTTACAATATTATTTCTCACTTTTGCGTAACGTGAGTTATTAATATTCTGCCACATAGTACACGAAGTTAAGTGCAAAGGTACTAAGCTGGAAATCACGAAAAACAAATATCAAATAATTTTAGATGAATAATTGAATGTTTGCAAGATTGAATAAAAAACATTCATCCATTCAGCTTCACTCAATAATGCTATCGCTTTATTAGTTCCGGTCATCTTCTTACATATATGAAACGGACTTTAAAGTTTTAATAGTTCACTGCTTGCTTTTCATTCCCAAATTCAGCATTAAAAAATCAATGCTTTCTTTTGTAGGAGAGGAAGTATCAGGGGAGTGTGTACGGAAAAATCAAGACGGAATTTCTCCATCCGCTGCTTTAGTAATAACGGCATTGCGCCTAAACCGAAGTCCAGGGCAATAATGCAACATTTATAAAATAACTTTTTAGTTAGCACAACCTTTCATTTAACAGCAACGCTAAACAAAAAAGCCAAAATAGAACTGCAAGCTTTTAAACTTCATAAATGTAAAATGCGAAAACAGTTTACCCGTCTCTGGCGGAGCGTCCCTTTGTTAGTATGGAGTATTATTTTAAATCACTAATCAGCAACCTCTGCTTCAACAAGTTTTAATAAAAGGACTAACGAATCTTGCCAACCGAGATAACATGCTTCTAACGGGATTGAATCTGGGATACCTTCTTGAACAATATTTACTTCAGTTCCGCAAAATACTTTCTTTAATGAAACCGTTGTCTTCATGGTACCGGGCAAAGTTGGATCATCAAATTCATCCGTCATCACTATTCTCTCATTTGGAACTATTTCAATATATTTTCCGCCAAATGTATGACTTTTACCGGTATTAAAATTGGTGAATGACATTTTATAAGTTCCCCCAACCTTCGCATCAAGATGATGAACTTTACACGTAAATCCGTTTGGTGGAAACCATTTACACATTGCATCTGCATCAAGAAATGCTCGATAAATTCTTTCCGGTGTTGAACGAAGTACACGATGAAGTGAAATTTTATTGTTTGACATAATATATATGCCCTTTCTATTTTTAGTTTATGACATTTTTTCAGATATTACAAATGAATGCTAATAGTCCTATTTTACTTAGGGCATATAATCATGTTGCCGCTAACCGGCAGCCCCAGTTTACCCGCCAAAGTTTTTACGAAGGCGGGAACAAGACTGCCGAATAGAAGCAACAACTTTATAATTACAAAAATGCCGCACTGAAAATAGTTTATCCCGAACTTGTTTCGGGACTGCCCGTGTTGAGCGGCGGGTTATGTTACGTTTATTTAATCGAACTAACTACCATACCAAAACTCAATATTTGATAGGGTAAAAGTACAGAATCTCTTTGAGAATCAATATTGAATAAATGCATTCCATCTCTTTGTAATGAAACAACATTTTTACTGTCCTTAGTAAAATCACCGACAAATACTATTCCCATATCAATTTTATTTTTACTTTCAAAACTATATAAGTATGCATGACTCATAGGACCCAAGGTGTTTATGTAAAGAATATATTTTGAATCACCGGATAGCTTCGGATGCAAATTTATATCGAAGCCGGTTGTATTTGGGTTTGGGATTAACAAAGTCGCGGTCCTAGTGTCACGTCACTTGTAATATGGCGTAAATAGTATTATTTTTGTCATAAAAGAAAGGTATTTTATGACAAAGTACAAAGTAACTCTGACGGAAGATGAGCACACAGAATTGATGGATACAATAAATAA
>Ga0210050_1003089_pt1 | contig 15123 bp, 8 predicted proteins | sample CryGey132114_all_FD_185463 | JGI IMG/M metagenome (GOLD analysis project Ga0210050, IMG submission 185463) | Groundwater microbial communities from aquifer - Crystal Geyser CG22_combo_CG10-13_8/21/14_all (SPAdes) (version 2) | ecosystem: Environmental > Aquatic > Deep subsurface > Groundwater ...
CTCTTCACAGAAACTTCTAAGTTTTTCCACGCGCTCTTGGCGCTGTTTGCTTCCTTCTCATTGATTGCCTTGTTTTTATTGATAAAGATGATTTCTGGAGGAGCTCCTGTCTGGGGAATCTTTAATGGTATTACAGCAAACACCATTGGTAGATGGACCGACCTCGCCTCTACTTTGGGGCTCTTATCTCTCTTGTCGGTCTTAATCATAGGAATTGCTCCCGCTAAGAAATCTTTGCGCGTCTTCGCCTTCGTGATGTTTGTTGTTTCCACAGCGCTTTTTGCCATCATTAATTTCTCCACCGCCTTCATCTTTACGTTGATTACAGCCATACTTCTATTTGTCTACTTTATGACCGTCGAAAAACGTTTTTCTGCTACTCCTGCTGTTGCCACTGATACCCTATATACACCAGACCCATCTATGCCCGCTGTTCCCGCATCACCGCAAGGGTCAACTTTGTCAGCTGGATTCATCTTCAAACCAACTTTTCTTCTGTCTATACTTGGACTAATCTCAATTATTTTTCTTATCAATCCAACAATTTCTTCTACCAGTGGAACTCTTGGTGACGTTGTAACAGGTAAGTTTAATGTGTCCAATACTGAAGTGCGACCTTCTTTCTCCGCCACACTGAGCATTTCCAAGGCAGCACTTTCAGAAGAGATTCTTCTTGGTTCCGGTCCCAACACCTTCAGTCGCGATTGGCTCGTGCATAAGCCAGCTGATATTAACACCACACCGTTTTGGGGTGAGGCTTTTCCTTTCGGAGTTGGTTTCGTCCCTACACAAGTAGCTTCTACAGGAGTTTTGGGAACGGTATCGTGGCTTATCTTTTTCGTCTTCCTTGTTCTCTTGGTGATAAAAGTTCTTGCCAATCTTCCTGAATCTAGAACTATGCGCTTCACGCTGGTTTCTTCACTTTCCGCTCTCATATATCTTTGGACAGCAAGCTTCTTGTACACCCCGTCTCTTACCCTCCTCACGCTTGCCTTCGTTTTTTCTGGTCTATTTTTGGCGGCAACTCGTCAGGCGGGGATTATCGGGTCTCGTAGTATCAGACTTACTCGTGACACCACTACCAATATTATTTCGGTGGTCTTGATCATAGTTGTCGGTCTTGGGGCAATCTTTCTAGGATTTGTTGCGGTAGAAAAAGCTACTTCTGCTTTCTACTTCGAAAAAGCAATTCAACTTTCCAATCAGACCGGCGCCAGTCTAGATGACATCGAGTCTGCGTTGACTAAAGCAACTCAATTCTCTCCCGCGGATGTTCATTACTCTGCTCTCTCTCGAGTTTATTTCGCCAAGGCTCAAACTATTGCAGCCAGTACGGAAGGCACCCCGGAAGAAAATCTAGCCATTTTCCAAGACGCTATCTCCAAGAGTATTTCTAGCGCGCGAGAAGCCATAAATCTTAACTCCGGAAGTTATACCAACTGGATTGCCCTTGGCTCTATCTACAGTTACCTAGTTCCTGCCCCGCTCTCTGTAGCCGGCGCTTATGAGAACGCTACCATTGCTTACGGTGAAGCTAAAAGTAAGAATCCATTGAATCCAGAAGTAGCACTCTTTGTTGCCAGACTCGAGTTCAACAATGGTGATGTCGATGCCGCCCGCTCTGCAATCAGAGAGTCTCTGGCTCTTAAAGAAGATTATGCAGACGCGCATCTAACGCTTGCTCAATTAGAAATACAAGCTGGTAATCTGAAAGAGGCGATTGTCTCTGCTGAACAAGTGGCGCGTCTTATACCCGGTAACCCTTCCATCTACTTTGAGCTGGGTCTCTTGAAGTATTCAGACAAAGATTATTTGGGGGCGGGGGAGGCACTTGCCCTTGCTCTGACGGTAGCGCCTGATTATGCCAATGCCCAGTACTATATGGGATTGACTCTGGCTCAAATTGGAAGACTAGATGATGCTCTAAAGCAGTTTGAAGTTCTTGCATTGAGCAACCCAGACAGCGTTGAAGTCCAACAAATAATTAAAGATCTAAAGGCAGGTTCTGATAGCTTTCTAGACAGCCTTGCACAATAGTCGATGGTTAGAAAGTTTTTCAACTTTCTTTATAAAGAGACAGATACCTTAAATCAGGCGGCGCTTCTATTAGGTCTATTCGCCTTTCTCTCTCAAGTTCTTGCTTTCTTGCGAGACAGACTTTTGGCGCACATCTTCGGCGCATCGGCGGAGCTTGATATCTACTACGCCGCCTTCCGTATTCCCGACTTTATCTTTATCACCGTTGCTTCTGTGGTGTCACTCTCTGTTCTTATCCCATTTATCATTGAGAAGGATGCTCAAGGTGAAGGAGCCCTTAAGGGTTTTGTGAACAACATTTTCTCGTTCTTCTCTATCTTAATTATCCTTGTCGCTGGCATAGCGTTCTTCCTGATACCCGTGTTTTCAAGCTTTTTGTTCAAAGGTTTCTCTGGCGAGGCTCTTACAGAAGTTGTTTTTGTTTCTCGTATTCTTCTTCTCTCTCCGATTATCCTAGGATTCTCAAACTTGTTTGGCTCTATCACTCAAGCCTATAATCGTTTTGCTATCTATGCTCTAGCTCCCATTCTCTACAATGCCGGTATCATTATTGGGATAATATTGTTTGCAGAACGCCTAGGCGTGGTTGGCATTGCTATAGGAGTGGTCTTTGGTGTGTGCTTACATGTATTGATTCAAGTGCCTTTCGTCATAAAGAAAGGACTTTTCCCTCGCTTCTCTACAAAAATTGATTTTTCTCTCATCAGACAAGTAGCTAAAATCTCTTTACCTCGTACGCTTACCTTGTCATTAAGTTCTATCGGGCTAATTTTTCTAGTATCTCTTGCCTCTCTTATGACTACGGGCTCGATATCTATCCTTTCGTTCTCTATCAATCTCCAATCGGTGCCCATTGCCATTATTGGCATCTCGTATTCTCTGGCCGCCTTTCCCACTCTCTCTAGACATTTTAGAGAAAATAATTTGGAAATTTTTGTCCAACAAATTTCCGCCACTGCTCGATTTATTATTTTCTGGTCTCTGCCTGTCACTGCGCTTTTCATCGTGCTACGCGCGCAGATTGTGAGAGTGATCTTGGGTTCAGGACTCTTTGATTGGAATGATACTCGCCTGACTGCTGCGGCCTTAGCCCTCTTTGCCCTTTCGGCCATGTTTCAGAGTCTCTCCCTTCTATTTATCAGGGGCTTTTACTCTGCAGGATTCACCCAAAAGCCACTTTTTATTAACCTTATTTCCACCACAATCTTGGTAGGCGGTACTTGGGGGTTGGTTAAGTTTTTCTATTTTTCAGAAGAGTTTCGTCTCTTTATAAGCACACTGCTTAAAGTAGAGGACCTCCCTGGTACCGCGGTACTCATGCTCCCACTCGGGTTCTCTATTGCAGCCATCTTTAACGGACTACTCCATTGGATTGTATTTGAAAAACGATTTAAAGGTTTTTCTCGTGGTGTTATCAGAACTTTGTTTGAAGGTCTTACGTCAGCAGTGGTCATCGGCATAACTGCATATGTTGGATTAAATATCTTTGTCTCCGCGTTTGATACTACTTCTCTTCTGGGAATTTTCTTGCAGGGGTTTGTGGCGGGGGTTGGAGCCATTGGAGTAGGGATTCTTACGCTCACTCTTTTCAAAAGTCGAGAACTTAAAGATGTTTGGAGTGTTATAAAAGGGAGGTTCTGGAAGGCAAAAGTAATTGCTACAGACCCAGAGATAGTGTAGAGTCGGGCTCTCAATCTTTCATGGACAAAATCAGAAATTTTTCAATCATTGCTCACATTGACCATGGCAAATCTACTTTGGCAGACAGGATGCTTGAGTTAACCGGTACCATAGAGAAAAGACATATGCGTGACCAGGTTCTTGATTCTATGGATCTAGAACGTGAACGCGGTATCACGATAAAAATGCAACCCGTTAGGATGAGGTATGGAGAATATATTTTTAATCTCATAGACACCCCTGGGCATATAGATTTCTCTTATGAAGTATCACGCGCTCTTCGTGCAGTGGAGGGCTCGATACTTCTGGTAGATGCGACGCAAGGTGTGCAGGCGCAAACACTCACCACCCTCAATCAAGCTCGTGAAGCCGGGCTCACTATTATTCCCGTGGTTTCCAAAATAGATTCTCCACTAGCCCGTACAGATGAAGTTTCTGACGAACTAGTCCAACTACTGTCTGTGGGTAAGGAAGATATTTTACTAGTGTCAGGTAAAACAGGTGTTGGGGTTCAGGCACTTCTTGATGCTATTGTAGAGAGGATTTCTCCGCCAACCAATCCCAATATTGATGTATTTCGTTCGTTAATCTTTGACTTCAAATATTCTAATCATCGTGGAGTGATTGTTTTTATTCGTGTTTTTTCTGGGAAAATTAAGAAGGGGGAGAAGCTCAAGTTTAAGGTGGCAGGTAGGGAGTTTCAGGCTCTTGAAGTGGGGGTCTTTATTCCAGAAGAAAAATCAGTTGACAGTCTAGAGTCTGGCGAAATTGGTTACATTGTCACTGGTATCAAAGAACCCGGTGTAGCTTCGGTAGGAGATACGGTGGCGTCTATCAATGACACGAGTCCAGCTCTGACCGGATATGAGAAGGCTCGACCTGTAGTCTGGGCTTCTATTTATCCAGAAAGTCAGGATGACTTTACTCTCCTACGACAAGCGCTTTTAAAACTGAGTTTGTCTGATTCAGCTTTTTCATTTGAGGAAGAATCTTCTAGCGTGTTGGGTAGGGGATTTAGAGCCGGATTCTTGGGAATGCTTCATCTCGAAATTATTACCGAGAGACTGCATCGTGAATTTAACTTGCCCTTGATTATTACTTTGCCGAGCATTATTTATAAAGTGATTTATAAATCTAATGCGGAAGCTGGACTCGCCGGGAAAGAGAAAACAATTTATACACCATCGTTTTTTCCAGAAGACCACCTTATTGATACTGTTCTAGAGCCATGGGCGAGTGTGGTAGTAATTGTTTCTCCGGAATATACCAGTGCTGTCGTTAAACTTCTATATGAGTTTGAAGCAGAACTGAATGATACCGAAAGTGTCGGTACCATGCGTACTGCCTTAAATTTTGATATGCCTCTTAGGGAACTGATGCGAGGATTTTTTGATAAACTCAAAAGTGTGACATCTGGATTTGGTTCTATCTCCTATACTCTTTCGGGTGAGAAATATGCCAAAGTTTGTCGTTTGGATATCTTGATTGCCGATGAAGTTGTACCCGCTTTCGCTAAAGTTATTTCTCGTTTACAAATAGAATCCGAAGCAGAGCTAGCAGTAGAAAAGCTTGTCAAAGCTCTACCTAGACAAATGTTTACGACCAAGATTCAAGCTAAAGCGTTGGGGCGAATTATTGCCTCACGAACTTTGAGTGGTATGAAAAAGGATGTTACTCAACATATGTATGGCGGCGATATCACTCGCAAGATGAAACTTCGAGAGAAGCAGAAGAAAGGGAAGAAGAAAATGAAAGAAAGAGGGAGGGTAAATATCCCACAGGACGTTTTCCTCAAAATGATTCGCCGTGATTAGTCTAGACCTTTAGAAAAGGGGGGCGTATAGAAGAACCATACTGACAATAATGAGTATAGAAAGGATCGCCCAAGCGACTTTGATCTTTTTCTTGTGCTTTCTATCGAATAGCATACGGGTTATGTTAACATAAAGATAATTATTTTCCATCTATATGAGAGAATTGCAAAGAAAACAGAAAATGAGGCAGAGACTGTATTCCTTACCGTCTCTTATTGGGTTGTTTATCATTGCTGTTTTACTCGCCAAGGGGGCCGTAGGAGTTATAAATAAAGAGAGAGAAAGCGTCTTACGTTCTAGAGAATTAGAAGAAAAGGCCACTACTTTAGTCCAGAGGGAAGAAGAGTTGAAAGAGGGTATTGCTCGTTTAGAGACTGAAGAGGGTATACAGGAGGAAATAAAAGAGAGATTTAGCGTTATTCAAGAAGGAGAATTTGTGGCAGTTATTGTCGACGACAGGAGGGTGACTAGCTCGGAGGATGATTCAGGGAAGGCGTGGTACAAGAAGCTCTGGTCTGCGATAATGGGAGGTAAATAATCAATGGTGCCACCGGCAGGAATTGAACCTACATTAACGCCTTAGGACGGCGCTGTTCTATCCGTTGAACTACGGCGGCTGAGGAAAAATATAGCATGAAATTAGAAAAACGACCTGCCTAGCCGGCAGACAGGTATTCTGCTATAATTTTTTCTTATGAATCCAGAAGAGAAATTACTCTTAGAGCGCACTCTGAAGCTTTCTGAAGAGAATAATCTCATTTTGCGGAAAATACAGAAAACCACTAAAAGGGCCGCGATCTGGGGATTCATAAAAGTTATTATTGTAGTTACGCCTCTAGTTATCGGTTATTTCTATCTTCAGCCGTATTTTAAAGATGTGGTGGAAACTTACAATACTGCAATAGATCTTCTAAATATTAATTAAATTATGCCGAGATAGCTCAGTTGGTAGAGCATTTCCCTGAAGAGGAAGGGGTCGCCGGTTCGAGCCCGGCTCTCGGCACCAAAAGAAAACTAGTTTCCTTTGACCTTAAGTCTAGTTTGACGATTTTTGTCTACCTTAGGGAGGTGGAGGACGAGCATACCGTATTTCTCAACCGCTTCCGCTCCGTCAACATCTACTTCTTCTGGTAGTGAGATGGTACGAGCAAATGAACCCCAATAGAGCTCGTGATGGAAGTACTCATCGTCCGATACTGTTCTATCTTCACTGCGCTTACCACGTATTGTGACAGAGTCTCTAGTGATAGAAACATCTAGGTCATCTGGCTTCACTCCGGCAACCATAGTCTTGATAACAATTTCTGAAGGAGTTTGGAAAACATCCACAGTGAGTTGGGCCTCTTCTTCGCTATCTTCAAAAATATTTTGTTTTATAGAAGTCACCGGCTCCAATTTTGTTTCTACCGGTTCTATTTCTTCGTCAAGTCTAACGGCGCCAGTCAGTCTCTCGAAAAATGATCTCTTTGATTCCATAGTTGTTTAATTATATATCTTTTAGTTTATCGCGCAATTGTTTTTGCCTTCTCAAATGCTAAGAGAAGGAGAATAACTCCAATCCAGACCATCCCAAACGCTATTACAGCTCCAGAATTATACCAATATATTATAGCGAGGTTAAAGCCGGCGTGGAATAAAACTGCCAAGATAATAGCAAAGAGGGTCAAGGTTATGCGCTTTCTTTTTGATTTATAAAATGAGAAAGCGAGGGCCGTGCCGATGATACTCGATGAAACTATATGTAAGAGACTTGCTCCGATGAAGCGCAAATTACCAGAGATGATATTGTTCACAATATTTTCACCTACTAAAATGGGCCCAAATATAAACAAAGCATTCTCCAGAGCTACAAAACCGAGAGCAGCCGTAATCATATAGATGATTGGGTCTATCGGTTCATTGTCGTCAACCGATTTGAGCCCGCCTATGTAGGCTGCGCCTAATTTAAAAAGTTCCTCCAAGATAACCCACAGAAGGATGGCAATAAATGTCATACCAGGGAACAAAATATCCACCCCCTTTTGAAAAGGCAAAACGAAAACTACCGCGAGCATTCCTAGTAAAAAAGTTTTTAAAATAAGTCCCCGTGGCTCTGGATGCTTATAATCCTCATGAAGCCAGAAGGCAAGCCAAATGAGTGCCGGGATGATACCGCTCAAGAGTGCGTAAAAAATTACATTCGCATTTGTCATATCGGTTTACCCTGAGCGGAGTCGAAGGGCCACGTCTCTATCATCAATAGGTTCTCTTTACTTAGCTCCCCCCATATCTCTTCAGTGATAAACGGCATAAATGGATGCAGAAGTTTAAGAGAATTTTCGAGCAGGTAATACAAGGTGCCTGCTCGTTCTGGTATTTTCCCGCCTGCGCGGGCAGGCTTGCTTTCTTCTATTATCTCATCAGCGAAACGGTGCCAGACATAGGCATAAATTTTCTCCGCCGCGATATGGAAACGATAGTTCTCCATATCGAGAGTGATATCTTTAGCTAGAGCCTCAAACTCATGAGTAAGTTCTTTGTCTGGTTCTCCGGTATTTTCTTGTGAGAGTACAAAGCGCGCAATGTTCCAGAGCTTGTTGGCAAAGTTTTTATAACCTTTGATTTTATCTTCGCGTAGTGAAAGGTCTGTTCCCGGGGTATTTCCCACAACAAGCGTCATCCGCAAAGCGTCAGTGCCGTACTTACTAGTGAGAGTCATAGGGTCGACGACATTTCCTTTCGACTTACTCATCTTCTTGCCTTGCGCATCATTAACAAGGCCATGGAGATAAACGGTGTGAAATGGGGATTTCCCAGATAAGTAGAGACCAAAGATAATCATCCGCGGTACCCATTTGAAGATTAAATCATGCCCCGTTTCCATAACGTCTGTCGGATAGTATCGTTTATAGTCGTCTCCATCAGGGTAACCAGTCATAAATAGTGGCCACTGCCCGCTTGAAAACCAAGTATCGAAGGTGTCCGAGTCCTTCGTCCAGCCTTCTCCATCTGGTTTTTCTATGCTGGCGACGATTTCTTCTCCACGAAACCATGCGGGAATTTGGATTCCCCATACTATTTGGCGAGAGATATTCCAGTCGATGGAGTTTTCCATCCAGTATCTAAAAACTTTTTCGTAATTGTCAGGGATAAATCTAACCTCTTTTTTATCTACAGCATCTAAGGCGAGCTTGGTTAGAGGTTCCATTTTTACGAACCATTGATCCTTGACTTGCGGTTCGATAATGGTGGAGCACTTGTAGCACCTCTTTACGATATTTTTATAATCTCTATCTGTTTTTATTAAGAGTCCTTTTGCATCGAGCTTTTCAACTATTTTTTCCCTAGCATCTTTTATCTTCATTCCACCAAATTCTTTCGCAATTTCTAAAAGCTTACCGCGCCAATCAATAATTTGTTCGATATCAAGGTTATGTCGCGTCGCAATCTCGAAGTCTATTTGCGAATGCCATGGAGTAATAGTCATTACTCCGGTACCGAAGTTCATGTCCACAGCCTCATCTTTGATAACGGTGGCGGTGATAGGTCCGTTTATCCATTCGAGTTCTAAAGTTTCTCCATGCGAATATTTGGCGTATCTTTTATCGTCCGGATGCATGACTACGTATTTATCCCCAAACTTGGTTTCCGGTCTGACTGTTCCAATTTCAAACGGACCATATTTAAAATAATAAAAAGGTGTATTTTCTTCAACCGACTCCGTTTCCACCTCTGATAGGGAAGTCTGGTGCTTGGAACACCAGTTAATGGTTCGCTTACCTCTGTAGACCAGAGTATCCTTAAACATTTTGATAAATGTCTCTTGCGTTTTTTTGATCACATCTGGGTCTAAAGTAAATTTCTCTCTAGACCAATCGCAAGAGGCGCCGAGAGAGCGCACTTGCGACTCCATGTTCTTTTTATTTTCTAAAGTGAAGTTGAGTATTTCTTGGTACAAAACTTCAGGGTCCATACCAAACCGAGAACGGCCTTCCTTCTCTAATTTTTTTTCAAATACCACTTGTGTTTCAAATCCAGCATGGTCTGCTCCTGGAAGCCAGAGAGCTTTATAACCTCGCATCCTTTTGAATCTAGTTATAATGTCTTCAAGAGCGATAAAGAGGGCGTGACCAGAATGCAAGTTACCATTCGCATTTGGAGGGGGCATCACTATGGTAAAAGCCTTTTTCCTATCCCCAGGCAAGTTATCAGGATTAAAAAAACCGCTATCTTCCCAAAGTTTATAGATACGGTTCTCTGTTTCTTCAGGGTTATAAGGTGTAAGAAATTTGCTATTCATACGGCATATTAATAATACCATGTTCAAGATATGGTTATAAGCAGACTAAAGGACAAAATGTACATAAGATGTTACTTAAATTGTAAACGAGCATCTAGTGACTCTTATTAGAGCTTTCAATTTAAGTTTTTAAGGGGAAATAAAAAATATAAATAAAGGACATTATTTATATAAAGGACAAATATATAAAAAACGTTGGAAATAAAGCTTTTTTCTCCTTTTCTACTTTTTTAACATCACTTGACATTTACACGTGAGTGATAGATAATCACAAACGAAGATATTTACTGCAATGCAAGTCATCAGAACACAAAAAAATAGATTTAACAAACTATCTCATATCGGTTTTGTGGCTATTTTATTTGTTCTTTCAGCTATCTTTACTCTTCCTTCATCTACTACAGCTTTTACATACAATCTTGGCCTTATCTTTACCGCTAATCCATCCACAATTTCCTCTGGTTCCGCTTCGACTCTATCGTGGGAAGCTTATTATATTGATGTTCTCCCTTCTCCAGAGCCTTACATTACGTGTACAGCATCTGGTGCATGGTCTGGTTCCAAAGTTATCAGTGGTTCTCAATCTACTGGCAGTCTAACTTCTAGCAAAACCTATACCTTAACTTGTGTCAGCCAGGCTGGTCCCACAATAACCAAATCCGTTACTGTTACCGCTGGCTCTCAACCACCAGCTCCCACTCTTTCCATCATCGCTTCTGCTTCTCCAAGCTCGGGAACTGCGCCATTGAATGACGTAGATATCACCGGCAACGTTTCCGGTACTGCCACTGGAAACATTGTTTACAAAATGGATTGCACCAACAATGGCACTTGGGAGCACACTTCAGCTAGTATCACTACTGATCCATACACCGTAGCCAACCTTTGCGATTACTCTTCAGCCGGTACTTATACAGTTAAGGTTCAAGCTACTAGACAAGGTCTTACTGCTTCTGATACCGCTACCGTAACGGTGGGACAAGTTGTGCCCGAGATTGTGCCCAATCCTACTCTTAGTAATTCTTGCGGAATTGATATTGCGCTAGTTTTAGATAGTTCTGGAAGTATAAATTCCACGGAGCTTGGACAGATGAAAAATGCTTTCAAGAGTTTTGTAAATATCTTTTTACCTGCCACCCCCACGCTATTCTCTGTAACAGATTTTGATACCACCGCTAAAGTTGTTCAAACATTTACTGATGATATCTCTCTTTTGAATATTGCTATCGACGAACCTATATCTGGTGGCGCAACCAACTGGGAGGATGGCTTGAAGAAAGCTTTCACAACATTTGACCCGAGATCCGGCGCTGACCATCCCAATCTTATTGTCTTTGCTTCTGACGGTAATCCAACTGTTAACAATCAATCAAGCGCAACTACTGGCACCACAGATGGCAATGACCTCGTGAATGCAATTACTACTGCCAATACGATAAAGACTGCCGGTACCCGTATCATCACTATAGGTATCGGTGACAACCTCAATACAGAAAATCTTGAAGCAATTTCTAGCACAGATGCGGTTTATACTTCTAACTTCAGTACTCTGGCCGCTGATTTGGCCGAGATTGCGGGAGAGCTTTGTGGAGGCACCATCACAGTCAATAAACTTGTTGACCAAGACGGTAACCTCGCTACCACAGACGACCAGTTTCCTGCTTCTGGTTGGGAATTTGATATAAACGGCGACCCTACGGACCCTAGTTCAGAATTCACTGGTCCTGATGGGTTTACCGAGTCCGTAGAAGTTGAAGCGGGCACTTATAGCGTTACCGAGATACAGGAAGAGGACTTCAAGCTTATTGGCGCTCAATGCACCATAGGCAACGAGTCAGTCGGTTCCTTGGTGGAGAATTCCGTAACCGGTATCTCTGTTGGCGCCAGCGACATAGTCACATGCACCTTCATCAATCACGATAATCATATTCCAGTCATCACCCTCAATATTCCTAACCCGGACAATATTTTGATAAACGATGGACCTTATGTTGACCCGGGCTTCCTTGCCACTGACCTAGAAGATGGTGACCTCACAGGAGATGTAGTTGTCGGTGGAGATGTGGTTGATACGACTACTCCCGGCACCTATTTTATTACTTACAATGTCGTTGACTCCGATGGAGCTGCCGCTGTCCAAAAGACTCGTGTCGTAACTGTTTCCGATAATCCAGCAGAGTGTGGAGATGGTTTAGATAACGACGGTGATGGATTCATTGATTTTCCTGAAGATTCTGGATGTGATAGTTTAGATGATAACGACGAGAATACTCCTCCGGTTATTACTGCCGAGGCACTCCTTGTTTTGACACTTGGAAGCACCTTTGACCCACTCGCTCACGCAACGGTAGAAGATGTTGAGGATGACCCGGAGCCAACTCTCATTGTCGGAGGTGATATTGTCGATACAAGTACTATCGGTGATTATTCAGTAACTTATGATGCCACTGATAGTGATGGCGCTACCGCTGTACAGAAAATAATGCTGGTTCAAGTTCGAGCGCAATGTTCTGACACAGTAGATAATGATGGTGACCAATTTATCGACTCAGCTGACCCGGGTTGCCATACTGATGCTGATTCGGATAACCTCGATTCGTATGACCCCAATGATAATGACGAGACTAATCCAGCAGATGTCTGCGCCAATCTAGACGGCATTCAACTCACTGTTCCTAATGGACTAATTAGCGTTGATGGTAATTGTGTACCACCATCTCCTCCAACACCGCAATGTTCAGATAGTATAGATAATGATGAAGACCAGTTTATTGATTCCGCTGACCCGGGATGTCATTCAGATGGGGACCCAGATAATCCAGATTCCTATGAACCAAACGACGATGATGAGACAGACCCAACTGATATCTGCGCTAATTTAGGGGGTATACAGCTTAATGTCCCTGAAGGCCTTGTCCAAGATGGTGACAATTGTGTCGCTCCTCAACCAGATGTCGTCTCGGTTAATCTCACAGCAAATCCAGAAACAATTGATAAAGGACAAAATTCTACTTTATCATGGACATCTGAAAACGCCATTACTTGTGAAGCAGGCTGGACTAGTGCTACTTCAACAGCTGGAAGTCAGGTTGTTTCGCCTGAAAGTACCACTGTCTACTCCTTAACTTGCGGTAATGGTACTGCTTCTAGTACAGCCACAGCTACTGTTAACGTAGAAACTCCTTCTTCCGGTGGCGGTGGCGGCGGTAGCGGACGAAGCGGAGGTAACGCGCCAGTAGTTGGTGTGGTTCTATCTGCTTCAATTTCGCCTAATTCTTGTTTTTATCTACGAGATTATATGAGGAGAGATTTTGATAACGATCCTTTAGAGGTTTTGAAGCTACAAGCCTTCCTAATAAATTTTGAAGGCCACAGTAATGTGTCTCTTACAGGGGTTTTCGATCAAGCCACTTTTGATGCCGTATCGGAATTTCAGATGAAATACTTCAAGGACATTTTGGAGCCATGGGGACACACTGGCCCTACCGGTTATGTCTATATTACAACCATGAAGAAGATTAACGAGATATATTGTCAACGCCTCTTCCCTCTAAATGAGGCGCAAATAAACGAGATTACTGCCTTTAGACAGCTTCTTGAAAGCTTGAGAAATCAAGGTATTAACCCAGAACTTCCTCCTTCCTGGCTTGAAACAATAGATGATTTGGATATATCTACAACAACTATACCGGTCGTCCCCATAGTAGGTGTGGAAGAACCGGATAAAGGACAAAATCTAGGCGCTTTAGCGGCAGTAATATTCGCTCCGCCCGGGACTCTGATAGAGATATTTAAATGTCTCTATGAACTAATACTAATTTTAGTAGTACTCTATATACTGGGAAGTGTCCTTAAGAATGTCCTTTATAAAGACTTCCCTGAAAATATTAGAAAAAGGTTTGTTGCTAAGTGGATAACTATAGACATTGGTCTCATTATTGCCATAGTGATTGCTTACATATACGAATGGTGGTGTCTCATCTTCCCACTCTTTGTGGCCTTACTTCTAGCTCTCTTATGGACACTGACTTATAACAAACATAACTCTATGAGAGCGAGTGTTAAGTCTTGGTACATCGTTATCTTGGCTAGAACTAAATCAATACTTAAGGGCAAAGAGACTCCAAAAGTAAGCGCTAAAAAAGAAGGTACTCCTGAAGTAATAATTATTGGCCCGAAGAAGAAATAGAAAGGTTCCCCTGCGCTTTTATCTGAGTTTTATCTTTGAAGGTTTCAGGCTTTTTCATAACTTTTACAAAAGAGGCTATGCCGATCATGATGGCGTTATCTGTAGTGAGAGACCTTGAGGGAAGGCGGAGATTTATGTTTGGAAATTCACTAACGAGTTTCTCAAGTTCTTGGGAGAGATGGAAGTTGGCCGAGACTCCACCGGCGACGATGAGAGTTTTTGTTTCGTCTCCTAGTTCAAGTATGGCTCTGCGAGTTTTGTCTATCAACACTTCAACGGCCGCGTCTTCAAAAGCTCTGGCTATGTCTTCTTTATATTCATCGTCATTTTTATTATCTAACTTTAATTTATAGAGTACCGCGGTTTTAAGTCCGGAGAAAGAGAAGTTGAGATCTTTGGAATGTATCATGGGCCGAGGAAAACGGAAGAGAGCCTCTCGTTTTCCTCTCGCTATCTCTGCTAGTCTAGATATTTGTGGACCGCCCGGGTAGGGGAGTCCGAGCATGCGCGCCACTTTGTCAAAAGCTTCTCCAACGGCGTCATCCAAAGTTTCTCCAATAATTTTATAATTGCCGAAATCTTTTATAACTACGAGTTCTGTGTGCCCTCCTGATACCAGAAGAGCAAGCGCTGGTAAATTTAAAAAACTACCAGACGTATCATAGAGAGTAGAGAAAATATGTCCTGCCATGTGATTGACCGGCACGACAGGTTTATCCCATTTCTTACCAAGGTCTGTAGCGAAGGTGATACCGGTCCATAAAGCAGGTTCAAGTCCCGGACCATTTGTGACGGCAATGTAGTCAATATTTGGATTGTCAGAATTTTCGTTTGCTTCTTCTAGAGTTTGAGCAAGGAGAATAGGGAGATTTTTTTGGTGTTCTCGTTTGGCTAGATTGGGATAGACTCCGCCATATTTTTGGTGGAGCTCTATTTGAGACAAGAGGGTATTGACAAGGACCTTAATATTGGGCTTATCTAAAGGTCCGCTTATATCAAGAAGAGCTATAGCAGTCTCATCACAGCTTGTTTCTATGGCTAAAATACGCATCTTCAGATATTAACAGAAAACGCTATATCTAACTATTATTATTTTCTTTCCAGCTTTATAAACCTTACTAAAC
>Ga0210050_1003092_pt1 | contig 15110 bp, 13 predicted proteins | sample CryGey132114_all_FD_185463 | JGI IMG/M metagenome (GOLD analysis project Ga0210050, IMG submission 185463) | Groundwater microbial communities from aquifer - Crystal Geyser CG22_combo_CG10-13_8/21/14_all (SPAdes) (version 2) | ecosystem: Environmental > Aquatic > Deep subsurface > Groundwater ...
AAAAACCTGCTTAGTATTAATTTTATCTCTACTAATAAATTACGCGCGCGCTTTCGCTATGCCCGCGTTCCAGGCCTACATTGACGGGGCGTCAGCCGGCACATTAGGGCAGGATGAAAACACATGGTTTTCAAACAATAACCCGTTCAATCTCTTTGTAGTGGGCGCCTACGGAGAAAATACTATCGGGCTCTCAGAAATAATCCTTATCATATCTGTCCCGCAGGGCGAAAGAGGGACGATATCTTTTGCGACTTCAGACGAAACCCCTTCATTGCTGACAATCCTCGCCAGCCCTGAACCTAAAATTAATGCCGAAGCGGATATCCTCACTGACTATCCCGGAAACGACGGCTACTTTACAAAAGATGTATTACATGCTGTCTTTAGCGAACATTACCCGTTTGATGACGCGGTTTCCGATTTCTTGGTTTATGGTTTGCAGGATTTTGATAATAGCGAAAATACCCTTAAAGACTACAATGCCGCAGACGGAAGCATCTCTTCCACGCAGGCAAGCGGAGAGCAAAAAGAATACGAGGTAAGCTTTTCCGGTTTCAGCAAATTACATTTTGACGTATATGGCCGTATAAGAGAAGAAAACGGCTTTAGGTGGGAAATCAACCCCAACAATTATGACTCTGCCGTATTCGGAGCAACCCCCGAACCTGCTACTCTGGCCCTTTTCGGCTTAGGGCTGCTGGGGATGGGCGCTTTGAGGAAAAAAGAATAATAGCTTTACATAAGACATAATTTTAGGTATACTAAATATCAGGCAGGAGAAAATAAACTCCTGCTTTTCGCCTAATATAGATATTAAAGAACTTAATTATGGACAGGTTTAAATTCCAACTCATCAAATCCAAAGAGCTTCTGGATGAAATTTACCGCCTGCGCTTTGAGGTTTACGTTAAAGAAAACGGATTTATTCCCGAAAAAGACTGCCCCGGCGGAAAAGAAATGGATAAATTCGACGCCTACTCCATGCATTTCGCGGCGTTGGATGAAAACGGCAGGCTGGCAGGCACCGCGCGGCTGGTGCTGAATTCGGCACACGGATTCCCGCTGGAAGAACACTGCAGGCAAAGACTGCTCATCCAGGACGAAGATTTCCCCCGCGAAAAATTAGCAGAGGTATCGCGCTGTGTCGTTGACAAAAAATACCGCTACAGCACCGGCAAAAATATACCCGACGGCATATCTTCCGGTATCCTCACACCCCTGGTCCACGGCCTGTATATGGCTGGCTACCACGAAAGCAAACACCGCAACATAACATACTGGTGCGCCGCGATGGAAACGCCGCTGATGCGGCTGTTAAAAACCCATGGCCTGGGATTTTTTCCTATGGGTAAGAGCTTTGATTACTACGGCGAAGTAACACCCTGCCTGAAGATACTGGCGCACACCAAGGGCATCTCCGCGATTCAATCCCTGCGCTCCTATACAGAAATACTTACCGCCTCGGGCAAAACCAACTAAATTTTACCTTAAATATACCTGAATTTTCTTTCGTAGTCCAGATGCAAGCCATAAGGGAAGGAAAGATAAGGGCAGATATTTACCTGAAAAGGCGCGCGCAGGAACGAATGAAGGGAGGCGTTAATTTTTTCCTCAAGAGAAATGTTTTTCTCTTTGCCGTTTTTGTGCTGGATATCTATATTAAGCCTGCCATTTACCTGGCTCAGGCGAAAATACCTGGTGACCTGCGGCGCTACGGAAAAGTCGGCAAACAACGCTTCTTTTATCAGCTGCGGCCGGATAACCTTACCGTCCGGGAGAACAAGCTTGTCCCTGTCTGAAAGCTCCACAACAGGCAAGCCGATGGAAAGTTCGCTATGCCTTGGTATAACCTTGCCGCAATCATGGGTATTATAGCGCACAAGGGGAAGGATGGCATTTTCATCAAGCCCGGTCATCACCAGCTCCGTATAATTTTCCGCCTTATATTCTTCAATGTATGTCCGGGTGGGAAAATAATGAAATATTACCGGGTGGGCGTCATAGGGCGCGTTTTTACGCATCAGCCGGCGCAGGCCGATGGTTTCCCTTGTTTCAAACATAATATTCAAGCCGAATTCTGCTATGCCGTATGATGAACCGATAAACGCGCTGTCAGAGGCGTTAAGATTTTCTCCCAAAATATGCGCCAGGTAACCGCGCATATTCTCAGCCAATATCTCTTCGCCTAATATCAGATGAATTTTCATCTTTTTAATATCTACGCCGCAATCAAGGGCGTCTTCAAGCATGTTTTTGGCAAAGTTATTGTCGGCGGCAATGATAACCTGCTCAAACTTAAATCCGAATTCCGAAAGCAGGGAAACCACCGTATCTGCGCGCGGCCCGGTATCAGCCACAACCAGATAATCCGACCTGACCTTAATACCCATAGGCAGGGCGTTGATAAGCAGGGTCTTTTTATCGGAAATACCGAAAGTATAATCAAGCATCACATCAGTCATTTCCCGAAGCTGTTTTTGCGCGCCTCTGCTACTTAGGCCGTAGGAAAAATTCCCCGAATGGCCTGAACTGGATATAATCTCGCGAATATCGGAAAAATACCCCGGCAGGCATAATTTCTCAACCTTGCCGCGGAAAGCGCCAAAAGCCGCCTGTTTATCCCAGACAGGGACTTTACGCTTAAAATCATATATATCATATATATCGCCGGATGAGACATTGCTGTTTCTGAGAAAATCCTTATAGGCAGGGACATCCCTGGCGGCCTTACGAAAAACTTCCAAAACTTTCTTTTCAGAATCAATCCTCAGGCGGTTTTCATCTATTGATTTCAGGTATTGCTGAAACCTGCTCGTTTTCGCCTTTAATATGAATTGTTTCAACCCCATATTTAAAATACTTCTAACCATGTAGACCTACGCGGTCTACATGGTTAGAAGTAACGTTTAAGCTCAAAATAATAAAGGTGCTTGTAATCTCCGAATTCGGAATTAGCCCGGCCGTAAAACAATTCAAGCCCGGCGGATATATCGCAATTTTCTACAATATTATACTTTATCAGCGGGGCTAAAAAAACACTTTTCCCTTCCCAGTCATAAGTAAACATATTGCTCAACTTAAGGAGGGGGGTCAATTCATAGCTTAAATAAAGGTTGGACAGGTGTTTTTTAAGCGAAAGTATCCGACGTGATTTATCATAAGAAGAAGAAAAGGCGGAGGCATCATTGTCTTCAAATCCGCCGTTATAAAACTGCTCAAATAAAATATAAAGCTTATTGGGAAAATTATAATCCACGCCCACGGCTATGCGCGCAAAATCCCTGCCGTTATCATGCCGGTTATGGGTAATTTCGGCGCGCAGGCCGGCGTCTTTGGCGTATCCATCCAACGCTACGCCTACCGCGATATCTTTCTTAATGCTGGCAGCAATAAGCGAACAGTCGTAAGTTGCCATTTTATTATATAATTTAACGCCGAAACTCGCCTCGCCGGAATCAGTTCCGGGAGAAACCACTATATTTATGCCTGAAAAATCGCTGCCCGCCAGATTAAGGTTTAAGGCGTCAACGCCCACCCGCTCATCCGGCTCAAGCGCGCTGGGCGCTAAAGAATTAAATAAATCCACCGGGCTGTAAAAGCGCATTTTACCCCAATCAATAGACTGCTTGCCGATAACAAGCTGAAGGGAAGGGGAATAATATTTCAAATAAGCCCGGTACAGGGAATGCCTGGCGTATAAATGGTCATTATCAACCGATACCTTATCCAGGTCGGCAAAGGCGAGATTCTGCTGCTGCTGGGAACGCGTGAAAGCAAAGTCAGCGGTATTGGCAAAATCATTAACCAAAAATTCATTATCGACTGCCGCATAAAAAATCCAGGCTTTAGCCTGTGCCTGCAGTTCAACGCGAAGCCGCGAAAGATCCGCGAATATACCTTCGTCTGTATAAATGGATTTTGTAAAGGTGAGTAGATTTTTGTAATAGCCGCCGGCTTCGGTAACTATAGCCGATTCAGAAAAACACTCGCGCGGAATCAGGAAGAAAGAGAAGAAAAAAAGGGAAAAAATAATTTTTACGGCAGTTTTTTTCACCCCGCACTTCCTTTCTTAATTTTGATCCCCGGCTCTTTGGGAAGGGCGGGGTTCATTTTTGAATTTCTCCGTCTCTTATAAAAACCTGTCTTTTTGCCTTATCCATGACCATTTTATCATGGGTTGAGAAAATAAAGGTGATATTTTTTTCTTCATTAAGCTGGCGCATGAGGCCTATCAATGCCTCGCCGCTCTTTGAATCAAGGTTTGCCGTAGGCTCATCGGCAAGCACGACTTTCGGATGCGCGGCTATCGCCCTTGCCACTGCCACGCGCTGCTGCTGGCCGCCGCTCATTTCATTGGGAAAACGCTTAATATACTCTCCAAGGCCCACTCTTTCCAGCATGCTCACCGCTCTTTGGCGGCGCGTTTTTACATCGACGCCCTGAAGAAGCATGACATATTCAACGTTTTCAACAGCAGTCAGGGTATTAATAAGATTATACGCCTGAAAAACAAAACCGATCTGCTTGAGACGGAATGAAGCCAACCGGCTTATAGAAATTTTTGTTATATCGGTATTTTCGTATAAAACCGCTCCGCTGGTCAGCGTATCCAGGCCGCCGATAATATTAAGAAGAGAGGTCTTCCCCGAGCCCGACGGCCCGGCGATGGTTAAAAATTCTCCGCGCTCAATATCAAGGTTAATGCCTCTCAATGCCGGAGTTTCAATGCTGTCTACTTTATAAATTTTAGTTAAGTTGCGGATTTGGATTAACATGTTTTTAATAGTAATATTTTTTATATACTTCTAATCGCTTCCACCGGCTTTAAATTCGCCGCGTGCCAAGCGGGATAAACAGATACAATAATACTGGTAAATAATACCAGTGCCATAGATGTCAAAAGATGGCCTAAAGAAAGCCGGGGATAAATAACCGCCTCCATATAAAAAGAGCTTAGCGCCTGCGTAAAAACCGATAAATCTATTCCGGCTGTGCCGAAATATACAGAAAGAAAATAACCGATACAAAGCCCTATCAAACTGCCGATCACTCCTAAAAATAACGATTCCCAGGCAACTGTCGTAATAATCTGCCTGCGCCGTGTGCCGATAGAAAGCAATATGCCGAACTCGCGCGTGCGCTCAAGCACGCCCATTAGCACGGTATTCAATATACCTATGGCTACCACTATCATCACCACCATGACAATAATCCAGATAAAACCGTTATCAAATTCAATCCACTGCTTAAGAATAGGGGATATTTCCTGCCAGGGCAAAACCTCAAGCCCTTTTCCGGAAAGCAGCTGCCGGAATTTTAGCGCCTCGGCAGGCGAGTTTTCCACATTTTCAAGCCGCAGAACAATCTCCGAAGCTCTATCCGGCATAACAAACAATTCCTGCGCGGCGTCATAAGCAATTAAAACAACGCTCTTGTCTATTTCTTCGGCGCCGGTATCCAAGACCCCTTTGACGTAATAAGCGCCGGCGGCAATACTGCCGTCAAACGCCTGAGACATTATAACTACTTTGTCCCCTAACGATACGTTAAGATTACGGGCTAAACTTTCACCGATAACTATCTCATTGGACTCCGCCTCATCAAGGAATTCTCCGCTTTTTAGACGCTTATGCAAACTGCTTACTTTTATTTCCTGAAGGGGATCAACACCTAAAATGATTATGCCGGAAGAATACTCTGGGGAACTAATCAGGCCAAACGCCTTAATGCGGGGAGATGCCTCTACTAAAGGAGACTCATCTTCGATAATATTAATTATCTCCTGCGGGTTAGAAATATTTATCTCCAGCTGTTCTCTTTGGTTAAAGCCCCGGGAATGTATCTGTATATGGCCGGTAAGCAGGGAGGTGTAATTTTCTATCATCTGGATATGCGCGCCGTCAACAAAAGACCAGATAAATATCAACGCCCCCAGGCCAAAACCCACCGCGGATACGGTAATGAGTGAGCGCCGCTTATTGCGGATAATGTTGCGTAAAGCAATCTTTATAAAGGTAAACATGTATGTATTAAGTATAGAGTATAGGGTATAGAGTATAGAGTTGACGTTTTCGCCTTAAACACGATACGCTATACACAATACTCAATACGCCTTTTTAAGATTCTGTAATGTAAATATATCTTCATCTATAGGATTATTATACTCCACATCCACAAGTTTAATCGTGGTGGAATGCCCCGGCTTAATCAGCGAGCTCATTTTCCATGTCTTGGGTATGACCCTGTCGGAAACAACGCCTATATCAGAATACTCCAGAACCTTAATAAGCTTGCCGCGCTCGCTGTAATAGTCTTCCTTAAGAGGCAGGAAATCATTCTTTCTAATCCAAAGCATTATCTTTCCCCATATTACTGACGCCCCTTCTTTAGGAATAAGCTGAATTTTATAACACAAATTCCCGTCTATTTTCTCCTCGCCGGCTATTGTATGATTGTAGTCATTGACAATACTCGATTCCTTCACCAGGTCGTCATTGGCAAAGTCGCTTCCCATCCATGGCTGCAGCATCATAGAAGGGGGTATCTTTATGATACGCTCAACACTGGGAAGATAATTCCACATTTCATTCTCAATTCGTAAAGTACCTATGCCCGCTTCTTTGGCAGGAGAAAGTATGCGTATAAATATTTTATCGCGGCCTAAGCTGTAAACTTTCAGCTTTAACGCGCGCTGCCAATCGGGAGTGGTTATTCGCATACTATAAATCCCCTGATTGGTGTCGCCGCGCATAAAATCATCAGAACACTTGACAATATCACGGGCGCTTAGCGGATTATCAGAATAGAGAAGAGAAAAAGACGCGAAAGATAAAAGCGGAATTAAAATTAACAGCTTTATTTTCATAATATCTAATGTTTCTTTATCTTCATAATTGACAGCAAGTTATACATATGCTATCATAAGCATTATGGATATGCAACCATTTATATTCAAAAAAGTAGATAATAACGACTCTGAATTACTGCAAAAGGTCTATCATTTGCGTTTTGAGGTCTATGGCAATGAGTGTAATTTCATAAACGAAAACGACTACCCCGCGGGCATGGAAATAGATGATTACGATAAGCAGTCAATCCACTTTGCCGCCATGGATAGCCAGCAAAACCTTATCGGCACCATGAGGATGATCCTGCCGGGAGAGCTGGAGTTGCCGATAAAACTGCACTGTAGAGATGTGGACATAACTACCCCGGATAAAAGCGTTGAAATATCCCGCCTGGTCATAAGCAAAAGATTGCGCAGAAGACACGACGACGGCATGTATTATGGGCCTCAATCAGAAGACAAAAAAGGTGTTTCCAGCGACGGAACGGAATTCCTAAGGCGCGCCAAACCCATGGCCTTCGGCCTCTACCGCGAACTATATAGAGAGAGCAAACGCCTCGGGATAACACAGTGGTACGCGCTCATGGAGAAAAGCCTCTGGCTGCTTCTACGCATACACGGCTTTGAGTTCGAGCCCATAGGAAAAGAGGTTGATGTTTACGGCCCCGTAAAACCATACATCGGCGAAATCAGCAAGATAGAAAAAGAAGTATATCAAAAATTCCCGAAATTTTTCGCTTATTTCACCGAAGAACTTAACCGGGAACATCTTCCAAACTTTTGCGTTATTTAACCTGTCAGCATAAAATTTACAGCCATTAAGAAAATGTTAACACGCAGCCAGAATATTTTCAGCGAATTTTCCGCGATAGCCAATTCCCATCCGGAGAAAAAAGCGATATTTTACAAACCGGAGAAGGAAAAAGGATACAACAGCCTGACTTACGCGCAAATATACGACAGCGCGCTCAAATTAGGAAATATCTTGAGCGGGTTGGGCATAATACGCAATGATAAAATTGCTATACTGCTGGATAACCAGCCGGAATACGCCATAGCCTTTATGGCGGCCATGTCTATCTCGGCCACAGCCGTCCCTCTAGACATACAATTTTCTAACGCGCAGATAAAACAGCTTATTCTCCACTCAGAAGCAAGAATATTAATCACAACAAAAAATAACCATCCTAACATAGGCCTGCAGCTGCGCAACATGCAGACAATCATCATTGATTCGGAAGAATTCCACGAAGAGTTTGACAACTATAGCGCCGATAATAAAATCGCCGGCAACTTAAAATACGACAATGAGCTGGCATTATTGTTCTATACCTCAGGAACAACGGATATGCCGAAGGCGGTAATGCTTACTCATAAAAACCTGCTTTCAAATATCAACTCCATCCAAGAATCAAAAATCATAAATAAAAATGACGTCATCGTATCCGTTCTGCCGCTTCACCACGCGTATCCTTTTACCGTAACATTATTAACTCCGCTGCTCACCGGGGCAAAAATTATATACCCTAAGAGCAGGTCATCAAGCGACATGCTTGAAGCGATGCGGAAAAATTGCGCCACTATACTGGTGGGAGTGCCGCAAATATATTCGCTTATGCAGCATTCCATAAACGAAAAGATAAGGCGCCTGCCGGCGCTTAAAAAAGGGCTTATTTATCTTGCCTCGCGGGCATCATTGAAAATCCAGCGGTTATTAAATATCAACACTGCCAAATATCTATTTAAGCAAATACATTCGGCTTTCGGGCCACACCTTCGCTTTCTGGTCTCAGGAGGCGCCCGGCTTGATCCTGACATAGCCAATGACTTTGTAAAATGGGGTTTTACGATTATAGAGGGATACGGGCTTACGGAGACTTCTCCGGTTGCGACATTCAACCCGGTCAAGAAACCAAAAATCGGCTCTGTTGGCGTGCCCATCTCCAGCGTTGAGATAAAAATTATCGAAAAGGATAAAAATGGGGTGGGGGAAATAGCCATAAAAGGCCCCAATGTGATGACCGGATATTATAATATGCCCCGCCAGACAAAAGACGCGATAAAAGACGGCTGGTTCGCTAGCGGCGATTTAGGATATATGGATAGCGACGGCTATCTTTACATAACAGGCAGAAAAAAAGAAATCATAGTATTGAGTAACGGCAAGAATATCAATCCTGAAGAAATAGAAAAACATTACCTAAAAAGCCCCTTCATTAAGGAATTATGCGTCTTAGCCGTAAAATCCAACGCTTTTCTTAAAGGTACAGAGCATCTTGGCGCGATTATAGTGGCGGATGAGGAGTATTTTAAATCCAAAAACGAAACAAACATAAGAAGCAAACTAAAATGGGAGCTGGAAAGCATCGCGCAAACCATACCGGCATACAAGCGCATAAAAGAATTCGTTGTCAGCAAAAACGCCCTGCCGCGCACGCGCCTGGGGAAAATAACGCGCCACAGAATTATGCAATTATACGCCGAGCTTCTGAAAACATCTAAGCCGAAAGAAGAAGAATACCTAAAACAGGACGAAATAAATATTTTATATTCCGACACGGCAAAGAACGCGATTAACTTTCTGGAAAAGACACTAAACCGGAAAATCAATATAAACGACCATCTGGAGCTGGACCTGGGCTTGGATTCCCTGGGAAGAATAGAAGTGCTCTTGAGCCTCCAAGGCGCGCTAAACCTTCAGGTATCCGACGAAACCGCTATGGAATTTTTTATGTGCAATACGGTCAAGGAACTGCTCCTGAAACTAAAAAGCGTAATGCCGCAAATATCCGATGAGCAATTCAAAGAAGAGGGAGCGATTATGTGGGATAAGATAGTCAAAGAAAGCCCTTCTGCCCAAACATTGGATAAACTCAATATTAAACCCGGAAAATTAAACATCGCCCTGAACCTCTTATTGATACCATTGATAAAGATATTTTTCCGCGTATTTTTTCTGCTTAAAACCGAAGGGCAGGACAACCTTCCTAAAAAAGGCCCCTACATAATCTGTCCCAACCATACAAATTATCTCGACGGCTTATTCGTGTTAAGCGCCCTTCCGTTTAACATAGTGTTAAATACATACTTTGTGGGCTATAGCATAATATTTGAGCATTTTCTCCTGCGTAAGCTCATAAGGATAGCCCGGCTCATCCCGCTGGAAATCAGCCTTAACCTTATTGAATCCCTCAGGTCATGCGCTTTCGTACTGCAAAATTCAAAAAATGTCTGTTATTTTCCGGAAGGCCTGCGCTCCATAGACGGAAAAGTCAAAGAATTCAAAAAAGGCGTGGGTATATTGGTCAAAGAATTAAATGTTCCGGCAATCCCCGTCTATATTGACGGCGCTTTTCGTTCATGGCCGCGCACCCGAAAGCTTCCCCGGCCGGCAAAAATAACCGTAAAATTCGGTAAAATTATGGATAATAAAACGCTCAATCCTGAAAACAAGGAAAAGGAGGAAGCATATATCCTAATCGCCGAAAACTTACGCCGGCAAGTAGCGAAAACAGGGAAGGAAGAGCTACCGCAGGAAACCAGCCAGCAATAACACTTTTAAAAAGTTTTCAATTAACACCTTGACATATTGTTGCTTTTATGCTACACTTTAATTCCTTGTCTCAATTATAGTTTCGTATTTAAAGGAATAAATGTCTAAAAAACAACACACCGCACTTTCTATATTGAGCACATCATTTATCACGATGATCAACCATCCCGTGATAATTTTCCCTTTCGTATTAATCGCATTTTTCGAGCTATTCTCGCTTGAGATAATATATTTTATCCCGCGCTGGCCGCTCAGCATCATCTTTGCTCCGGTAATACGTGCCATATGGTCAGAGCAGGCGCTGCATTACCCGTTTAACTTTCCGGTCATCTACAACATTTTTTATGCCGCCCAGATAATAATTTACGTATTTTTAGGGGGCTATCTTACCGCGGTATCATCCGCGACCATATACCACATAAACGAAAATAAACCTACCGGTTTAAGAATTATGCTCAAAAAAGCCGGCAGGCAGTATATAAATATTTTCTGCGTTGCCCTTCTTTTAATCGTTATATATTTTTTAATAAGGGAAGGCTACGGGCTATTCATAAAAAAATTCGCCTTGGGCAAAATCGGCTCAAGCATACGCATAATCCGGGGCATAAAAAAAGTTCTTGTCCTCACCAATCAATACGCTGTCTTTCTCTTTACCGTAATCGCCGAAACTATGCTTGCATACTGCATACCCATCTTAATAGTTGAAAACAAAAAGCTCTTCGCCGCCATCAAAGAAAATTTTATATTTCTCAAGAAAACGTTTTTCGCCACATTCATATTTGTTTTGGCGCCGTCATTGCTGCTCCTGCCGCTTATCTACGCAAACGGCAAAGCGCTTATTTTAATGGATAAGGTTTTCCCTGAGGTGATAATCATGCTTATCGCAGGCGGGATAATCTTTTCGTTATTTATAAACGCCTTTATAATCACCGTATTGACTTCATTCTATCTTTTAAAACGAAAAACTTAAGGCCATGATTAAAAAAATATTTTACCCCATCCTGTTCCTTTTGCTCTTCGGCGCGCTGCTTTCATTCCTGGGCAGAAACAGCGATTACGCGGCGGAGAGAAAACTCGTCTCCGCAAATAAGCTTTTCTTAAAATCAGCGAGGACACCGGAAACCATACCTCCGCGCCTATACGAAAAAATTAAAAAATCCTACGAAAAAATAATTGCGCGCTATGATGGTACAAAAAGCGAAAAAGAGGCCCGCCTACTGTTATCAAGGCTCTATATGTTCATGAAAGACTACGCCGCGGCAAGGGCTGAACTAAACAAAATAATCGAAAAATATCCCGATAATGAAAGTTATTGCGCTGAGGCGGTATTTACCTCCGGAAATTCTTACGAAGCCGAAAACAAATGGGACAAAGCCCTTGCCGAATACGAAAGGATAATGCGGGATTATACGCCGGTGGCCCGCGCATTGGATATGCCCATATATATCGCCGGCCATTACGCTAAAAATAACGACAAAAAATCAGCCGATGCCTACCTGTGGAAAGCGCTAGGCTATTATAAAAAAATATATGAAAATAACCCGAATTCACAGGCCGCTTATGTAGCTATGGGGCTTGAGGTTACGGTGTTTGAGCTTTTGGGAGAGTGGCAGAACACCTTAACTTCAATCCAGCAAATAATAAACGCCTACCCCTATGCTCCAACTCTCATAAACAGCTTAAGGGCCATAGAAATGATAGCCGTATCGCGCCTGAAGGATCCCGAAGCAGCAATTAAAATTTTTACGGACTTTATCGAAAAATATCCCGAGCATAAAATAAAGCCGATTATCCTGAAAGAAATCGAAAATATAAAAACCAAAAGCCAAAATAACGATGCTGACAAGCCTAAATCATAATAAGGAAAAGATAAAAGAATTATCGCGCCTATTAAAAACGATAAACTCCTCGGCCAATACCAAGGATTTGTTTCGCGCCTCTCTTAACCAAATATTGCTATTTTTGGGCGCCGAGCGCGGCTCCGTACTGCTATTTGATATAAAAAACAATAACCTTATATTGCGGCTGATGCGCGGCCAGGAAGAGAATTTTAATGACTTTAAAGATGCCGTCCAGAAAATAGGAGAGGGGATATCCGGAACTGTAGCCCTTGAGAAAAAACCCATACTGGTAAAAAATATACGGACTGATTCGCGGTTTAAAAACACCTACAACATATTAAACCACTACAAAACAAATTCCTTCTTAAGCGTGCCTCTTTTTATAAAGGATACGCTAATCGGCGTAATAAACATTACGGACAAAACATCAAAAAATGTTTTTTTGGAAGAAGAGCTCGAATACCTCACAATAATTTCAACTCAAATATCATATACCTACGAAAGAATAAAACTGCAGGATGAAATAAATATAAAAACGGCCGAAAACGCCAAGCTCGCCGTAGAAAAAATTGAAATCGAACGGCAGCTGAATATCGCAAAAAAATTCGCGTCGCTGGGAAAGATTTCATCCAGCATCGCGCATGAAATAAATAATCCTTTAGACGGGGTGATGCGTTATACAAACCTTTGCCTGGACCGCATAGATAGAAATGAAAAAAATATTAAAGACTACCTTATAGAAGTTAAAGACGGCTTAAAACGCATAGCGAACACAGTGCGCTCATTACTGGAATTTTCGCGGCATAATACACCTTCAAATAAATTAATCAGCATAAACGAAACTTTAAATGATGCCGTATCAGGAGTAATTAAAAAATATGGTGATTGCAGCTTTACGCTTATAAAAAACTACGCCCTGGCACAATGCTATGTATACGATAAAGGCATAAAGCACGTATTTGTCAATATTCTCAAAAATGCCTGCGAGGCAATGGAAGACAAAAAAGAAGGCAGGCTTTCAATTGAAACCTGCGAAGGAGAAAATACCATAGATATAAAAATAAGCGACAGCGGATACGGTATAAAGGATGAAAACAGGACGACTATATTTGAACCATTCTTTACCACAAAATCAGCCGAAAAAGGCGCCGGGCTAGGCCTGGCGATATGCTACGATATAGTGCAAAAATACAACGGAAGCATTAAGCTTGACAGCAAGCCTTCGGACGGAACAACGTTTACCATATCAATACCTAGAAACGAAACACTCTACGACAACAAGGAAGCCAATATCGCCTCATGCCGTACATAAACTCCCTACGCATACTAATCGTAGACGACGAACCGCTTATACGCAGCTCACTGCAGGAGGCGCTGCGCATTGACGGATATGACGTAAAAAGCGCCTCCTGCGCGGATGAAGCCCTGGCAAACATCAGCCAAAACAGCATAGATATCGTTATAACCGACCTGAAGATGCCCGGGCTTAGCGGCATGCAGCTGCTAAAAGTTGTCAAGGACAAATATCCTCAAATAGCCGTCGTGCTCATAACCGGCCACGGAAACATAGAAACAGCGGTTGAAGCCATGAAATCAGGGGCGTTTGACTACATAACCAAGCCGTTAGTCGATAGTGAAATAAAAGTTATTATCCAAAAAATAGCCGAACAAAAAAAACTAATACAGGAAAATGCCTTTCTCAAAGAAAAACTCGCCCAGGCAACGCGCGAAAACTTCTGTGATATGTTTGGCGCAAGCAACGCCATGCAGAAAATATACCGGATGATTGAAACTATCGCTAACACCAAAGCTACGATATTAATAACAGGGGAAAGCGGAACAGGGAAACGGCTTGTAGCAATGGCCATACATAAAAACGACAGCTTAAGAAACAACATGCCTTTTATAGAGGTCAGCTGCGGGGCCCTGCCTGAAAACCTGCTTGAAAGTGAGCTCTTCGGCCATGTAAAAGGGGCATTTACCGGAGCGATAAGAGATAGAAAGGGAAGGTTTGAGCTGGCCGATAAGGGAACGATATTCCTTGATGAAATAGACACATTCAGCCCTTCGTTACAGGTCAAGCTGCTAAGGGTGCTGCAGGAAGGCGATTTTGAACACGTCGGCAGCACCAAAACCATACGCACGGACACAAGAATCATCGCCGCTACCAACCAAAACCTGGAAAAACTAATAAACGACGGAAAATTCCGCGAAGATCTTTTTTACCGCTTAAATGTGATATCAATAAGCATCCCTCCGTTACGCGAAAGAAAGGAAGACATCCCCATCTTAACGGAACACTTTGTTAAAAAATATAATAAAAAAAATAATACGGAAGTAAAAATCTCCGCGGAAATCATTAAAATTTTCTCCGATTATGATTGGCCGGGAAACGTAAGAGAGCTGGAGAACGCCGTTGAACACGCGGTTGTTGTTGCCAAGCACGGGCAAATTACGCAGCCTGCTCTGCCGCAACATATCCTGCGAAACAAGAAAAAGGCCATAGAACAGGCGCAAAACAAGAATTTAAAAAATGTGCTCAGCGAGCCGGAAAGAGAAATAATACTAAACTCCTTAAATGCCAACCGCTGGAACCGAAAAAAAACAGCCCAATCATTAGGCATAAACAGATGCACGCTCTACAACAAAATGAAACGCCTTAATATTATAATCCCCAATAAACCATCCTCCTAATACAGAGAACGCCCATATTTTGAAAACGTTAACTTATAACCAAGCGGTAATGTCAAATAAATTGTGTAAATTCTTTTAAAGGTTTCTCTTGCCATTTGGAGTTTAGGCGGTTAAATATCGCGTAAATAATTCTGCTGACGCTGTCATAATTGGTAAAACATCCCATGGGCCT
>Ga0210050_1003093_pt1 | contig 15102 bp, 15 predicted proteins | sample CryGey132114_all_FD_185463 | JGI IMG/M metagenome (GOLD analysis project Ga0210050, IMG submission 185463) | Groundwater microbial communities from aquifer - Crystal Geyser CG22_combo_CG10-13_8/21/14_all (SPAdes) (version 2) | ecosystem: Environmental > Aquatic > Deep subsurface > Groundwater ...
GCAGCCGGGCCGAGTACGGCTTGTTGTACTGGCTCATGAAAGAGATCCAGGCCGACCCTGCGCTGCAGTTGCAGATCATCGCCACCGGCATGCACCTGTCGCCGGAATTCGGATCGACCTATCAGGTGATCGAGGCAGACGGGTTCACCATCGACGCCAAGGTAGAGATGCTGCTGTCCAGCGACACGGCGGTCGGCATCGCCAAATCCATGGGGCTCGGCATGATAGGCATGGCCGATGCGCTCGACCGACTGCGCCCGGATATCCTGGTGGTGCTGGGCGACCGGTTCGAGATACTTGCGGCAAGCCAGGCTGCCTTGGTGGCCAATATCCATATCGCGCACATTTCGGGCGGGGAGCTCACGGAAGGTGCAATCGACGACAGCATCCGGCATGCGATCAGCAAACTGGCGAACTTCCATTTTGTGGCGGCTGAAAGTTACCGCAAGCGTGTGATCCAGATGGGTGAATCCCCGGACAGGGTCATCAATTGCGGCGACCCGGGACTGGACAATTTCATGCGATTGAAGCTGCTATCGAGAGCGGAGCTGGAAGCGTCGCTCGGATTCCAACTGGCCCACCTCTCGTTATTGGTGACATATCATCCGGCGACCTTGGGTGATATTGCGCCGGAAGCAGGCATGGCTGAACTCCTGAAGGCGCTGGATCGCTTCCCCACCGCAACAGTGATTCTAACCAAGCCCAATGCCGATGCAGGCGGGAGGGTGCTGTCCAGAATGGTCGATTCCTATGCGGCGGCTAATCCCGGGCGGGTGTATGCCGCCACCTCACTGGGGCAACTCCGCTATCTCAGCGCGATGCAGCACTGTGATGTGGTCGTGGGGAACTCCTCCAGCGGCATTGTCGAGGCACCTGCGATCAAAAAGCCAACGGTAAATATCGGTAACAGGCAAAAAGGGCGGTTGCAGGCTGCATCGATCATTGATTGCGTGGAGGAAGCGGATGACATCGCCAAAGCGATCACATTGGCGCTTTCCGCAGACTACATGCGTACGCTTGCACAAACGGAGTCCCTGTACGGGAATTGCAATGCCTCGGTCCAGATCAAGGGTTATCTCAAGGAAGTCTCGCTGGGCCGTTCCCCCGCCAAGCGTTTTTATGATTTGCCCGACCGCAGTTGAATGATGCAGCGACAGAACTATCGCATTGGAGGAGAGCTGGAGATCGGGCCGGTGCAACTCGACGCACCTGTTTCGGGACAAGAGCCGAGTTTGCCGAAACCCTACCTGCAGTGGGTCGACACGGGCCGCTCGGCGATCCATCTGGCGCTACAGGATGTCATGCGCCGTGGCGGCCAGAAGCAAGCATGGTTGCCTGCCTATTGCTGCCCATCCGTGGTGGCGCCGTTCGTCGAATCGGGGATCGCCATCCGTTTCTACTCGATGGGCGCAGACCTTGGAACGCCATCCGGTCTGCCGCCCAGTCTATCCGCTGGCGAGATATTCCTGTTCATCCATTATTTTGGTTTCAGGAACGGGGCCATCGTAAGCTGGCTGGATTCTGTGCCGGGAAGGCAAGGCGCTTTCGTTCTGGAAGACTGCGTGCAGGCAAGCCTGAATAGCAATGTCGGTGAATCGGGCGACTATGCCTTTACAAGTTATCGCAAGTTCCTGCCGCAACCGGATGGTGCATTGCTGGCAAGCAACATGCCGTGCGAGCACCACCTCGCGATGCCGGATGAGGCGTTCGTCTCTGGCAGACTCATCGGGAAAATGCTGCGCGGATTCGACCGGAGTGAATCGTTTCTGACTTTGTTTTCCGAAACGGAAAAGCGGCTGGAAGAGGCGGCGCCACCTGCAAAAATGTCCTGGGCGTCGCGCTATTTGATGGACCGCACCGACTCTCGAAAGATCGGCAAGACCAGAAGGCAAAACTGGAAGTGGCTGCATCAACGCCTGGTAAGGGCCGACTTGACGGGAAAAAGGCTGACGCCCCTTTTTGGGGAGGCGCTGGATGAAGGATGCGTGCCTATTGGGCTGCCCGTTCTGGTACATAATGGATTCAGAAATGACTTGCGAGAGTATCTTCGAAGTAAAAACATATTCTGTCCGGTCCATTGGGATCTGGATCATCTCGCTCAACAGCAACAAGCCTTGTTGACGGCAGACAGGGATGTCGGTAATTCCATCCTGACACTCCCCATCGACCAGCGGCTTGGCCCTGATGAGCTGGATTATTTTATTGATAGCATCAAAACTTTTTTTCTTGGCAGACCCACATGACAACCAACGTATTCATCATCGCCGAAGCCGGCGTCAACCATAACGGCTCACTGGACATGGCCTTGCAGCTCATCGACGCAGCAGCGGAAGCTGGGGCAGATGCCGTAAAGTTCCAGACTTTCAGATCGGAGGCTGTGATCAGCCGGTTCGCGGTAAAGGCCGAATATCAGGCGAAAACGACAGGTGGCGACGAAAGCCAGCTGGACATGGTAAAAAAACTGGAATTGAGCGCTCAGGCACATCTTGCGCTGGTTGCGCATTGCGCGAAACGTTCCATCCGTTTCCTTTCGACACCGTTCGACCTGGAGAGCGTCGATCTGCTGGTCGACCAGCTCAACGTGCCGTTGCTCAAGATCCCGTCCGGAGAGATCACCAATGCGCCGCTGATGCTGAAGATTGCCCGGACAGGCCGCCCCGTCATCCTGTCTACCGGCATGAGCACACTGGGCGACATCGAGAATGCGTTGGGTGTCCTGGCTTTTGGCTACACTCGGGCAGAAGCGGCGCCGGGCCGTGAAGCATTCACCCAAGCCTATTTCTCGCCGGAAGGGCAGGCGGCGTTGCGCCGCAATGTCACCCTGCTGCATTGCACGACTGAATATCCCGCGCCGATCGAAGAAGTCAATCTGCGGGTTATGCAAACCATGAGCCATGCCTTTGGGCTGCCTGTGGGATATTCGGATCACACCGAGGGCATCACGATCCCGGTGGCGGCCACGGCTTTGGGGGCTACGGTCATAGAAAAGCATTTCACACTGGACCGTGAGTTGCCGGGTCCGGACCATAAGGCCTCTCTCGAACCGGCTGAGCTGAAGCAAATGGTGGCGGCGATACGTCAGGTGGAGAAAGCAATGGGCATAGGTAGCAAGGTGCCTGCGCCCTCCGAGAGGAAGAACATGGCAATCGCCCGCAAGAGCATCGTGGCGGCACATGACATCAGGCTCGGGGAAGTGTTGAGCGAAGAGAATCTCACCACTAAGCGGCCTGGCAATGGTGTGAGTCCCATGTTCTATTGGGATGTCATTGGGACATTCGCGCAGCGAAACTATCAGCCAGACGAAGCAATTTGATCATGCAGGTGTCCTTTGATGCCGCACTGGAATTTTTCCTTCGGTTGCCTGTGCACTTGCAAGCACCCTCGTTACATCCGGCTTACGTACAGGCTGATGCAGCAAGAGACAAGGAGCTGACGCCCGTCTTTTTAGTGTATCAGCGCGGCGAGGATTTTTTCTACCACGCTTTTCATCTGGCAACGGTTCCCGGCAAATCCTGTCGCGATATCCAGTCTCCTTATGGCTATGGCGGGCCGGTTGCCACGATAGATGAGCCGGCGTTTCTGACCGAAGCTTGGCAGGCCTACGCATCCTGGTGTGTACAGCAACGCGTATTGGTGGAATTCGTTCGCTTTCATCCATTGCTTGAGAATTGGCGTTTCTTTTCCGGCGAATCGTTTTCAGACCGGGAAACCGTCTGGGTCGATTTGAGGTTGCCTGATCTGCTGGCTAGTTACGATGTGCGGGCACGCACCGCGATCCGCAAGGCGGTCAAACACGGATTAACAGTAGAATGGTGGGAGGCAGAGCGTTTTGGCGAGGTTTTCCTGCCCTTGTATTCGGCCACGATGGAAGGGTTGAAAGCGAGCGGCTTTTACTTCTTTCCCCAGGAATATTTCAACAGCCTTGCTGGGTGGGAGGGCGCGCGCTATGCAGCTTGTCTGCACGAGGGTGCAGTGGTCGCGGCGGCTATCTTCATGCAAGGCCCGGACGTGATGGAATATCATTTGTCCGCTTCAAACGGGGTGGGCAAGAAGCTCGGTGCGACCAACCTGCTGCTGCATGAGGCAGGGTTGCATGGCCAGATGGCGGGATGTGGCAAACTTCACTTGGGCGGAGGCACAGATGCGGATGCCGCAAATTCCTTGCTGTTCTTCAAGTCGGGTTTCTCAACGAAACGTGCAACCTTTAGAATAGGCAAAAATATACACGATCCGGCAACGTATCAGGCTATGAGAGCCGAATGGCAGCAGCGGACAGGGCGTAGCAGCTGCCGAATCATGTTTTACAGAGAAAACTAAGGAGTCTTCATGAGTTGGGATCCGGTATGGGAGAACGTCTTCCGCAGTCAGGCATGGGGCAAGTATCCGGGAGAGGATTTGATCCGCTTCGTTGCGCGTAATTTCTATGGTGTGCCGGATCGCAGCGCGATCCGGCTGCTGGAAGTGGGCTGTGGTCCGGGAGCCAATCTGTGGTTCATGGCGCGCGAAGGATTTACCGTGTATGGCATCGACGGTTCCCAGACCGCGATCGATCAGGCGCGTGCAAGACTGGATGCCGAATGCCCCGGCTGGAAAGGGCAGCTTTGGTGCGGAGACATGGGAAAGATACCGGCAGAAGACGGATACTTCGATGCCGTGATCGACAACGAAGCGGTGTACTGCAACGACTACGAGATTTCGCGCAACATCTATCGGGAAGCGGCACGGGTCACCCGCAAGGGCGGCAAGCTGTTCGCGCGCACCTTTGCGCGAGGCAGCTGGGGCAGTGACACCGGGGAGAAAGTCGGCCATAACGCATGGCGGGTCGCCGAAGGGCCGTTGCTGAACAAAGGCTATTCCCGCTTCACCGACGAACAGGAGATACCAGACCTGTTTCAGGGTTATGTGCTCAGTGAGGTAGAATTGCTGGCTCGAACCATGGGGAATCAAGCCCATGAAGTCAAGGAATGGGTCGTTCTGGGTGAAAAAGCCTGAATCTGCACCTTGCTGCAGCATGGACGAAATGTCAGATAGCCACATGAAAAACTGGAAACAAACCTTACTGCCGCCTTCGGCCAGCCTGCGCGAAGCCATAGAGACCATAGACGCCAGCGCCATGCAGATCGCATTGGTGGTGGACGAGGAACGGAGACTGCTTGGCACAGTGACCGATGGCGACGTGCGACGTGGCATTCTGCGCGGCATCGCACTTGAACAATCGGTCAGCCAGGTCATGAATGCACAACCGACTGTGGCGAGGGCTGACGAACCGCGTGAGCAAGTGCTGGCGAACATGAAGCGCAAGCAGTTGCACCGCATCCCCATCGTGAACGAACAGAACCAGGTGGCCGGCATCGAGTTTCTGGAAGAGCTGATCCAGCCCCACCTCAAAGAGAACTGGGTCGTGCTGATGGCGGGCGGGCTGGGTAGCCGCCTGCGACCGTTGACCAACGACTGCCCCAAGCCCATGCTCAAAGTGGGCAACAAACCTTTGCTGGAAACCATACTTGAGAATTTCATCGAATATGGTTTCCGCCATTTCTACATCTCCGTGAACTACATGGCCGACATGGTCAAAGACTATTTCGGCGACGGTGCGCGCTGGGGGGTAGAGATACGCTATCTGGAGGAAGACCAGAAGCTGGGCACCGCAGGCGCGTTGAGCCTGCTGCCGAGCAAACCGCAGGCCCCCCTGCTGGTGATGAATGGCGACGTGCTGACCAAAGTGAACTTCCGGCAACTGCTCGATTTCCATGCCACGCATGAATCCATGGCGACCATGTGCGTGCGCGAATACGATTTCCAGGTGCCCTACGGCGTAGTCAGGATAGAAAAGGATCGCATCACCGGCATCGACGAAAAGCCAGTGCAGCGCTTCTTCGTCAACGCCGGCATCTATGTGCTGGCGCCCGAGGCATTGCAGGCCATTCCGGCCGGACAATTCTTTGACATGCCCACGTTGTTCGAAACGCTCATCGCCAAAGGCGAAGAGACAGTCGTCTTCCCGATCCGCGAATATTGGCTCGACATCGGCCAGCTGGCCGACTATGACCGCGCCAATGGCGAGTTCATGCAGGTGTTCGCGTGATCAAAATTAAACCCCGATGAAACCAGGAGGCGCACGCATGGGATACCCCGAAATCATTGCACGTGAAGCTAAAACTCTGCCTCCTGAAAAACAGGTTGAGATTCTGGATTTCATCGCCTTCCTTAAGGCCAGACAATCGCCCATCGCGATTGCTTCAGCACCAAAAACTGCCGGAGAGATCGAAACATTCTTCCGCAGCTTCAAGGTGGACACCAGCGGATATAAATTTGACCGGGATGATGCCAATGCCAGGTAGGACATTCATTGACACCAATATCGTCATATATGCGCTCGGGCAAGATTCCACCAAAGCGCACCTTGCCGCCCCGTTGTTTGTCGATTCGCCAACCATTTCCACGCAGGTGCTTTCCGAAACGGCGAATGTTGCATCCAAGCGCTTGGCACTCTCCACGACGGAGGTTCGTACACTGGTTACCTCGCTTGAAGCGATGTGCCGTGTGGAGCTGATCGAGCTGGTCACCATTCATGCCGCCCTCGATATTCTGGAGCGGTACGGCTTTTCCTGGTATGACAGCCTTATTGTCGCCTCGGCGCTGGAGGCGGGCTGCGAAACCCTATATTCCGAAGACATGCACAACGGTCAGGAAATTGAAGGGCGCTTGCGTATCGTCAACCCATTTGTTTAACTGTGCCTTTGCCCATCACAATCCAATGAGACTGACACCGATACAATGCCAAAACATACTTCATGCGATGCCCCAGAATTTTGGTGCGGATGTGAATGTATGGCTGTTTGGCTCGCGTGTTGATGATGCCCGGCGCGGGGGGGATGTCGACTTGTATGTCGAGCCACATCAGGCGAGCACGTTGTTGTCGGCACTGCGTTGCAAGATCGCACTCGAAGAGAGCCTGGATATGCATGTTGACCTCGTGGTAAAAGAGCCGGGGAAGGACAAGCCGATCGACCAGATAGCCAAAAAACAGGGCATTCGACTATGACAGAGCACTTGCACTTGATAGCCAGGCAACTTTTTCCGGTAGCGAAGCTCTGATTAAGTCCTCATTCGTCATTCCGGCGAAGGCCGGAATCCAGTATTTTCAATGGACTGGACACCGGCCTCTGCTGGTGTGACGGACTTAATCAGCTCTTCCTTTTGCAAGTGACTAGTTAAAGTGATAACAGCGCCGGAATTTCAGTGGGCCACTGATATAATTTCAGCGGGACTGTTGAGGAGAAATCACCATGAATACAGCAAATAAAATTTTGGATGAAGTGCGGGCAATGCCCGAATCAGAAGCCCGTGAAGTTTTGGATTTCGTGGGTTATTTGAAGTCCAAGCTGATGCAGGCCAAGAATCCCGTGCAGGAAATGAACGAGTTCGATCAGTTCGGTGCGGTTTTTGATGGCAAGTTTAATCGTGATGAATGCTATGACCGCCAAGTCTTTTCTTGATACCAATATCGTTCTTTACACAATTGGGCAAGATAAACTCAAAACGGAGGTTGCTCGCAGCCTTGTCGTGACGGTTCCATTTGTGAGCGCGCAAGTGATAAATGAATGCGTCAACGTCTGTCTACGGAAATTTGGCTTCAGCAGTGAGCAGGCTTATGCATTTGCAGACAACGTTATGCGCCGCACAAATGTGCTGCCGCTTGATGAGGCGGTTATTCGCAAGAGTGCGGAAATTGCCATCCGGCAAAAAATATCAAAATGGGATGCGTTGATCGTTGCTGCTGCATTGCTGGCTGACTGTGACACGCTCTATTCTGAGGACATGCAACATGGTCAGGTTTTTGAAGGTGGTTTGACCGTTATTAATCCGTTCCGACCTATTGCATGATCAACGGCAAATCCGTACTGGCCATCATCCCGGCCCGGGGGGGCTCGAAGGGCGTGCCGCGCAAGAACATCCGCGACCTCGCCGGCAAGCCCCTGATCGCCTGGACCATCGAAGCAGCCAAGGCATCGCAGTACATCGACCGTCTGGTGCTGTCCTCGGACGATGCGGAGATCATTGGCGTCGCGCAGGCGCACGGCTGTGAAGCCCCCTTTGTCCGCCCCGCAGAACTTGCGCGGGACGAAACACCGGGCATCGATCCGATCCTGCATGCGCTGCAGGCGTTGCCGGGCTATGACTATGTGGTGCTGCTGCAGCCCACCTCACCGCTGCGCACCGGCGAAGACATCGATGGCTGCCTCGCGCGCTGCGAAGAAAAAAACGCGCCGGCCTGTGTATCGGTGACAGAGCCAGACCACCACCCGCAATGGATATACACACTGGACGACCGTGAAACGTTGCAGCCGATCTCCGAGCAGCGCGCTGTGCGTCGTCAGGACCTGCCGGAAGTCTATGCCCTCAACGGCGCGGTGTATGTTGCGCGAACAAAGTGGCTGAACGAGACACACTCTTTTCTGGGTACCGGGGCGCTCGGTTATGTGATGCCCGCCTATCGCTCCATCGACATCGATACCGAGCAGGATCTCGCCATGGCGAGCTGTCTTATGCAACAAAAGGAAATAGCATGAAATTCACCGTTATCGAAGAGCTGAAAAAAGCCAAACCCAAGCGTCGTCTCGATATCCTGCAGAAGATTCACGCCCGGAACTTGGCCTTCTTCAAGAAGCGTGCGCCCGAATTGGGAGAGGCACTGGAAAATATGGGTACGGGCGGCTTCGTGATTAATTTCAATGCGGAGTTCCTCGACATATACGAGCAGAGCACGGAACAGTACACGCACCCTCCCGGGAAATTGCTTGAATACATCGAAGAAGTCGCCAGTTGGCATCACAGCGGCTGGATAGACAAACTTGAGCCGGCGCATATCTACACGGGCGAACACGAGCACGGGCGCCTGTTGAAGCAGTTCTATGAGGCGCTGCATCAGGTACTCCCGCAAGTGCCGGAACGGATGGCTACGGGCGAGATTCAATTGCCCCGATTGGCCGATGGCAGACGTTTTTCCGGCTCCACGGTTTTTCTGGGAGCGCTCACCGGTTTGCACATCGTGCATTACCTGAATACCACAGAGGTGCGCGACATTTTCATCGTCGAGCCGGACCCGAACAAGTTCGCCTTGTCCTGCTGGTTCCTGGATTATTCGGCAATCGAGAAGCGATTCGGTCGTCTGGTGCTGCATGTGGGCGAAGACATGCCGGAAAGTCCGCTGGATTTCCTCATGAATACCTCCCCTGTCGTGGCGGGTATCTGGCTGCGCATGTTGCCGATCTACCCTTCGCCTTATTTTGACGAGGTGATTGCGCGAATCAATCTGCGCTGGCGCGCCATTCACGAAATCATGGTGCCGTTCGATCGCGAAGTGCGCAACCTGAGTTATGGTGCGGCCAACCTGAGGGCGGGGATGCCCATCCTGAGCAAAATACCGCAATTGTCGAAGAACAGCCGCATCGCCGTGGTGGGTAGCGGCCCTTCGCTGGAGAACGACATCCCGTGGCTGAAAGCCAATCGCAACAAATTGATCGTGTTTGCCGTCCACTCCGCAGTCCGCGTCTTGAGGAAGCACGGTATCAAAGCCGATTTCCAGCTCACGCTGGACACCGAACTGCTGCCGCACCTGCCCAAGCTCCAGCTAGATACGGATGTCCCACTCATCTGCTACTACAAGATCGATCCCAAAGCGATCGAAGGCTTCGATACCGTGTTGATGTTGCACGAGGCAGGCAAAGGCAACGTCGTGCGCTTCAAGCGGCTGATCAGCCATACGCACCCCACCAGCGGCAACACGGCCCTGGCGGCCGCGCTGTACATGCAGGCGTCAGAGACCTACCTGCTCGGTTTGGACCTCGGCTTCCGCGCAGCGGAAAAGAGCCATGCCGCAGGCAGCTGGTATGACGATGCCGGGGGAGCAGGGCATGGGGACGCACAATGGCGCGATAAAATAGGAACGCGCGCAAACTTCGAAACCTCTGAAGGCGAGATCCTCACCCATGCCTATTACAACTATTCCCGCCATGCCATGGAAGCCGCGATAGCCGCTCTATCCGGGGATCGTAAAGTGTTCAACCTCTCGGATGGCGCGTTCATCCAGGGGGCGGAACCGCGCCGGAGCAACGAGATCGAGTTGTCTGCGACCCGCAGCCACAAGAAGGATATGGCGGCCATCCTGGATGCGTTCAGCAGGCACGAGGCGGACGTGTGGGAGCCCTATGAAAAGAACGGTGGCCAACTGCTTGATGAGGCGCGACAGAAACTGCTTGAAGAACTCACACTCAAGCAACCTTCCTGGCTTGGGTACGCACAAAAGCTGGATTCGGCCTGGGATGTCGTCTTCTACAAGCAACTTGCCGAGAATCCCGGCGACCTGCGTATGGAAATTTACAGCGCGTTGATACAGGACTTGTTCCGCGACTGGCTGCGCGTACAGGTCTTCACGCGCTCGCCGACGCAGTTCGGGCTGTGCTATTCGGCAGGGATGGAGCAAATGAAAAAAGTGCTGGATGAGTTGTCGTGGTCTTCAGATCTGGATTTTCAACGTAAAGCTGGCACAGAAGAAGTGGACGACGTGCCAGCCTCCGACTGAGGATAATCCGGGCTGCCAGCGCCAGCCGCCGCTGCGGCAACTGCTGTTAATAAGTTACGGATTCAAAAAGATGATCGATAAGCTAAAGAGGCATATCTTGGTGCTCTTCGGAAAAAACTGGCCATACCTTCTGATCGGCGTGATGGCCTTGCTGAGTCACGGCCTGCTATTGCTCAACGATGGGATGTATTGGGACGGATGGTTGCTGGACAACCATCTTGCAGAAGACGATTGGGGCGAAGTCAACAAATGGGCGACGGATTCCGGCATGCCCGCGATAGGTTACTTCTACTGGGGCCTGAATCTGGTCGGACTTGCCACGTTCTACAAGATAATCGCTTTTATCGCCCTGTTCGTTTCGGCGCTGCTCGTCTTCAAGATAAGCATCGAGTCCAAATGGGTCACCAAGGTGGAGGCGACAGGCATCGCCCTGTTGAGTCTGGTATATCCGGCCTATCAGACCGCCGTCGAGATGAGCACTTTCCGCTACCTCGTCTTTTATTGCATGTTCCTGTATGTGATCCTCCAGCTCTGGAAGACCGCGCGGGACGAAGCCCCGGTGCTCACCCCCTGGCGCCGCATCCTGTTGTTGTCGATATTGTTCATCAGCTTCAATCTAAACTCACTGCTGGTGTTCTATTTCCCCCTGATGCTGGCATTGTTCTGGGGGATCAAGCGTTCGAACGCCCATCTATCATGGGCAGAGGTACTCAAGAAGCACGTTCCCGCCAAACTGGATTTCATTGCGTTGCCGTTCGTTTTCTTCGCCATAAAGAAGATCTTCTCGCCCACATCCGGCGTTTATGCCAATTACAACCAGCTGAACCTGAACCCGGCCTCCATCGGCAAACACGTCGGCACCTACATCGAGAACGCGCTGGTCGGGCAGTTCGACGCAGCCCTTTCCGGCTTGATGCATCATCCATTCCTGTTGCTGTTGCTCTTTGTCGCGACATATCTGGCCTATGCGAAGTACGCGCCGGAAGCCGCAGGCATCGTGAGTCCCGATCCGCATGATCATCCCGGAGATACACCGGCTATTATGCTGTTTGCCTTTGCGGGCCTGCTGCTTGCCAGCGCCATATTCCCGTATGCGGCTGTCGGTCAATCACCTTCGCTGGAAGGATGGAGTACGCGCCACGCACTGCTGGCCTCCCTGCCTGTCGCACTGCTCATCGCAAGCCTGCTCAGACCCATGTGGTTCATCTTTGCGGAACGCCCGCGAGGCGTCATGGACGGAAGATTCGCAGCCCTGTTGATCGGTGTGTTGTTGCTTGCAGCTTTCAGCCTTTCCACCATCTCAACCTACGTCTCCTGGCAAGCGCGCGCGGTGAAGGACAAAGCGATCATGACCGTTCTTGCCGACACCCCGATCCTGAAAGGCACCTCGGTATTCTGGGTGGACGATCAATATCCGCTCGGGGGCGAACGCCTGTATCGTTTCTACGAATGGGCGGGTATGTTGAAAAAGGCCTGGGGGGGCGAATCCAGGGTCGGTTTTCAACTCCAGGGCTACAGCATGGAATCCTTGGGCATGTTCAGGGGTTTCTACACCAAGAGCAACTTGCTCTCCGAGTTTGACCCGGCGGGTTGCCAGGCGGGTTTGACCATCAGGCAGAATGTGGTCAAATACTCCGAATCGGAACTGGTGTGGAAGTATTTCCGGAAAAAATTCTTTACCCCAGATGAGCTGCCGGATTTCCTGCGCAGTGCCATCCACATCGAGGTGCTGTTGCCTGATGAGGGTGATGAAAAATGCCTGACAAAGGCGAGCATCGTTAAGGGCAATAGTCCGACAGGGTATGTCGCGCCGCAAGCGGTCGTTCCTGAAGCTAAATTCTACTGAACACATCATGGACATAAGCCTCTACCGTAAATTCTTCGAGATCCAGCAAAAGCACTGGTGGTTCGTGGTGAAGAAAGCCATCATCCTCGACACGATCAGCCGGACACGGCACCCCGGTGCACCCGTTTCCAATCTGGATATCGGTTGCGGTGCCGGCTTGATGCTGGACGCCTTGGCCAAGCGCGGTCCGACCTGCGGCATGGACATGTCGGACGAAGCGATCCGGTTCAGCCAGGAGATCTTCAAGGGCACGATCAAAAAAGGCTCGCTGCCCGACGATGTCCCTTATGACGCGGAAAGCTTCACTTTGATCACCGCGCTCGACGTGATCGAGCATGTCGAAGAAGACGTTGCCGCACTGCGCCGGCTCAAGACGCTGCTGGTCCATGACGGTGTTGCGGTGATCACCGTGCCCGCCTGCATGTCGCTGTGGTCAGCCCACGATGTCATCAACGAGCACAAGCGCCGTTACACCGAAAAAGAGCTGGTATCCAAACTCACCGAGGCTGGTTTTGTCATCGAACAGATCAGCTATTTCAACACGCTGCTGTTTCCCATCGTTTACGTCGTGCGCAAACTGAATAACCTGCTGGGGCGTGATGGCGCATCCGATGTCGAGATGCCCGGCAACATCGTGAACTGGATATTGACCATGATCTTCGGACTGGAAAAATACCTGCTCAGATATATCTGGCTGCCGTTCGGCGTATCCATACTGGCCGTGGTGAGAAAACCGTGACCGGATCACGCAATCCATATTGCGGGAGAAGCCAATGAGCAGCGTCATAGGGCGGGGCGTCATCGCGAACCGGTTCGTCACATACGCGCAGCAAACGCGTTATCTGATCTTTGCCGGCAGCGTCCACGATTCAACCCTGGCTGACAACGGCCTCTTCGATGCGGAAGAAGCGCAGCTTGGCAAAGCCATCGAGAACCAGCAGAACGAGACCATCGTCTATTTCAGTTCGTGCAGCATCCTGGATCCCGACCAGGTCGATTCACCCTATGCGCAGCACAAGCTCCGCATGGAAAAGAAGCTTCAAACAAGTTCCGTACGCTATGTCATCTTCAGATTGCCCCAATTGCTGGGCCTGGGGGATGAAAAGACCAGCCTGGTCAATTTTCTGGTCGATTCGATAGGGAATGGACGCAGCTTCCAGCTTTGGCAGAACGCCCAGCGCAATTTCATCGACATCGACGATGTATACCGCATCGCGCATGACATGCTCAGCAACGCATGCCCGACGGACCGCATCATCAATATCTGCAACACGAACAACACACCGGTTGCCGAGCTGGTAAAGACACTCGAAGCCTACCTTGGCAAACCCTCCCACTGCCAGCTCAAGGACAAGGGCAGCAGCTTCGCGATCGACACGGCAGACATACGGCCGGTCATCAGCAAGCTCGGGATAGATTTCCAGCCGGGCTATCTGGAAAAATGTATCGACAAATACTACCGGCATTTGGTGAAGCCGCCCCTGCGCCTTTCCGTCATCGTCCCGACCTATAACGAAGAGCATGGCATAGAAGAGTTCTACCGCCGCACCAAACACGTGTTGAACCTGATCGCGCCAAGGTTCGAGCACGAAATGATATTCGTGAACGACTTCAGCACGGACGAGACGCTGGGGAAACTGCAGAAGCTCGCTCTGGCCGATCCCGCAGTCAAAGTCATCAGCTTCTCGAGGAACTTCGGCAACCAGATCGCCATCACGGCAGGCATCGACGCCGCCAGCGGCGACATCGCGATCATCATCGACGACGATCTGCAAGACCCGCCGGAAGTGATGCTCGACCTGATCGCGTTGTGGAGCGACGGCTACAAGGTGGTATACGGATACCGGCCCAAGCGGCATGGCGTGAACCCGTTCTTCAAGCTCATGGCCAAGCTCTATTACCGGGTCATCGGCGCGCTCAGCGAGACCCGCATCCCCAAAGACACCGGCGACTTCCGCCTGATCGACCGCGAAGTGATCGAAGTGTTGAAATCGATGCGCGAAGAGAACCGCTATTATCGCGGCATGGTGAGCTGGGTAGGCTTCTCGCAGATCGGCTGGTTCTACGAGCGCGACAAGCGCTACGCCGGCACCTCGACCTTCTCCTTCAGGAAATACGTCAACTTTGCCTTGAACGGGCTGACCTCCTTCACGGACAAGCCGCTGTACTTTTCCAGCCTGCTCGGCTTTTTCATCACGGTCGCGGGCTTTGTGCTGGCCCTGTCGCTGGTCGTGGCGAAGCTCCTAGATCCGAGCATCTCCATAAGGGGCTGGACCTCGCTGGTCGCCATCGTCATCTTCTTCGGCGGCATCCAGCTGTTCTCCATCGGCGTGCTGGGCATCTACATCAGCAAGATATACCGCGAGGTCAAAGGGCGGCCGCTGTACATCGTGTCCAAGAAAATCAATATCGAATGACGGATGAAGGGTTGACTCCCGCGGATTGGCATTGGCGCACCGAAGCCGTCTATCTCGCCCGTTACGCCGGCAGCGGCGTGTTGAACACACTGGTTGGTTTCTCGGTGATCTTCCTGTTGATGGGGCTGGGTGCCGCGCCGCTGCTGGCGAACATCGGCGGTTATGCGGTCGGCTTCGTGCTGGGATTCATCGTCTCCAAGCGCTTCGTGTTTCGCAGCGAGGGCCGTTTCGTGGAAGAGAGCCTGCGCTATCTG
>Ga0210050_1003102_pt1 | contig 15061 bp, 19 predicted proteins | sample CryGey132114_all_FD_185463 | JGI IMG/M metagenome (GOLD analysis project Ga0210050, IMG submission 185463) | Groundwater microbial communities from aquifer - Crystal Geyser CG22_combo_CG10-13_8/21/14_all (SPAdes) (version 2) | ecosystem: Environmental > Aquatic > Deep subsurface > Groundwater ...
GCGGGGTAGAGGAGTAGTACCTCGCAAGAGACGATAGACTCATAACCGCGGGTTATGAATCGGTGACCACATAGGTGGTGTTATGCTTTATCACAAACATAGCGGGGTAGAGGAGTAGTACCTCGTCAGGCTCATAACCTGGAGACCCCCGTGCAAATCGGGGCCCCGCAACAAGAAAGTATTATTTTAAACAACCCGCCATTTGGCGGGTTGTTTAAAAATCAAAAGAATATTATAGTATTTCCCATTGTCGGGGTAGCTCAGTGGTAGAGCACAGCACTCATAAAGCTGCGGTCGTGGGTTCGATCCCCACCCTCGACACAAATATTAAATCTGTATTTTGTATTTAAGGGGGTGCAATCTTCGAAATTTTTTGTTAATAAATACTCCTGTATTCTAGACTCTTTGAAACTTTATGAAATTATGTATAATGTGCCTCACGGGCTTTTTTTAGAGAGAAAGAAAAAAGTTTTTGATAAATTTATAAAAATGCGGTTGTAGCTTAGCTGGTCTAAAGCGCCACCCTGTCACGGTGGAGATCGAGGGTTCAAATCCCTTCAACCGCGCACAATGGGACGAAAGGAGGCAAAAGCCTCCTTTCGTCTTTTAGTGACAATGTTTTTTGCTGGTTCAAGCTGTTTAGATGTCTGTTTCTTCAATTGCTTTAAAGAGGACGGTTGCAGAGAAAGAAAAGACAATTCCAAGAATTAAACCCATAAATCCTCCAGCAATTAAACCAATTATTACTCCTATTGTTATTGTCTTATAGAGAAGTTTCTGGTTTTTTTTGTTACTTTTCTCCGTTTTTTCTTGTGTTTCTAATTTTTCTTTATTTAATGAATTCTCCCAATCTTCATAATCTATTGTTTTCGTGACGGGGATAGTCCCGTCTCCCACTTTTCCTGACTCTACTCTTTCCATAAAAGTAGCGAACCCTGTTTTCATCTCTTTATATTCTGTCGGTGTTGGGTCTTCAAATTCCTCAGGATGAGTTTTCTTTCTCTGGTTTATGTAATTTATTGCCCGCTTTGCATCAAGAGGCATTCTTTGACAGTAGTTACAATTATGACTAAACCAATTTGTTACAGGTCTGAGACCACACCTACCGCAGTATTTCATGAGGTTTTATTTTAGATAAAAAATCAATCTAGCACTTCCATTAATATTATAATTAATAATACTATAAAAAAGACAGCTTAAATGATTAACTGCTCTGTTCTGGCCACCTTCACCACGTCTCGGCCTTGGCTTGATTTCTGAAGCGTGGGGTGTATTGTGAAAGTAAGTTTTAGAACAATTAGAATGAAAAAAAGTCTGGTTTCAGCTATGTTTATAGCCATCCTCATACCACAAGTAGCTTTTGCGGCATGGTGGAACCCCTTCTCTTGGGGTTGGGTAAAGAAAATTTTTCAGAGATCTAACGACAATGCTTCAAGACAGGAGGTGGTCATTCAGGAGGAAGCTGGTCAAAATGTATCTGAACTAGAAGCTCTAAAGGAGAAAGTCGCTGAGTTAGAGAAAAAAGTTGAAGATAATTCTGACAAGAATACTGAGACACCCAAACCAAGTGTTTCTCAACAACCAAAAATTGTTACAAGTGCGGTATTACCACAGACTACGAACACTTCTATCACGTTGACCAATGGTGAAATTGTTAACAGACTCAGATCATCTGTTGTTTATATAAGCACAGACAGGGGATCGGGCAGTGGTTTTTTCATTGATTCGTATGGACTTGTACTTACAAATGCCCATGTAGTAATAAACACGAGTTCAATAAGAGTCAGTCCTTCAAACGGAGACATTGTGGGCGCATCTCTGGTGGGGATAGATGAATATAGGGATATTGCGTTATTGAGAACTAGTGTTGAAAAATCGCTTCCTGTAAAACTTGGTAGTTCTAGCTTACTTAAAGCGGGTGACGACACATTACTTTTTGGATATCCGTTTGGTATATCGGGTGACGTAAGTTTTAAAGAGGGCACACTTTCGAGGAAGATAAATATTGATGGGATTAAGTACCTTGAGACATCCGCAGATGCTCATCATGGGAATAGTGGTGGTCCGCTAGTTAATGCCAAGGCAGAAGTGGTAGGTATCCTTGCGCGGAGAAGTGATGAAACTGACGAGTTGGGGGCACTTAGATATGCGATTGAAATAGATTTTGCAAAACCTATAATCGAGAATTTAAAGCAAGGAATGTTTTTGGTAAAAAATAAAGAATCTTCTGCGGCAGAAGTAGAGATGAAAGATGATTTAGATCGGTTGTATAGCAAAATTTCTGGCTCAGTTGAAATAAGTAATGCTGAAACAAGTGCCTATGACTATTCCTTAATAAGTTATTACAAAAGTAAACTCCTTTCACAGCAGGATTCTACAACTTTAAAATCTTACGCAGATACAGTCAGTAAAGGTCTAAAAACAAGCATTCTAGCAATAGAATCTCTGAAGAGTGGGGCGAAAGACTTGAATGATCTATTGGTTACAAACGGAACATCTGGTATTTACGGTGATTTTCAACTAAAAAAGCTTTCTGAGTTAGATTCGTTTAGTCTTAAAAAGATATCAGAGTACAATAAAAAATATTTAGAAGTAAATAATAAAATAAGTGAGCTTAACAGTGCCACTCTAAGCGTCGTTTATCTAAATCAGCAATCTGAGCATCTTAAATCCCTGATCACTTATATTGGAAGTCAGCAAGATGAGTTGCTTAACATCCTCTGGATTAAGAATTTATTTTGATGGAATCTAAAGCTGCTAGTAAGTGGTATCAGAAAAAGAGATATTGGATAAGTGGAATTTTATTTCTAACGCTATTTGTTCTATATTGTAGCGGGGATGACACAAAAAACGAACTTCAAAATTCCAACACCCCTTCACAGGGTCAGTTTAATTCTTATCAAACTTCAGAATTTGATGTATTACCTAAGGAAGTCACTGAATACACGAAGCCCTTACCAAAAGTTCAGGCCTATGGGACTTAGAACTGGTATAATTTTGATATGGAAAACTTAATGGGTAAATATGCTGTTGATGTAGTAGATTATCTTCTTAAAAAACATGCTGTGGAGGAGTTTTGCTATCGTGCATACATACGCAAGACTGAGGATGTTTTCGATAAAGAAATACCTGCCATGAATGTAATGAATCTGGAAGATTTGTACAAAAATTTCTTAAAAATTGACCTTCGTTATGAAATTAGTTTTCAGTCTAAAGTTCTGGTTAACGGACAACACAAACATTTTCCAATGATAGACTTTTCGAATTCTGCCGTTGGAGAGTATGGAATAGACAGAGCAGAAGAACTACTGGTTGAACTTGGAGAATCAGGAGGGTTTATACTAAACTCCGGTAGATGTCTCCATTATTATGGAGACAGATTGATTTCAGAAAAAGACTGGCAAAATTTCATGAATAAGTGCTCATGTCATCCTGAAATTGGGGAGAGGTATATCTCACACCAACTTAGACGGGGCAAAGCTAGCTTAAGACTTATAACAAACGATCTAAAACCCCAAAACCCCGTGGTAGTTAAAATTTTTACTCAATAGTGAAACCAAGGGTGAGTATATAGATTGTCGTGTCGTTATTTCTCTAAAATCCAGATGTTTTGTTATGGTTGCTTTTTGCAAAATAATCCTAAATTTTATAGGATAAACAGGTTACCTAAAGTGAATGTAGCTGTCTTGGTAGGTCGGGGACCCTGATGGTAGAACAATTTAACAAAGATGGGTTTTAATAGGCCAATGTAGCTCAGTTGGTAGAGCACCCCCATGGTAAGGGGGAGGTCATCGGTTCAATCCCGATCATTGGCTCCGTAATTAAAGAGAATGATTTTTTGGCAGGATTTTGGAGGGCAGAGCGAAGCTCTGCCCAAGGATTTACGCCATTTCCGACCGCTTCGCGGTTTTTTAGGGTGAGGTTCGAGCCGAAGATTTTTTGGAGGGAGATTTTTTTGGAGGGGAGGTCGTTCGTTTTCGCGATTTCATCCAGCGTTAAAGCGTCTTTTATCCATTCGCGTGTCGGTTCGATCCACGCGGACGGTCTTCGTAAAAGACGCTGTATTTGCTCCTCGACAGACTTCTTGTCAGACATAAAGGAGCGACGACGTTTTAAATAGTCCTCTCGTTCAATATCTTGCGCCACATACACATCTGTAAGTCTGGCGAGGTTTTTTGAAATGTTTTGTTCCTCCTCTCGTAACTCCAAAACTGCCACTGATGTGGTGTGTTTATTTTTTTGTTCTTCAATATCCAACATTTCAAAAAGATTTGTCGCTAATTCTTTCGGCATAATATATTCACTTATTTTTGCCGAAAGTTGTCGCTCCAGTTCTTCTCCTCGTATGCACGGCTCAAAACATTTTTGTGTTTTAGATTTTTTGGAACAATGATAATAAGTGTAAAAATGTTTGTTGCCGTTCTTTTGTCTTTTGATTTTTATTTCTCCCGTAATTCCCATACCACACGATCCGCATGACATAAGTCCGCAGAAAGGTCTAGGGTCTGTTTTCTTATCTGGCGTGCGACCCCTACCTCGCAAAACAGCGTTTGCTTTATCAAAAAGCTCTTTGGAAATAATCGTTTCATGTTTGCCCTCATATATTTCTCCTGCATGGCGAAAGTGTCCGTAATAAATTGGATTATTTATGATATGCGACACTCGCGAAACATGAACACGATTATTATTTTTTGATTTTATATCTGATTTTTCTAAAACTTTTGCGAGGTCCTCAAGTCGCACATTTCCTGTTGCATAAAGTTCAAATATTTTTTTCACCAGTTTTGCATTTTTCTGATGAACAGCAATTTTCTTTATGAGAGGATTATTTATATATCCAAACGGAGCAAGTCCGGGAAAATCTCCATTTCGGGCTTTTTGTCGCAGTCCGCGCGCGGTGTTTTCGCTTAACTGTCTCACATATTCATTTGCCATTCCCAACTCCACGGACATCATTAATACATTATCATTTGGATAATGACTTTGTCCGTGTGTTTGGATATGTTGGATTATTCCTTGTTGTAAAAGCCATTGGATTTTTCCGCTATCCACAGGATTGCGAGACAAGCGGTCAATTTTCCAGCAAACAATTCCCTGTGCTTCGCCATTTTGAATACGCGAAAGCATAGTGTTAAAAATAGGGCGACCGGGAATTTTTGCAGATCGTTTTTCTATAAACTCATCAAGAATATAAATATTTTCCCGTTTGGCGAGTTCTCGTAATTCGGCGAGTTGCCCTTCAATAGAAAGGATTTGTTTATCCTCAACATCGGTGCTTTTGCGGGCGTATAAAAAGTATTTTTGCATAGTTGCATTATACCACAACGGATGGTGTAAACTACAACCAAATAGTATAATCTGTGAATAATGAACGAAGCAGAAAAATTAGGCGAAAACCTAAAACGCATCAGAACAGCAAAAGGTATCTCACAAGGCGAGATCAGCCGAAAACTTGAAGTGGATAAAAGTTTTGTCAGTAATATTGAAAACGGAAAAACAAATCCTACACTTTCGACGATTGCTAAAATAGCAAAAGCAATCGGAGTTTCAGTTGGAGAGTTGATGAAATAGATGTTTAAAGGGAGTTTGCCGATTTGGGAAATCGGCAAAAATTTTAACACGCGCACGGGTGGGCGGGGCAAGTGTTATATATTCTGCACGACCTCCCCCCAAAAAATCTTCCCTCCAAAAATCTTGGGCTTTTGAATTTTTGAACCTCACCCTAAAAAACCGCGAAGCGGTCGGAAATGGCGTAAATCCTTGGGCATAGCTTCGCTCTGCCCTCCAAAATCCTGCCAAAAAATCATTCTCTTTAATTACGGAGTATCTTTTAAACGAGGCTAGAACTCACTTTAGCAAAAATTCAATGTGATTGCTAATCTCACGCGCCGAGCGTGTGGTGAAGCGAAACTAAATCGTACGCTCCACGACGAATTCCGTCACGCCGTAGCGTCCACTTCAGAATACTGTCGGGTACGACAGTATTCCTCCGCTCTCGCTCCGTCGCTCCGCCCTCGCCTCGCCATCACGCATTCTGTTTTGATTTGGCGGTGGTTTTCTCTTTTTTGATTTTGTATGGTGGTGGCGGGTGAGGTCGGGTTTCTCCAAAGGAGAAACTGACGGAATTCTTAGTGCTAATTCAGTGGACTCGGTTTTGCCAAACTATTTTCTGGGGATTTGGATTTGGCAAAACCGAGACTGCATTTCCCGCCCGCAGAAAGGGGTCTGGGGAATGAATGCGGGCGGGCTTCTTTTTTGAAGCAGGATTATAAAGAATAAATTACATCCATTATTTTTATTGCTACTTCTTCATTTGAAATTTTAAACTCACTACTATTTGGAATAATTACTTTACCAAATGTTAGAACTGGTCTTTTTACGAAAAATTTATTTATTTTTTCCCATTTGATATGCAAAGGGAGAATTGGTTTTTGTGTTTGTTCGACTAAATATCCAATTCCTGCTCGTGGTTTTGTTTCTTCACCATTCCTCACAATCTTTCCCTCGGGGAAAAACATTACTATCTTCCCATTTTCAACTTTTTCAATAGTGGTAGACAAAAAATCATGAAGCGTCCAAGCCCTTTTAGCTACTGGGTAACAGCCAAGTAATTTTAATATTGGACGTAGATACCATCGCCGATAGTAATGTTCGGTCGTTAAAAAATAAATTGGGAGCAAACGCTTAATGGCCGAAAGAGGTAATAAACATAAAAGAAATGGATCAACTTTTGAAGTATGATTTGCCGCGATAATAAACGGTCTTTGTGGTAAATGCTCTACGCCTTCTATCTTTCCACGAAACCATACCTTAAAGGGCAAATGAAAAATATAATAAAAACAAAACTGCGCGATTGATAACATAGCGTAGTCATGAGGTCATGCAAGACCCTCTATTAAGCTCCAAGGATTGCCTTAAGGTTTTCAACGGCACGATCACCCTCTTGATCGTTTAATCTTTCTACAACCGCCTTATCAAGCAATTTAGCTACCACATTCTGGGGAATTTCGTATTCCACATCCATCGTTAATCTCGTACCGCCATTTTCCGGCTCCACGCTATAACTGAAAGTGCTAACAATGCCATTGGTAGTTTTGAATGAATAGTGTTTTCCTGCAACGTAATCAGCTGTCTCTGCTCTACCTTTTATTTCTACCCCACCCATACTGAATGTAAAATCCCAACCTTCGCCAATGTTTTTTGGATCACCATGAAGATTGTCTACTGATTTTAAGGCAGAAATGAAAGCCGGATGATTTTTAACATCTGCGATGTAGGCCAAAACTTTTTCAGGATCAGCTTTGATAGAAGCTACTTTTGTGACTCTTGACATAAGATTTATTTAAATTTGATTACTAATTTTGGGAAGATACCAGAGAATTTCTTTACAAGAAAATTCTTCAGTACATCGACCTTTTTATGGTGTACATCTCCCTTGAAACTTATTGTAGCACATTTTGGCCATAGACTTACAATATCCAAGAGTAGCTCACTACCCTCTGCGGTTTTGATAGCATACCCATTCTCTGATTTTTGGAAAGGCATTAAAATCTTCGAGAGACAATCTTCAATCATGAGTGATGTTGTTTCAGAATTATTTTTAAATAATAACCACTTTTTTCTCAACAGAATCGAGACAATAAATATAATCAGCAATAAATAAAGAGTAGTTAGATTTTCATTTAGTCGTCCTGTAAGTGCAATAACTAAAAATACAACTGCTAAAAAAACGAGATTGAATTTCAAAAAACTTTTCCCTTTTAACAGAGAAGTCTGATCACGAAAGACAACAAAACTAAGTCCAAAAACCAAAATTGCGAGGTAAATTAAAATTCCAATCATATTTGGATTTTATCAGATTTTATGAGATAATGAAAGAGTTATGCAAACTGCCATATCCATTACCAATTGGGCAAAGATTGACTTTCTGGCCGGGCGCGAGGCACTAAAAAATGCCCTTAATCAGTACCTTTCAAAAAATAAAATGCGCCTACTAGAAAAAGTTGTCATCAATAATTTTCAAAGTGGTCAGCCGTACATTAAAGACTACGAGACTTTACACTGCTCGATCGGTCATTCATATGGTTTGGGAGCGGGTGCAGTGGCACCCTTTAGGATTGGGGTTGATGTTGAAAAGATCAGGCCTCATAAAGATTCTCTCGCAAATTATATTGCCGAGCCTAAGGAGTTAAATCTAGTGGAAAATTTCTTTAATAACCAAACAGATAAAATAACTCTTGTTTGGACAATAAAAGAATCTGTGATGAAAGCTTTGGGTGTTGGCTTTAAAATATCTCCAAGGCAAGTAAAAATCATGAGACAGGGCAATAAATTTTTTGAGGTCGAAGTTTTAGATTCCAAGCCTTCGTGCTGGTATGTTTGGCCAGTCGACACAGAAGATTATTATATCAGCGTAGCTTATGAAAAAAAACACGGACAAAAAACAAGTGTCGATTGGGATAGCAAGATTGGCATATCGTTTGCCAACGCATAAAAGGTCAATTGACCAACTTGAGAAAGAAGGACGGATAAACTCTCCGGCCTCTTTGTTGTCTGATTTCGGTTTCAAAAATTGCTACATTCAAGAAAAAACTGCGAAGTCTCCAGACCTCTTGCTTGAAAGTGCAAAGGAAGTGGCTAGTGGAATCGAGCGAGACAGTGCAAGTCGAATTTTTTTATACTCGGGCATTAACAGTTATTTTGAAAAAGACAATAATAAAGAAAATGCTCTTGAATTATTCCAGTATCCTGTCGCTAAACTGCGACACGCGCTAGAGCTTCCTAAAGCAAATTCGCTCGCAATTTCACAACAAGGATGTAGCGGTTTGCTTTCGGCAATTGATATTGCTTATCACTTACTTAAATCTTCTCATGAAGAAAATGAATCAATATTGTGCGCCACAGTAGACGTGCTAACCACTGGAACAAAAAGAGAGATTATGTATAACGTCATGAGTGATGCGGCCGCCAGTGTGTTGATCACAAAAAATAGTGATAAAAATCGCATTGTGTATTTTCATCAGCAGATTTTGCCGTATTACTGGGATACGCCATTACATGAAAACGAATTACTCGCATCTTATTTTCCCATGGCTCAACGTGCTATTGAGTCTGCTCTTTGGGGGGCAGGTTTGAAAATATCTGATATCAAGTGGTTTGTGCCACACAATGTAAGTTTGCGGAGCTGGGAGATACTGGCAAAGCTACTTCATATTCCTATGGAGAGAATTTGGACAAATAATATTGCTCGTGTAGGACATACGGTTTCATCCGACCACATTATTAATCTTGTAGACATGGAACAAGAAGATGCACTAAAAAAGGGAGATTACCTCTTATTGTTTACTTTTGGATTCGGGGCAAGTTGGTCGTGTTTAATTTTGCAACACTAAATCTATGAATGACAAAATTTTAATCACAGGAGGCATGGGAATGGTGGGTAGAGAAATCAGCTCCCTTTTAGTGCAAAATATAGAAGCCGATATTTACCTACTGATACATGAACAGGGTTCGTCACCTGACAAAGAAAAAATCTTGTCGGTACTTTCTTTGCCTGATAAAAAAGAATTCCGTGAACGATTGAAAATCGTAAAAGGCGATGTCACTAAACCAAAACTCGGGATGGAAAAAGGTGACTACCAAGGTTTAACGGATAATGTCACTCATATCATCCACGCCGCCGCTTCTACAAGATTTGATCTTCCAATCGAAGAAGCCAGAAAAATAAATGTCATCGGCACAAAGAACGTAGCGCTACTTGCTAAAAACTGTAGCCGTATCCGTCAATTTGGATTCTTAAGTACGGCTTATATAAGCGGGAAAAGAACAGGTGAAATAAAGGAAAAGGAACTGGAACATACAGCTGGGTTTGTTAATACCTATGAGCAGTCCAAATATGAAGCAGAAATTCTATTAAAAGATTTTTCTAACGATTTTCCTATTTCTATATACCGCCTCTCAACAGTTTTTGGAGACAGTAAAACTGGTAAAGTAAGTCATTTCATTGCTCCCCACCAAGCCGTACGCATGATGTATCTCGGTTTAGCATCCATGCTTCCCGGAACGCCGGATTACTCTGTCGACTTAATCTCAAGTAATTACACTGCTAGTACAGTGTTCAATCTCTACTGGAAAAATTTTAAACCAAATCAAACCTTTCACATTACTCATGGTAAAAGATCGTTCACCTTAAAAGAAATAATTGACGAGAGCTACAAGCAACTGGCTGTGGCCGATCCTGAATGGTCATTGCGAAATTATCCTAAACCTGCAATCGTTTCTGGAGATGTATTTGATTTATTCATGAACTCTGTAACTGCCGCCAATAATCCTATTTTGCAAAAAACATTAAACGCTCTCAATCACTTTGCCCACCAATTGCTTTATCCAAAAAGATTCGACAGGTCAAACCTAATTGCCGTATTGCCGAATTATGAGAAGAATCTTCCTTCAATTCAAGAATACTATGGCAAGGTCATACAGTACTGCATAAAAACTAAATGGGGTAAAATTCAATAATATGCCACAAGAACAATTACTAAAATTAATAAAAAATATTTGTAGAAATAAGCTGGTAGCTATCAAACCCGAGACACTTTTGTTTAAAGAAAAAGTCTTAGATTCAATGAATATTTTAGATTTAATGGGTTATATAGAAAAGCAACTCGGTCGGAGACTTACAGATAGTGAGATCACTGCTTCCAACTTTGAATCTATCGGGAAAATTGAGGAGACGTTTTTTAAAAAACTATGAGTAAAGAATTAGACAATAATTTACCTCAAGAATGGATAAACCTTTTCCAAGCATGGCTTTTATTTTTACCGAACTTTTTTAAAGATCATTATGATGAGCGTATTCATCCGCGACTGCTCATTTCCGGCAAAATTTTAAAAAAAGCAAAATACCTCGACCACTTTCCTCAAAATCTTTTCGCAACAGCGAATCAGTCAAATATCCTGCCACAATTCATTACTCCGGCCGCATGCCTGCATGTATACCCTCGATTAGAGGGTAAGAAAATCAATCACTTCTCTGCTTTAATAACAGCTCATTGTGCAAGATTTGAAAATGGTAAATGGAAACCCCCATATCGTTTGCAAGATTTTCACATGACAGAACTTGTTGTTTTTGGAAATGAAAAAACAGTCAACAAGAAAAAACATGATATCAAAGTCCTACTTGAAAAAACTTTTATAAGCTTCGGATTCAAAGGAGATTTTGAAAATGCCACTGACGCTTTTTTCCTCAGTCAAGACGATGGGGCAAAAGTGATGCAAAAACTTAAAAAGTTAAAGCAGGAATACATTGTAAAGGATGGAAAACAATCTGTTGCGATAGCCTCAATAAATAGCCACGAAGAATTCTTCAGTAACCATTTTAATATAAGAACTAAGGGGGCTCTTTCACATTCTTTTTGTACAGCATTCGGCGTAGAAAGATTGACCTCGTATAGCTTGAAGATGTGGGGTAAGGATGAAAGTAATTGGCCACCAAAATTTAAAAAATATGCCAAAATTTTATAATAAAACACGTCAATCCTTTTCCATCCCGAGAAAATTACTGAAAGAAGGCAAATTTTATCTTTTGCCAATTTATTATTTATTACTAACTAGCGAACTTGCTCGTGAAGGGATTAAAAATTCGGGAAGTTATCGTTTTGCTGACCATATTTACGCTAACCGACCAAAGGGTAAATTTATTATTGGATACTTACTTGATTCCATTCTTTTAAAGTTAAAATCGTCTCGATCTCTTCGTTCCCGCTATATACATGCAAAAGAAGAAATCTACAATCTTATAGCGACGACGGTTCACAAAAATCCAATTGATATTTTGGCAGTGCCATCCGGATTAGCTAGAGAGTTTTTTGAGGTTGCACATGAATTAAAAATTACCGACCACCCTTTTTACAAACGCATACGATGGCATGGCATCGATCTTGACCATGAATTAGTGGAGATGGTTACAAGAAAAAATGATTATCACAAGCATCAAATGTTTTTTTGGCAAGGTGATGCCTTTCACGAAGAAACCTATCGAAAAAACAAAAATTATGATATGATTATAAGTACAGGGTTTGTTGATTTTTTAAATGATCAGGACACCCTGCTTTTTTATAAAATCGTCCACACCAATCTAAAAAAGGGCGGAATATTTTTTACATCTGGGATGACACCACATAAACTATCCGAGTATCTCATGAAAACATTTGCAGAACTACATACCCAATATCGTTCAGAAGATGATTTAAAAAAGCTTGCTCGCCAAGCTGGTTTTAAAACTCTCCGAACTTATCAAAACGAGTTGCAAACAATACTAATTGGAGTTAAAGAATAATATGACAACACTTGATTTTGTGAATGGTAAAATTTTTGATAACAGAGCCGATTGGAAAGCAATCGACAGGGAGTTGGCTTTGAAAAATACGAAATGCCTAGATTTATTACATGAGGCATGTCTTATCGAAGCCTACTTACCGGTGTATACGTCTAAAATGAATGAACTGTTTTGGGATGATATCGCCGCTACTTCAATTTTTACTATAGAAGCATTTGAAGCTTACGGCCATTATTTTATGAGCCGAAAGTATCTTGATATTGTTGGGTACAACCCAGTTACTGATGAAGAAGTTATCAAAGTTCGTGAAAAAGACAAAGGCGTAGTGTATACCGATAAGGTTCGAGAACTCGTTAACTTTATGGGAACGGAACATTTTGCTGCTGAATTTTTTAAAGACCTTATCCAGCTTACCGAAGAACCTATTTTGAGAGGCCTTCTACCGAGATTTTCAGCAGAAGAAGTTAGCCACTCCCAATTTGCATTCGATTTACTTGCGAAAATGATCAAAGCCGATTCTACTGTCAAAGAAAAAGTAATGGAACACGCATTGCATTACCAACATTTAGGTTCATATGTGATGCCACAAGTTTCTCCAGCCAAAGATGATAATATCAGGATCATCCAAAGCTTTAACGAGAAAGTTGAGCGCTTGGTAGGTAAAAGATTAAGCGACGCCGTTATTGAAAAAGAGACATGAAAAATGCTATATCCGAACAAGAATTATATGTTTTAAGTTATTATCGCGCTTGCGAATTGGCGGGCTCAATTTTGTTCGGTAAATTAGCTTTTCACACAAACATAGATGCTTATCGGGTTCCTTTGACCGAGCATTATCTTGAAGAAGCGGAGCATGCTTGGCGGTGGACGAAAGTAATACACGATCTTGGCAGTGTTCCACTTAAAGTCACTCATACATACCAAACGGAATATGGAAAACTATTTGGTATGCCTGAAAATATACTGGAGATTTTTTGCCTTACTCAAGTTTTTGAAAAAAGGACACTAGATCAATTCTCCAAGCACTTAAAATTACCAAATACTCACCTGTCAGTAAAAGAAGCTCTACAAAAAATGATTGATGATGAGACTGGACATATTGGTTGGATAAGAACAGAAATTGATAAATATGGACGCGACAACGGTAAAGAAAAGCTGGATGCACTTATGCAAAAATTAGAAAAAATGGATGAAGAAGTGTATCAGAGACTCTCACAAACAGAGCCGTTCAAGATTTATTTCAAAGAAATTATATGAAAGACGAAATTATAGAAACAATCAGAAATACGTTTTATCTAAAACCAGAGCAAATTAAAGATACTACTCTGTTGGAGGAAATTGCTAAAGACTCAATGGACATCGTTGAGCTAGTTGCTGTATTGAGTGATAAATATAAGGTTGCGATTGAACCAAGTAAAATGAATCGTATTAAAACAGTGGGGGATATTGTGGAGTATGTTATTAACAATAGAAACACCAGAACTGGTAATACACCAATGGAGTCTTTTTAACTTTATGGAACCTGAAATTTTTAAAGATAAAGAGCATTCCGTTTTCCGTAAAATTGTTAGAAACTTTGTTGAGGAAGAAATTAAGCCAAATGCAACAAATTGGGAACGGGAAAAACATTTTCCAGTCAATCTTCTCTCAAAGTTTGCGTCAAAAGGATTTCTTGGTATATCACTTCCCACTAATGTTGGTGGTGGTGAAAAAGATTTTTGGCATGAGGTAGTTATGGCAGAGGAGTTAGCCAGATCAAGAGCTTTAGGTTGGGCGTTATCGATACTTGTACAGAGCAACATGCTCGCCCCTTTGATCTTTCAGCTTGGAACGAATGAACAAAAAGAAAAAATACTAATGCCAGCACTACATGGAGATTTTTATCTTGCGCTTGCTGTCACTGATCCAAGTAGTGGTTCGGATTTAGCTTCAATCAGTACCACCGCAATACTAAATGGTAAAAATTATGTACTCAATGGTGAAAAGAGATATATTACAAACGGTTCGGTTGCTCGTTATTATGTGGTATTAGCACGGACCGAAACAAAAAAGAATATTTGGTCTCTTGGTTTATTTTTAGTATCATCAGAAACAAAAGGTCTCCGAAATAAAAAACTTGATACTGTGGGATTAAAAACTGGAGATACTGCATCGGTTGTTTTTACAAATTGTGAAATTTCAAAAGATAGTGTACTGGGGGACCCTACAAAAGGATTTTTATATTTACTTCGAGGGCTTCATAGAGAACGATTGATTGGTGCGGTTGCGTTAAATGCTTTATCTCTTTATGTCTGGGAGGAAACACTAGACTTTTTAAAAAACCGATCTCGTTTTAATGAACCATTAGTTAAAAAACAAGTAATTAGTCATCGAATGGTTGAATTAAGGACGACCATAGAAGCTGCGAGGCAATTCACTTACGCGGTGTGTGATTCTTTTAGTAAAGGAGAGCCAGTTGATAAAGAAATTTTAATGCTCAAAGTATTCTGCTATGAGAATTGCCAAAAAGTAATTGATGAATGTCTTCACCTGCATGGAGGCGAAGGTTTTCTGTCTGATCACTGGCTTTCTCACGCTCGTCAAGACTCGCAAGCGTTTACGCTTGCGGCTGGGTCATCAGAAATAATAAAAGATTTGTTGGCTGGAATGTTGAAAATGTAATTCTCAAGGGAGGCATCACCGCCGTCTCTTTTCCCCACGGCGGGGATATTGCGCGCGAACGGG
>Ga0210050_1003109_pt1 | contig 15041 bp, 14 predicted proteins | sample CryGey132114_all_FD_185463 | JGI IMG/M metagenome (GOLD analysis project Ga0210050, IMG submission 185463) | Groundwater microbial communities from aquifer - Crystal Geyser CG22_combo_CG10-13_8/21/14_all (SPAdes) (version 2) | ecosystem: Environmental > Aquatic > Deep subsurface > Groundwater ...
GCTCATTACGCTATCCGCATGAGGGATTGAAAGGCGGCTTCATCTACAAAACCGTGCCGCATGTCACCTTGAAATCCATCGCTAATAGTTTAGAGATTGATGAAATTTATGGGCGAATGCATCCGGCGGTGGAAGCAGCGTTGGCGGTGTTGAATGCAGCTTTTGTAGGGGCGGATTCATCCGCCCAAGGGCGAATAAATTCGCCCCTACAGGAATGGGAAGTGCCGTTTGATTTCCCCACCGATTGGCCGGAAGCAGCACGCAAACCATTTGATGCTTTCCACACTGCGCGCCAGTCGATGCAAAAACAAATGGACGCTTCCATCGCTGCGCACGCCGATCAGGAAACGCTTTATGACCAGCCGCAGGTGGCGAAAAACAAGTTGCGCATCACCGGGCCGTTCACAGTGGAGGCAGTGCCGTTCCCGAGTGTGAAGGGCTTGGAAAATTCACTCTCCACTGGTATTGCCAATGGTCAAGGTGAATTTGAAGCAGACACCAGCATTGCCCGTACCGGCGAGTCCGGTCGGCAGCACCAATGGCGCGAGGAGCTACTGAAAGCGGGCATACGCGGCAAGAACAATCAAATGCTGAAGTTCGCGGAATTGGAAACGCTGCCTTACGACGACTGCATCCGTAATCTCCATGCGGTTGGGCATCTCGATAGTGGTGAACGAGTGGTGGTGAGTTTTGGCCCGGAGCACGCTGCGCTCGAACAGCGTCAGGTAGCCAATGCGATGAGTGAGGCTGGCAATCTGTTTCCATTACCCAGGATGATTGTGTTCTGCGCCTTCGCTTTTGACCCGGAAGCAGCAAAAGATATTGATCAGTTTATCGGGATCATTGCACTCAAAGCCCAGATGAATACTGACCTGCTGACGGAAGACTTGAAAAAAGCCAAGTCCAGCAATCAGAGTTTCTGGCTGATGGGGCAGCCAGAGGTCGAGGTGCGTCCACGCAAGGATGGTAAGTTCGAGGTTGAAGTGCATGGCTTTGACTACTTCGATACCGTTAAAGGCGAATTGGTCTCCGGCGGCAAGAGCCGGATCGCGATGTGGTTACTGGATACCGATTACGACGAACGCTCGCTATTTCCGCGCCAGGTATTTTTTCCGATGGCGGGCAAAGGTGAAGGCTGGGATAAGTTGAAAAAGAACATCCGCGCCGAACTCAATGAAGACCTGCTCGGCCAATTTCATGGCACGGTGAGCCTGCCTTTTGAAGCGGGCGAGAATCGCAAGATCGCGGTGAAGATCGTGGATGACCGTGGCATTGAATCACTTAAAGTGATGTTGCTGCCTTGAGGGGAATGCCATGACCGCACCAAAATCCCTCATCATCAATTCACCCTTTGAGCGACCTACCCACTATTGGCTCAAAGCAACAGATAAAAAGCTGGAAATCAAATCAGGTCGTCGCCCGGCTGGGTACGAGATTTTCGATACTCGGAACAACACCATTCGAGGCGTCGAGCTGGAGCTGGTGAATCGCATCCGTACTCGCGTAGATGAATGGCGTGCAGCGGATTATCCGGGCATTACGTCCGTCACCCGCCGATTGTTGGAGCATTGGGTTGACGCAGGCGCGAGACAGCATCCGTTTTATTTCTGCCAGATTGAAGCCATTGAAACGCTGATTTGGAAAGTTGAAGCTTCAACTGAATTCAAGCAGGGCATTGATATTCCGTGCGATGGTGGCGCATGGGAACGATTGTGCAGCAAGATGGCGACGGGTAGCGGCAAGACTGCTGTGATGGCAATGATCATCACTTGGCAAGTATTGAATGCACTGTCCTATCCCAAGCGCACCAAGGATTTCTCCCGCGCTATTTTTATCGTAGCGCCGGGGCTGACGGTGAAAGAGCGCTTGCAGGTTTTGCATCCCGGCCATCCGAATAATTACTACGATGAATTTTCGCTGTGCCCGAATGAAGCGCAGCGGCAAAAACTGAATCAAATGGAATTGCTGATTGAGAATTGGCATAGCCTGATGCCGCTCAAGGAAGTTGATCGCTCGGTGGTGAAGAAAGGCGCGGAGTCGGATGAAGCTTATGTGCGACGGGTGCTGGGCAAACTTTCCGGTTATCGTGACCTGCTCGTCATCAATGATGAAGCGCATCACGCCTACCGGCAACGTGCCGAAGTAAAGGTTAGCAAGAAGGAGGCGGACGAACTCGGGATTGATCTGGATGAGGCGACCCGCTGGATAGAAGGGCTGGATCGTATCCACAAGATGCACCGTATCATTCGTTGCTTTGATTTGTCTGCAACACCATTTGCGCCGAGCGGCAAAACGAGCACGGAGTCGGCATTGTTCGAGTGGGTGGTGTCTGACTTTGGTTTGAATGATGCAATTGAGGCCGGGTTGGTGAAAACGCCGCGTGTGGTGATTCGCGATAGCGCCCTACCCAATGCGCAAACGTATCGCAGCAAGCTATACCATCTTTACCGCGAGCCGGAAGTAGGTGAAGACTTGAACCGGCGTGGTGCGGAGCCGCACGAAGCATTGCCGCAAATTGTGCAGGAAGCCTACACGCTGTTGGGCGCGGACTGGCGCGAAGCTGCGATCAAGTGGAAAGCAGACGGGCACGCCTCGCCGCCGGTGATGCTGACGGTATGCAACCGCACCGAGACGGCTGCGCGGATCGAGCATTATTTCCGGCAAGGGAATGCCTATTGGCCGGAGCTGAAGGCACCAGAGAAAACGCTGCGAGTGGATTCCAAGGTGCTCGACAAGGCAGAAGTTGGCGAATTATCCGGCACTGACAAGGAATATGAGGCAGTGCTGCATGGCATCGTGGATGCCGCCCATATTTCTGAAATAAAAAAAACCGAACTGCGTAGTTTGAAGAAAGAAGAATTACTGCGCGCGATTGTTGATAACGTCGGCAAGCGTGGTACAGCAGGACAAGATTTGCAGAACGTCATTTCCGTCGCGATGTTGTCCGAAGGATGGGATGCAAAAAATGTGACTCACATCATGGGGCTGCGCGCCTTCACCAGCCAGTTGCTATGCGAGCAAGTGATTGGCCGTGGTCTGCGCCGTGTTTCATACGATAAGGAAACGGTGGTCTGCCCGGATGGCGTGGCACGCGAGCTGTTCATTCCTGAATATGTAAATGTGTTTGGCGTGCCGCTTTCCATTTTTGAGGATGTCGGTGATGGCGGCGACCCACCGCCGCCGCCCAAACCCAGCAAGCAGATTGAGGTGGTGCTGGAACGTAGCGAGCTGGAAATTTGCTGGCCAAACGTGCTGCGCATTGATGTGATCGTGCAGCCTGAGCTGTACGTGGACTGGAGCGTGATGCCGCTGCTGAAACTTGATCCGGCGCGGATTCATGTGAGTGCTGATTTAGCGCCGGCATTGGGCGGCGCTGCCGACGTGGCAAAGGCGGTATCCATTGATCTTGAAAAACTGCCGGAGGAGTTTCGTGTTCAGCGATTGCTGTTCATTGTCGCGCAGCGGGCTTTTGATCAGCTCAATCACAACTTCACGGGTAGCAGAGAATTCTTGCTTTACCAACTGGTGCGGCTGGTGGAGCAATTTTTCGAGTCAGATCGCCTCGATATTCCATCGCTGTTTCATCAGGAGCCGTTGCGCAAACGCATCTTGATTGCCCTATCGATGGATGTCATCGTGCAGCACGTCTTGGCGCAAGTGCATGAGCAAAATGTAAAGCGTATCGAACCGGTTTTCGATCAGGAGTATCCCATCGGTTCGACCGGCAAGATGCGGACTTGGTATAGCACCAAGCACTGCGAGGACACGACCAAGTCACACATCAATTATGCGGTTGCTGACAGCACTTGGGAGCAATACACCGTGCAGGCGCTGGAAAAGCACAAAGAGGTGTTGGCGTATGCCAAGAACGATCATCTTGGCTTCCAGATTTACTACTTGTGGAACGGCAGCCGTCGGCGATTCATACCCGATTTCATCATTCGCTTGGCGAACGGTAAAAACTTGACCCTCGAAATCAAGGGGCAGGATTCTGACCAGAACCGTGCTAAACGGTCAGCGCTGGATGCATGGGTGAGGGCGGTAAACAGCCGGGGTGGATTTGGTGTGTGGTGCTGGGGTGTAGCGTTCGAGCCAGCCAAGGTGCATGACATTATTGCTCATCATGCGAGTGTCGATTGACTTGGGGACACCTCTATAAATTCATTTTGCAGGCGAATCACCGCGTTGCGCGGTGCTCGGAATCCTCATGTACATCTGTGTACACTCCGGTTCCTGCGCTCCGTGCGCCTTGCGCTTCATCCCGCAAAAGTGAATTTTTAGAGGTGTCCTTGGTATTGAAATGATGTAGCCAAAACATTGATAGCGTTTTGGCTATCATCATTGTGTTTATATGTCGCTGACGTTCTGCTCCCGATACAGCTTTACTTCCAGCTTGCCGGAACGAATCCACTCGATGAATTTCTGGGTGCCGGTCTCGATGGCAAGCGAGTCCTGCGCCTCAACCTGCTCTTTGCGCAGCATCCCGCCAAAGGTGTTTTTAACTTCGGCAGTGGACGGCGGATTTTCTTCCGGCGAGTCTTTGGCAATCTGGATCAAGCCGTGTATGACCTGCTCATTCATCAGGCCAATGAGAATGCGGATTTTCTTTATCTGCTCCAGCGCGTGATAGAGCCGGGAAAATCCGCTGATGAAAAAATATCCGACAAGGCAATCGAAGTCATGCGTCTGCAACAGAATTTTCTCCAGCCGCTTGCTCAGGGTGTTGTCGCCCTGATTGGTCAGGAATTTTTTCGGGGCAATGGGCGACGGCGCTGAAACTGGTTGCGGCTGATTATGGTCGTCGGACATTTGGGACATACATTACCCTGACGGCGATCGCACACTTAAGGAAACACGGATTAAATCCGCGTTTCCTTAACGAGTCAGGCAGCCAGAGCCACTTCCACAAAAGTGCTTTTTGACGCGGGCTGCGGGATTTGAAATCCGCCATCTCTCATATCTTCAAGATGAAACTGGATTGCTTCTTCAATAAGTGTAAGTGCTTCTGCTTCTGTTTCTCCAACGGCGATGCAGCCAGGTAAATCTGGAACAAAAGCACCGTAACTGGAAGCGCCTTTTTCAATAACGACCATGTAACGCATGGAATTACTCCTTTAATCCAGCCTGTTTAAGCGCACTGTTTAATGTACCGGGAGGGACATCTACGCTCGGCTTTCCAGCAACAGTAACAGTACCCGGTTTTGTACTGTGATGTAATTGGCGATGGCTACCACGTTGACGCACGACCAGCCAACCATCTTTGTCCAACAGTCGCAATAGCTCAGATACTTTCATGCGTAAATATTACGCCTGTAACTAAAAAATGCCTAACTGCTTTTTCCAGCCTCATGCCAGAACCGGAGTCGCCGGCAAGGGCAGGTCTTCTTCTGCCGATACTGCCGCAAAGGCAACCACGGCGCGCACGGCATCACGGCTGAGCGTCGGGAAATCCAGCAGGAGCTCTTCCGTGCTCATCCCTTCCGCCAGACTGGCGAGGATGGTGCGCACTGTTATTCGTGTGCCGGTGATGACAGGTTCGCCGCCGCAGATCGAGGGATCGCGGGTGATATAGGGTTTGAAGTTCATGTTCATGGTTCTTCTCCTTACGATGTCGATTGATTATGCCAGTCCCATCGTGCAAATCAGCTTTGGTTCTGACTGATTTTCCTGTTCATAAATCACACATAGTGTATGACCTGTTCGTTTTTCAGGCCAATGAGGGTGCGGATTTTCTTTATCTGCTCCAGCGCGTGATAGAGCCGGGGAATCCGCTGATGAAAAAATATTCGACAAGGCAACCGAAGTCATGCGTCAGCGGCAGAATTTTCTCCAGCCGCTTGCTCAGGGTGTTGTCGCCCTGATTGGTCAGGAATTTTTTCGGGGCAATGGGGGGCGGCGCTAAAACTGGCTGCGGCTGTTTATGATCGTCGGACATTTGAGACATAACATTACCTCAGTTCTATTACTCTCTAAGGAAACTCTGATTAAATCCGTTACACCGGCGAAGGCCGGTGTCCAGTCCATTGAAAACACTGGATTCCGGCCTGCGCCAGGATGACGAATAATCAGAGTTTCCCTAATTTGATCTGTCCATGCGCCGATACTGCACGGCCTCGGCAATATGCGCAGTCAGGATGTTTTCACTTCCCATCAGATCGGCAATCGTGCGCGCCACTTTGAGCACGCGATGGTAAGCGCGCGCCGATAGATTCAGGCGTGTGATCGCCTGCCGCAGCAGCGCTTCTCCCTGCGCATCGGGTGCACAGTAGCTGTCAATCTCGGTGACAGAAAGTTGTGCGTTAGGTTTGCCTTGACGAACGAGTTGGCGCTGCCGTGCAGCTTCGACTCGTGCTTGGATGTTTGTACTGCTCTCACCATTGGACTGTTTCAACAAATCCTCCTGCGGCACGGCGGGCACTTCGATCTGGATGTCGATGCGATCCAGCAAGGGGCCGGAGATCTTGCCGCGATAGCGCGCCACCTGGTCCGGCGTGCAGCGGCACTTGCCGTTGTAGTGCCCCAGATAACCGCAGGGACAGGGGTTCATCGCCGCCACGAGCTGGAACTGCGCCTTGAAATCGGCACGCCGCGCGGCACGCGAGATGGTGATGCGCCCACTCTCCAGTGGCTCGCGCAAAACCTCCAGCACCTTGCGGTCGAACTCCGGCAGCTCGTCCAGAAATAAAACGCCGTGCATCGCGACGGAGATTTCGCCGGGTCGCGGATTGCTGCCACCGCCGACCAGTGCCACCGCGCTCGCCGTGTGATGCGGTGCGCGATAGGGACGGCGTTTCCAGTTTGTAATCTCGAATTGGCCACCCAGCGATTGCATGGCGGCGGATTCCAGCGCTTCCTGTTGCGTCATCTGCGGCAGGATGCCGGGAAAGCGCTGCGCCAGCATGCTCTTTCCGGTGCCCGGCGGGCCGGACATCAATACGCTGTGTCCGCCGGCGGCAGCGATCTCCAGCGCTCGCTTGGAGGTCGCCTGACCCTTTACTTCGCTCATATCGGGATAGTGTTGCGGCACAACTTCTGTCTGCGGGATAAAGCGAGTCAGCAGTTCGCGCCCGGTCAGGTGTGCCGCCACCTGCAACAGCGATTGCGCCGGATAGACCACCGCATCTTCCACCAGCGCGGCTTCCGCTGCATTCACTGCGGGAAGAATAAAGGCGCGTCCCGAATCGGCCGCGCGGTAGGTCATCGCCAGCGCGCCGCGGATCGCTCGCAGCTCGCCGGTCAGCGCCAGCTCGCCGGCGAATTCGTATTCGTTCAATTTGCCGGCAGGAATCTGCCCCGATGCAGCGAGGATACCGAGCGCGATGGGCAAGTCGAAGCGCCCGCTTTCTTTTGGCAGATCGGCCGGCGCAAGATTGACTGTGATGCGGCGCGCGGGGAATTCGAACTGGCAATTCTGCAAGGCGGCGCGCACGCGGTCCTTGCTTTCTTTCACTTCGGTTTCGGGCAGACCGACGATGTTGAACTGGGGCAAGCCGTTGGCGAGGTGCACCTCGACGATGACTTGCGCGGCCTCCATACCGGACAGCGCGCGACTGTAGAGGACAGCGAGTCCCATCAGTCTGTCATTCCGGCGCAGGCCGGAATCCAGCAAAACAAAACAAGACCACGCAGTGGGCTACATCTTGGTTTTGTACCGCTACGCGGGGCATATTTAATGAACTGGATTCCGGCCTGCGCCGGAATGACGCGGTGGTGGAACATCATTCTTTTGCTTCCAATGCGGCGATGCGTGCTTCCAGTTTTTCCAAGCGCAGCGCCAAAACTTCGTATTCCTCGCGTGTGACCAGATCGAGTTTGGCAAATCCTTGCGCCAGCAGCGCGCGCGCATTCTTTTCAAAGTCCTTGGCCGGACTATTGGCGACGGCCTCGTTCAGCTTCGACGACATCTCTTCAAAGAATTTTTTGTTCAACATCCTTAATTCCCTCTGATTAACGGTGCGGCGCAGTGTACCAAATCTGCCGCTCCGACACGGTGTGGCGAAGCACTTCTAGTGCGGGAGGAGCGGCAAGGCAGTTGTTGGTTCCGGCATCACGCGCTGCGCGCATGACCCTCCACCGCAACTTCGTTGTCTCGCATTCGGCTGACTCCGTCAGTAACGTGTCGCAACTGCCGCACCAACACGGTGCACATCGCCCGTGATCCGCGCGCTACCGGTGCATTCTGTTTTTCGCTGATTGCCCCGTCGAGACATCGGAAAGCCTGCTCTTATGGCATTTACAAGAGTTGGCACGGAAGCTGCTCAACACTGGGTGTGGATACTTTTGTCCCGCCTTGAACACTCACGAAAGGAAATACCATGCTTAAGAAAAAATTGTTTGTTGCTGTGCTGGCCTCTTCCTTTGCAATATCCGCCGCTGCTGACGATCTTTCCTTCAGTACGAATGTGGCCATTGCCAGCGATTATCTGTATCGCGGAATTTCGCAAACCGGCACGGGTCCCGCGATCCAGGGCGGTTTCGACCTGTCACACACCGCCGGCCTGTACGCGGGGGTGTGGGGTTCCAGCATCAGCTGGCTGGGTGATGCCGGCATTCCCAACTCCGGTACGGAAATCGACACCTACGCCGGGTACAAGGGAGCAGCCGGGGATGTTTCCTACGATGTCGGCTTCCTGCGCTATAACTATCCGGGCACCTACGGCACGGCGACCAAGGCCGACACCAATGAGATCTACGGTTCTGTTGGCTATTCCTTCATCTCGGCCAAGCTGTCCTACAGCCTGGGCGACCTGTTCGGTGTGCCGGATGCCAAGGGTTCCACCTACCTGGAATTGAACGCGAGCTACCCGGTCGCCGACAGCGGCATCACCCTTGGCGCGCACTACGGCAAGCAGACTTACTCGGGCACCACGGTTGATGATGTTGCGACTTATTCCGACTACAAGCTTTCCGCCACCAGGGATTTCAGTGGCTATGTTGTCGGCGCAACCTACAGCAGCACCAATGCCGGTACGTTTTACACCAACCCGCAAGGCAAGGAGCTGGGCAAGGGCACGCTGGTTTTGTCTCTGACCCGTTCGATGTAATCACAACGGGGCGGTTCGCCGCCCCGCTACTTAAAGGAGAGTGAAGATGAAAATGGTCACTGCAATCATCAAGCCGTTCAAGCTGGACGAAGTGCGTGAAGCGCTGTCCGCGATGGACGTACAAGGCATCACCGTTACCGAAGTCAAGGGTTTCGGCCGCCAAAAGGGCCACACCGAGCTGTATCGCGGTGCGGAATATGTGGTGGATTTCCTGCCCAAGATCAAGCTGGAAGCAGCCATCAAGGCAGACCAGCTGGATCGCGTGATCGAGGCGATCGAGAAGGCTGCCCAGACCGGCAAGATCGGTGACGGCAAGATCTTCGTGCAAGACCTCGAACAAGTGATCCGTATCCGCACCGGCGAAGTCGGTCCGGAAGCCCTTTAAGGAGAATGAAAATGAAAACGGAACGTAGTGAAGTTTCGGCGAAGGCTAACGCTCGCGAATGCGAGGGTTATGCCGTAACCAAGAAGTTCGTTTGGATGTTCATGCTGCTGGCCGTGTTGTTCGGCGCAGTCAGCCCCTCTTTCGCCGAGGAAGCGATGCCTGCAGCCGAAGCCGCCATGGCCACGACTGAAGCTCCCGCTGCCGCAGCGGCCCCCGCACCGGTGCCCGACAAGGGCGACACCACCTGGATGATGCTGTCCACGCTGCTGGTGATCCTGATGATCGTACCGGGCCTGTCCCTGTTCTACGGTGGCCTGGTGCGTGCCAAGAACATGCTGTCGGTCCTGTCGCAAGTGTTCGGCATCTTCGCGCTGATCTCCATCCTGTGGGTGATCTACGGTTACTCGCTGGCCTTCGGTGACGGAGGATCGATGAACTGGATGATCGGCGACCTGAGCAAGCTGTTCCTGGCCGGCATGACTGCTGACAGCACCGCTGCCACCTTTACTGATGGCGTGGTGATTCCCGAGTTCACCTTCGTGGCCTTCCAACTGACCTTCGCGGCGATCACCACCGCACTGATCATCGGCGGCTTCGCCGAGCGCATCAAGTTCGGTTCGCTGATGGTGTTCTCCGCCCTGTGGTTCACCTTCTCCTACCTGCCGATCGCGCACATGGTGTGGGCAACCGGCGGTTACCTGTTCGAGAAGGGCGCGCTGGACTTCGCCGGCGGCACCGTGGTGCACATCAACGCCGGTATCGCGGCACTGGTCGGCGCACTCGTAATCGGCAAGCGTATCGGTTATGGCAAAGAGCCGATGGCACCGCACAACCTGCCGATGACCATGATTGGCGCCTCGCTGCTGTGGGTGGGCTGGTTCGGCTTTAACGCCGGTTCCAACCTGGAAGCGACCGGCGGCGCGGCGCTCGCGCTGTTGAACACCATCGTCGCCACCGCAGCCGCGGCATTGAGCTGGATGTACGCCGAATGGCTGGTGCGCGGCAAACCTTCGATGCTGGGTATCGCATCCGGTGCGGTAGCAGGTCTGGTGGTGGTCACCCCCGCAGCCGGTCTCGTTGGCCCGATGGGCGCGATCATCCTCGGCCTGATCGTTGGTCCGATTTGTCTGTGGGCTGTTTCCGGTCTGAAGAAGGCAGTGGGCTATGACGACTCGCTCGATGTGTTCGGTATTCACGCGGTCGGCGGCATCATCGGCGCGATCGGCACCGGCATCTTCGTCTCCCCGGCACTGGGCGGCGTGGGTGTGGAGGGCTACACCATGGGCGGCCAAGTCATTACCCAGGCGACCGGCGTGCTGGTGACTGTGGTGTGGTCCGGCGTCGTCAGCTTCGCCTTGTTCAAGCTGGTCGATCTGGTGATGGGTCTGCGCGTCAAGGAAGAGGAAGAACGCGAAGGGCTGGATACCGCGATTCACGGCGAGCGCGCCTACAACGTGTAAGCGTTGCCTGGGCAGGGCGGACCGGGGCGGGCTGGGGCCCGCCCTCGGGGCCGGAGCTGAAACCCTTTTACTGTCGAGGATGGGATGACGACTACGAAAAAAACAAGATTGGTGGTGATCGGCAACGGCATGGCCGGGATACGCACGCTGGAAGAATTGCTCAAGCTCGCCCCGGATATGTATGACATCACCGTGTTCGGTGCCGAGCCGCACGGCAACTACAACCGCATCCTGCTGTCGCCGGTGCTCGCCGGGGAAATGACGATCAAGGACATCATGCTGAACGATGTCGATTGGTACGCGGAAAACGGCATCACCCTGCACCTGAACAAGACGGTGACGCAGATCGACCGCGTGCGGCGCAAGGTGATCGCCGCCGACGGCACCGAAGCCGGCTACGACCGCCTGCTGCTCGCCACCGGTTCCAATCCGTTCATGCTGCCGGTGCCGGGCAAGGATTTGCCCGGCGTGATTTCCTATCGCGACATCAGGGACACCGACGAGATGATCGAAGCCGCGTCGCGTTACCGCCACGCGGTGGTGATCGGCGGCGGGCTGCTCGGGCTGGAGGCGGCGAACGGCCTCAAGCTGCGCGGCATGGACGTGACCGTGGTGCACGTGATGCCGTGGCTGATGGAGCGCCAGCTCGACCGCACCGCTGCCGGCCTGTTGCAGCAATCGCTCGAAGCCAAGGGGCTCAAATTTTTGCTGGAAAAGCAGACTGCGGAACTGATCGCCGGAGAATCGGGACGCGTCTGCGCGATCAGATTAAAGCCTGCCCTGAGTCCTTCGGCAAGCTCAGGACAGGCTCCGCGTAGCGAAGTCGAAGGGGATGGCGAAACACTGCCCGCCGATCTGGTGGTGATGGCAGTCGGCATTCGCCCCAACACCGGACTGGCCGAAGCCGCAGGTCTGCATTGCAATCGCGGCGTGGTGGTGAACGACACCCTGCAGACTTACGATCCGCGCATCTACGCGGTGGGCGAATGTGTCGCGCATCGAGGCATTGCCTACGGCCTCGTGGCGCCGCTGTTCGAGCAGGCGAAGGTATGCGCCAATCATCTGGCGCAGTTCGGCATCGCCCGCTACACCGGCTCGGTCACTTCGACCAAGCTCAAGGTGACCGGCATCGATCTGTTTTCCGCTGGCGATTTCACGGGTGGCGCGGGCACGGAGGAAATCGTGTTGAGCGATCCGTCCGGCGGCGTTTACAAAAAACTGGTGGTCAGGGACGACAAAATTATCGGCAGCGTGCTGTATGGCGATACCGCAGACGGGTCCTGGTATTTCCAGTTATTGCGCGACGGCCAGAATATTCTGGAGTTGCGCAATCACCTGATGTTCGGCCAGAACCATCTTGGCAACGCCGGCCACCAAGGCCGCAGCAATGCCGCCGATCTGCCCGACAACTTCGAGGTATGCGGCTGCAACGGCGTATGCAAGGGCACGATCGTCAAGGCGATCAAGGAGCAAGGTCTGTTTACACTGGAGGATGTGCGCAAGCACACCAAGGCTTCTTCCTCATGTGGATCATGCACGGGGCTGGTCGAGCAGCTCCTCTCTTCCGTTGTCGGCGGCGCCTACGCGCCACAGGACATATCGAAAAAGCCGATGTGCGGTTGTACCGAATACACGCATGAGGAGGTGCGCCGGTCGATTCGCAAGGAACACTTGCTCTCGATTTCCGAAACGATGCGCTTCATGGAATGGAAGACGCCGAACGGCTGCCCAAGTTGCCGACCGGCGCTCAATTACTACCTGACGTGTGCCTTTCCGCACGAGGTGCAGGACGACCCGCGCTCGCGCTTCATCAACGAACGCGCACACGCCAACATTCAGAAGGACGGCAGCTATTCGGTGATACCGCGCATGTACGGCGGTGTCACTACACCAGCCGAACTGCGCCGTATCGCCGAGGTGGCGGAGAAATACCGGGTACCAGCGGTGAAAGTCACCGGCGGACAACGCATCGGCCTGCTCGGTGTAAAAAAGGAGGATCTGCCGGGTATCTGGCGTGACCTCGACATGCCTTCAGGGCATGCTTATGGCAAAGCCCTGCGCACGGTAAAGACCTGCGTCGGTTCGGAGTGGTGCCGCTTCGGTGTGCAGGACTCGACCGCATTGGGCATCCGTCTGGAAAAGACTTTCGAACGCATGTGGGCACCGCACAAGACCAAGCTTGCCGTGTCCGGCTGCCCGAGGAACTGCGCCGAGGCCACGATCAAGGACGTTGGTATTGTCGGGGTCGATTCCGGCTGGGAAATCTATATTGCCGGCAACGGCGGCATTAAAGCCGAGGTCTGCGAATTCCTGGTCAAGGTCGGGACGCAGGATGAGGTACTCGAATACGCCGGCGCCTTCATGCAACTTTACCGCGAGGAGGCGCACTACCTGGATCGCACGGTGCATTTTGTGCAGCGCGTCGGTCTCGATTACGTCAAGCGATGCATCGTCAAGGATACAACCGGCCGCCAAGCGCTTTACGCGCGGCTTCTCGACGCACTGGGTGTCGAGAAGGACCCGTGGGCAGAGCGCGTTGCCGGTGTGGAGGCGCAGGAATTCCGCACGATCAGGTTTTTCGGCAAAAACGAAATGAATGGAGGGAGCAATGAGCAATTGGCTGAGAGTCTGCCCGCTTGAGGATATTCCGCGGCTGGGTTCGCGCGTTGTGAACAACGGGGATATCGATATCGCCGTATTCCGCAATGCCGAAGACGAGATTTTCGCTGTTGATGATCGCTGCCCGCACAAAGGCGGGCCGCTGTCGCAGGGTATCGTCTTCGACCGGCGCGTTTCCTGTCCGCTACACGGCATGATTATTCATCTTGACACCGGCGAAGCCGCCGCGCCTGACAAGGGTTGCACGCACAAATACCGCGTGCGGGTGGACAAGGGCAACGTGTATTTGAACCTCAACTAATCATAGTAAAAAGGAAACCTGCCATGTATCTCGATACCATTGACCATTTTGCCGCTCTCGCCGCCAGGAAGGCCGCCGCCGCGCGCACTTCGCTGCCGGCTTTTGTCGTCGCCTCTATGATGGCCGGCGTCTACGTGGGTTTGGGCATCATTTTGATTTTCAGCGTCGGCGCCACGATCGACCCTGGCTGGCAGCGGTTGGTAATGGGCGCCTCCTTTGGTATCGCCCTGACCCTGGTCGTGTTCGCCGGCTCCGAACTGTACACCGGCCACACCATGATCATGCCGATTGGCCGGCTGCGCGGTCGCGTCAGCATGGCCGATCTTGGCCGCGTATGGGCGCTGGGTTGGGCGGGGAATCTCGCCGGCGCTGTCCTGCTGGCGCTGATTTTTGTCGCGGGTGGCGGTGGTGTGCTGCTTGGCGATGGCGCATTGCTGCTGCAAAAAGTGGCGGCGGCGAAAATGAATGCGCCCGCCAGCGAGCTGGTGGCGCGCGCCATTCTGTGCAACTGGCTGGTCTGCCTGGCGCTGTGGATGGCCGCCCGCACCAGCAGCGACACCGCCAAGCTCGGTGTCATCTTCTGGTGCCTGTTTGCCTTCATCGCCAGCGGCTACGAGCACAGCATCGCCAACATGACGGTTTTCTCCATCGCATTGCTGGCCGAGCACGGTGAAAAGGTATCGCTCGCCGGCATGGCGTACAACCTGCTGTGGGTGACGCTGGGCAACACCATCGCCGGCGCCCTCTTCATGGCGACCGGGTACTGGTTCGCCTCGAAACCGTCTCTGGCGGCACAGCCTACCCTAGCCGCAAAACCCGCACCGGCACTATAGCCAGGCGGCGGGAAATTGTGGTGCCCGTAAATAAAGCGGGGTTGGCCGGTACTTCAACTTTCACGGCGAGCGCGCCTACAACGTGTAAGCACATCCTCCCTGGAGTCTCCCCGGCTCCTTTTCAAGGGCACCTTGCGGTGCCCTTTTTTTAACCGGAATGTTTCAAAATTCGGACGATGACTGCGCCAAATTCTGTTTTGTGGCGGAATTATGTGAAGGAATGTCGAAGTTATGCATACGCCCGACTGAACGAAACAAAAGACCGGCGGGGCGCGTGCAACTTATGGAAGATTCGGGCTGGGTGTATGCTGTCAGCCAATAGTGATGAGCTATTGCGGACACCCGATAAAGAACATGAACAGCAGATCCAACTTTTCAAACTCAGGTACGGTTGTCTCG
>Ga0210050_1003112_pt1 | contig 15033 bp, 14 predicted proteins | sample CryGey132114_all_FD_185463 | JGI IMG/M metagenome (GOLD analysis project Ga0210050, IMG submission 185463) | Groundwater microbial communities from aquifer - Crystal Geyser CG22_combo_CG10-13_8/21/14_all (SPAdes) (version 2) | ecosystem: Environmental > Aquatic > Deep subsurface > Groundwater ...
TCGCGAATAATTCGTCCTTGTTCAAGTGAATCAGCGGAAATCTCGCGAATAATTCGTCCTTGCTCAATTAAATCAGCGGAAATCCCGCGAATAATTCGTCCTTGTTCAAGTGAATCAGCGGAAATCTCGCGAATAATTCGTCCTTGCTCACATGGATCAATGGTAATCCCGCAGATAATCTGTCCTTGCTCACATGGATCAATGGTAATTTCGCAGATAATCCATCCTCGTTCAAGTGGATCAGTGGTAATCCCCTTAATATCTTGACCGATATCAGGGTAATTTTCGGGTAAGTTAAGATAAGTATCTATGATACGGAGGGCTACAGCTTTGCAAGTAGCGGTTAACTGCTTTTGGGTTTGGGGGCTTTCGTCCCCTGGTGTAATATTAAATACCTCTTTCAATTGTTTGAAAACTTCACTAGGAGGAAGATTATGATTAGCCTCAATCCACTGTCGGACGGTCGTTGGGTTGTCCATTTTGTCAACGTCTCCCATTTGTTCTGTCAGATATTTAAATTAAATTATATCAAAAAAAATTATTTGTCAAGGAATGAATATTAAAATCCAGCCGGACGACGCTGCTGACGCCTTGGCAGTGGCGATTTGCTGCGCCAATTCGCAGATGTGGGGGTAGAATTTTGATGCTGGATTTACAATGCTCAAATATGATATAATAAAATTATAAAACTTGAGCAAAGCAAAAAGAATTAGATAGACCAAATCCTCTCCACCTTCAAATTCACCGAGTAATAACTGAGTGATATAAGAATACGCAAAAATTGCAGATTATTTTGTAAATTCAGCCATTAAAATTTATTTAGAAATCAGGATTTAAAAAATATAAATTGATTCCAAAGGAGGAATGTGCCTCAACTTAGGCAAAACATTATAACTGGAGAATGGGTGGTCATGGCGCCGGAGCGCGCTAAACGCCCCAACGAATATGTGACAGCTGATACCATTAAACACCAAGTGAAAGCTGAGTGTCCTTTTTGTGTTGGCAAGCCAACATACGGGTCGCGCATTAAATCCGAGGACACCGCCAATATCTATGTGGCTCCCAACAAATTCCCGGCATTTTTACCTGAGGAAAATATCAGCGTCAGGGGTTATTATCCAGAAAAAGGATTTTACCGCGTGAAGCCAGCGATCGGCGGACACGAGCTGATTATTACTAAAAATCACGATCATTCGCTTGATGCTATGCCCAGAAATATCTTGGAAGAAATGTTTCTTGCGATCCAGCGAAGGTATTTAGTTTATGCGAAAAATGATTTAGTTGAGTATGTGATGGCAATTTATAACCACGGACCCGTGGCTGGCGCCTCAATTGAACACGGGCATGCCCAGCTTTTCTCCTCGAGCATTGTCCCCAGTCTTATTGTCAAAGAAAAACACGGCTCGGAAAAGTATTTTGAATTAAATGGAGTGTGCGTATATTGTGATATGATCGAGCACGAGAAAAAAGAAAAAATCAGAATGTTGGCTGAAACCGATAGTTTTGTAATGTTTAATTTTTTCGCCTCCCGATTTCCATTTGAAATTTGGATTGTGCCTAAAAAGCATAGTAGTAATTTTGAAATCGCGGGGTATAGCATTATTCGCGACCTGTCTAAAATAATGCGACGGGGCTTGGATATGTTAAACGAGACATTGAACGATCCTCCGCTTAATTTTTTCATTCATTCTCTGCCCACTACCAGTGAAAACGCGGATTATTATCACTGGCATTTGGAAATCGCTCCTCGGGTAACTGGCTATGGCGGTTATGAAATCGGTTCGGGCGTGATCATCGATATCACCTCGCCCGAGGAATGCGCCAAGTATTTGAAGCAGAGTGAAAAGCATTGAAACTAAAAAAGCGAGGTTGTATGAAAATTTTAATCACTGGCGGAGCGGGGTTTATCGGTTCGCATGTGGCTGACGAATATATTAAAGCCGGGCATACGGTGGCAGTGGTGGATAATTTAGCGACTGGGATTTTTGAGAATATTCATCCAGTGGCAAAATTTTACAAAACCGATATTAAAAATCACCATAATCTTGACCGAACTTTTAAACGATTTAAACCTGATGTTGTAATCCATCACGCAGCGCAAGCTGAAGTTCGCCACTCGGTTGATGATCCGTTGTTTGACGCGCACACCAATATCATCGGCGGATTAAATGTTTTAGAATGCGCTCGCAAATATCAAGTAAAAAAAATAATTTACGCCAACACCGGTGGCGCGCTCTACGGCGAAGTGCCGCCATCAAAATTGCCGGTTAAAGAGGATTACCCGATTTATCCAGCGTCGCCGTATGGAATGAGTAAATTCACATTTGAAAATTATTTAGATTTATACAGCCGTTTATATGGGATAAAGTATACCTCGCTTCGTTACGCTAATGTCTACGGTCCGCGCCAAAATCCTAAAGGCGAGGCAGGCGTAGTGGCGATTTTTTGTGGAATGATGCTGGCTGGGCAAACCCCGAAAATTTTTGGCAATGGCAGGCAAACCCGCGATTATGTGTATGTCGGCGATGTGGCGCGGGCAAATTTGCTTGCCCTTAAAAAAGGCGATAACCAAAAAATCAATATCAGCACTGGCAGGCAAACAAGCATAAATAAATTGTTCCGATTGGTTGCTCAAAAAACCACGTTCAAAAAACAGCCCTTGTTTGCGCCAGCGGTAAGGGGTGAGCTAAGACGCGCCTGCCAAGATTTTACCCTGGCAAAAAAAATTCTCGGTTGGGAGCCATTGATGAATTTAGACAATGGGGTGGTTGCAACGATTGAGTATATTGCGCAATTAAAAATGTGATATAATAAAATTAAATGTAAAAAATAAACAATGAAAAAACAAATTTTTTTCAAAAGAAACTCGCTGATTGTATCGCTTTTAATCGTGGCGGTTTTCTCTGCGTTGGTTTGGATAATGCGCTCAAATGGCTATTTAAGCGCTGATTCCAGCCAAGAAGTTTTCGCCAAGTTGGAACGGGACGACCAGAGAAGGCAAGACCTCTTATTATTGAAAAATTCCATTGACGCGTACTACACTGCCAAAGGTGATTTTCCGTTAACCGATGGCTGGATTGCGGAAAATGACAGAAACGAAGGAGTGGCGCCAGCAGATTTTTTCGTATATCAAAATGGCGAAACTTATAATGATTGCATAAAAAAACATCCGACCGAAACCAAAAGATGTCCGAGCAATGAGTCATTGGCAGAACTACTTTTGCCGGATAAATTTATCGCGGAAATTCCGCTTGATATTCGCTCTAAAGCAAACACAGGCGGATATTTAAGTTATATGTATTATCGCGACGACTGGTGCGGAGGTGATAAAACGACCTATGGTCTTTATGCTCAGCTTGAATCGCCGACCGCGTCCGATACCCTCTCAATGCTCGTAGGAAAATGCTCGGAGGCAGGGTTTGACCCCAAGAATTATAAAATGAATTATCGACTAAGCGGTGATGCGTCAGAAGTTGATGAAGCCAATACTTCGGCTAATATCCCCAATATTTCATATCCGCACAACCCGGAAAATATTATCAATTTAAACGGGAAAGTGGCGTTTCATTATTCACTGGCTGATTTGCCGGCTGATTTTTCCGCCATTTACAGATTGGAATTAAAAAAAGGCTGGAATTCGTTTGCTCTTCCGTTTTTATCAAAAATAAAAAATACCAGTCAAGGCGCATTTTTTGGTCTGCCGAAATTTAACAACAAAATCCATTTGTATTCTTGGGGCGCGAATTGGCAGGTGTTAAATGAAAAAAGTAACCACAATCTTGGTGAGGGGTATCTAATTTATAGCCCAAACGATCAGACCGTTTCACTTGATAATTTTGAAAGCATTATTTTTTATGACGACAAAACTCCGATTGAGATCCCCTTGAATTTTAATCAAGCCACTGCCACCGGCAAATGGACATTGGTAGGTAATCCGCTATTTAAAAACTTAAAAGTGTCTGATTGGAAAGTGAAATACAACGGAAATAAAATTAAATTTGAAAATGCTTCGCCTTGGGTGGAAATTAAATACAATAATACTTTTGGCGTGCCGGTGCTTGAGGGAGGAACCCAGTATCGCACCGCAGACACAGTCAAGCCAGGTCAAGCTTTCTGGATTGCCTCCAAACTTCCCGGGGTAAAACTAATTATTCAATAATGAAAAAATATATTATATTGGTTATTTCATCCGCTGTTTTGTTAGTCGCCGTATATGTGGCGACATTGTTTATCCCTCAAAGACCGAGCGTGGAAAGCGAGTACAATAACAACGCGATTCAGTCTTTTGAAAATGCGGATTTGGGCGATGAATTAGCGCCGCCAGTTCCAGAATTTTAATTATGATTAGATTTTTACGCGGGAAGGTGATAGATAATTTTCCCACCATTATTGACGTTAATGGCGTTGGTTATGAAGTGAGCACGCCAGTTGATTTTATGATTGGCGACAAAATCGAGGTATGGACGCATCATTTTGTTCGCGAGGATCGGAACGAGCTTTACGGGTTTAAAGAAAAAGACGATCTAAGGTTTTTTGAACTGCTACTTGATGTTTCAGGGGTTGGTCCAAAAGTGGCGCTGTCGATTTGTCGGGGTCTGACCAGCCAAAAAATTGAAGAAGCAATCGTGGGGCAAGATGTGCAGATGCTTACCACTGTGCCGGGGCTGGGTAAAAAATTAGCTCAAAAAATTATTATTGAGCTTAAATCCAAACTCGAAAAATCAGGCGCGGTTGATTTTAAAAAATTTCAGGAGTCGTCGGAGGTGGCAGACGCGCTTAAATCGCTTGGCTATTCGCAAAAAGAAATCTATGGTATAATAAAAAAAGTTCCGAGTAATCTGTCCAGCACTGAGCAGATTTCTTGGGCGCTACAAAATATGAAAAAATAACAAGTATGCAATTTTCAGTTTTAAAATTATGGGCAGATATAGTGGTTGTTTTAGTTTTTGGGATTGCGCTTAATTTTTTAATCAGTATAAAATATGTCCTTGCCCAGCCAGATTTGCCTGATCTGGGAAGCGATGGATCAGTGCTTGAGGATCCAAACAGCTCGAGTTTTTCAGATAGTAATATTTTTTTTGAAGATACTAATTTAAATTCTGACGCAACGGTGGACACCACCGCTACTTCTGCGACTGATGCGACCGCTGATACTACGGCTACCACTGCCACAACTTCCACCAGCGCGACAACGGTTTCAGTGGCTGACAGTAGCACTGGCGCGGACACGGCAATTGTTTTTAGCTTGGCTGGCGGTTTATCGCTTGTGACATTATTAATTATAAATAAAATGGCGCGCTTATGAATCAAAAATATTTATTGATTTTATCACTGGCAGTGTTTTTTGTCGCGTCAATCGCGCTTACTTGGTATATTGCGACCAAGTGGAAAATTTCAGCTAATGTTGCGCCTGTGGCAACTACCACAAAAACCGCTACGACCGAGCCAGCCAGTACCACCCAAACAAATGTCGCCGTAAACACTACGGCTGAGTTGGTAAATTTAATTTTGCAACCAGGTTTTAATTTGAAAACAATCCCGTATTATCTGGCGCCTAGCGACGGAAAGAATATATTTTCACAGCTCAAATCTAGCGAAGCTTTTATCTTGATTGGAGAGAAATGGAGCAGTTTGCTGGAAACCGGCTCGCTATCGCCCGGGCAAGGGGTGATAATAAAATCCGGTGAAGGAGAGGTATATAAATTACCAGTAAGCGCGACCAAGGTTGACGAAACAAAACCCTTTACCATTCATTTGAAAACCGGCTGGAACGCCATTGGTAATCCGTTTTCATTTGATGTAAAATGGAATCCGATAATCAAAGTTGCACAAGGAAGCACCACGTTTGCCAAAGCGACCGAGGCTCATATTTTATCTGGCGCCAAACGATATAGCGCGGCTGGCAAAGAATATGAAGACATTGCTACTGATAGCGCTTGGAAAACCTTTGAAGGACTTTTAATCAAATCAGGTGGGGAGATGGATTTAATCATCGACCCGACCTTAAAACCATAAAATAACAAAAATTATGAAAAAAAGAATTTTTATTACTTTGTCCTCTGCGGTGGTGCTGGGCGTGGTGGCGGTTGCCTCTGTCACTTATTTTTCAACTCAAAAATTAATCATCAGCGCGGATCAAAAAATTAGCGCCAATGTCGTGGCGTTTTCAGTTCTTGACCAAAAAGCAAAAATTGGCGAGGCAGTGGGGGGCGAAGTAGCGGTAAATGCGCCGATGAGAATTGCTTCGATGGATTTGTATTTTCAATATGACGCGAGCGCGCTGAAAGTGGATCGAGTGGAAATAGCTGACAGCTACAAAGATACGGTTTCTGCCAACGTAAATGTTTCGGATTCAAGGATCCGTTTTTCATCCAGCGCCAAAGGGATCTATTCAGGCGCTATCGCCAAAGTTTTTTTTGTCGCTCAAAAATCAGGCGAGACAGCGGTAAGTATATCAAATGACTCACGCGTCACTAATTTGCAAGGCGAAGATATTATTTTGGTCTATAAAAAGGGAAAGTTTTTGGTGGAGTAGGGCTTGGTATAAAATTTGCGCCTAATTTTTTTTAAAAAAACCCCAGCTTGGCTGGGGCGCAGTGGTTGGCAATTTTGATGCCATTTAAAGCTCGGATATTTTTGTCGGATAAATTGTTTCCAGCGATTTTTGCAAAAAGGTTCTGGCTCTTTTTAGCTCTGTTATAGCAGAGCCAGTATCGTCAGTCTTAAGCGCGTCTGACGCTCTTTTCATTCTGGAAACAGCATGTCGCGCGCTGTTTCTAGCCGGTCGGCACAGAATTGCTAGCTCTAATTGGCTAGCTCGACTTATCAGCGCTTGGCTAATTGTTTGCTTGGATTGCAGTATTGTGCTTGACGTAAATTGTTCTAAATAGCTATCAAGCATTTTAATGGTGGATTTAATAACAGAAATATATTGCCCAATCATTTTTTTGCTGGCTTGTTGACGCGCGGCGATAATCGGCGAAATAGCATTGATTGAATCTTGCCTATTTCTAATTGCTTGGACCATTTTTTCAATTTCTGGAATGATGTTAGACAATATTGCCCTGACTGCGCTTATTCTGGCGCCAAGAAGTGTAGCTTTTTCAGCTACAAAAGCTTTATCATTATCATAGCAAAACCGGAAAAGCGCTTGAACGCGCGCCAGCGCTTGAGCTAATACTTGTTTTTCCTCTGAGGATGGATTTTTAGGAAAGGAAAATTCCTGTTCTTCCAGCTCGGCAAGCGCCATTTCAAGCTGGATTTCTTCTTTAAGGTATCCTTCTTGGATGTTGCCAAGAATATGGCTTTGCATTCTTTGAAAATGAAGCAAGTCGTCAACAAATAAAAATACATACAAATATCTCTCGTTGCCTTTTACGATCCATTGGTTGGGAATTTGTGTTTTTCTTTCCAGTTCGTTAAATATCTTTTTTGCTTTGGGTGATTTGATTCGTAACCAGCAGGAAACCAAAATTGTACCCACTGGAATTTGTCGATCGTTTCGCCCCCACAATGTCCTGCCGGCTGGATTCTTTTTTCTGGTTGCAATACCGACTGCTTTGGTTGATTTTGAAACAATATACGCGCCAGGCGCGCCCGGTATTTTCTGGAGTTCGATTGCCTTTTGGTCAATCCATAGTTTCATTACATAGAGAAATTTCATCGCGATTTCATATCTTCGCAATGCCATTTTCCGTCCTCCTTGTCAAAGCGCAAAATACTCATACCAAATTAAGTATAAACTTTTTAGCCAATAAATCAAGTATGATAGTTGGCTTGTTGCATGGGTTTTAAATTTATTTTTTACTAGTGAATTAGAGAAAATTTGTTATGATAAAGATATGCTTGATATAAATTCAAAAATTGAAACAATTTACGGCGTGGGCGAGAAAGCGCAAAAAGAATTGGCAAAAATAAGTTTAGCCACGGTTTTAGATATACTTTACTATTTTCCCTGGCGATACGACGACTGGACTGATATAAAACCGATTCGCTCCATTAGGATAAATGAGGAAGCGGTTGTTTTTGTAACGATTAAAAAAATTTTTATCCAACGTACGATGCGAAAAAGAATGATAATTATCAAGGCAAAAATCTCAGACGAAAGCGGAGAGATTGAAGCCATTTGGTTTAACCAACCGTTTTTGGAGCGCGTTTTGACAGTCGGGTCAAAATGGTACTTGGTTGGCAAAGGCGCGTTTTTTAACCAACAAAAGATATTCTCCGTTAAAGCCCAAGAAAAAACAGCGCAAATTGTCCCAATCTATCATTCGTCAGGATTTCTAAAATCAAACTTTTTTCGACGAATTATTAAAATATGTCTGGGCGCAAATAATCAAATTTCTGAATATCTGCCTGATTTTGTGATGCAAAAGTTTCGATTGATGGAGCTTCAAAGCGCCATAAATTTTATTCATCAGCCTGCCAGTAATCCAATTTTGCAAAAAGCCAAAAGGCGACTGGCATTTGACGAGCTATTTATAATCAGCTTGTCGCTACTTTTATTACGGCAAAAAAGAAATCGAAAGAAAGCTTTAGTTGCGAAAGCGCCAGTTGATAAATTAAAAATTTTTACCGAAAATTTACCATTTAAATTGACTAATGACCAAAGGCGCTCGGCTTGGCAAATAATTTTGGATATGGAAAAATCTCGACCGATGAATCGCTTGTTGCAAGGCGATGTGGGATCGGGTAAAACCATTGTAGCGCTTCTGGCGTCCATTTCAGTGCTGGAAAATAGTTTTCAGGTTGCATGGCTGGCGCCGACCGAAGCGCTGGCGCGCCAGCACTTTGACACTATCAATAAATTTACTGGCAATAAATTAGCCATCGGACTATTGACCAGCTCTATCGCCAAATATAAAGATAAAAAAATTTCCAAAGTCGAATTGATTAAAAATATCGCGCAAGAAAAAGTTAAAATTATTATCGCCACGCACGCTTTGCTTGCCAATAAAGTTATCATCCCAAAATTAAATTTATTGATCGTTGACGAGCAACATCGTTTTGGCGTAAAACAGAGATCCCAACTCATTGGCGCAAAAAAAAGCTCTCCGCATTTTTTGTCAATGACTGCTACTCCGATCCCGCGCACTTTGTCGCTGGCGCTTTACGGCGATCTGGATATTTCAATTATTCGCGAAAAACCATTGGGTAGAAAAAAAATTATCACAGAATTAGTAGGGGAAAATTTGCGATCGCAAAAGTATAACTTTATTGAAAAACAAATCACCAGCGGTCGGCAAGCTTTTATTATTTGCCCTTTAATAGAAGAGCCAGAGCCAAGTAAAAGCCTGTTTGATTTAGATAAAAAATCAGTGGTAGCAGAATATAAAAAAATTAAAAAAAAAGTTTTTTCGCAAAAAAAAGTGGCGATGCTTCATGGAAAAATGAAACCAAAAGAAAAGCAAAAGGTTATGCAAGAATTTAAAAACGGAAAAATTGACATTCTTGTTTCAACCGCAGTGGTAGAAGTAGGAATCGATATTGCCAACGCGACAATAATGATGGTCGAGGGCGCTGATAAATTCGGTTTGGCGCAACTGCATCAATTTCGTGGTCGGGTGGGCAGAAGCGACCGCCAGTCGTATTGTTTTTTGTTTTCGTCAAGCGCCAATGAAAAAACTCATCAACGACTTATGGCAATGGAGCAATTGGACGATGGTTTTAAATTAGCGGAAATTGATTTGAAAATGCGCGGTCCGGGAATTTTCTCTGGCATCAAGCAATCCGGCTTTGGCAATTTGAAGATGGCTAGTATTTTTGATACAATGCTGTTGACAGAGGCAAAGCAAGGCGCGGAGTTGACTTTAAGTCGCGGACTTAAAAATTTTCCGATTTTAGATGAAAAAGTTACAGAGTTCACTCAGCACGAGCATTTGGAATAAGGGCAGTAAAGCCAAAATGTGGTTTGAAAATTACCGCACAATTTTTGGACTTATTTTAATTTTTTCAATTTTGTCTGCTGGGGTTGTGTATGTTTTTTCGCAGTCGCGAGCAGTTGGTCCGACCTTTAATAGTCAGATGGAATCGCTAAAAAAGCAAAACGAAGAATTGGTAGCAAAATTAAAAAATGTTGAGGATAAGCATAATCAATTAGTGGGTGAATTTCAAAATGCCAAAAGCGAGGCGGAAAAACAAGTGGCAGGCGAGACAACCGAAAGTGTTTCAGTTAAAACGATTACTCAAAATTCCAGTTCGGCAGTGCCATCGCCAGTCCAGTCTGGAAAAATCAATGTGAACACCGCTTCTGCCAGTAGTCTTGATAGTTTGCCGGGCATTGGTCCGTCATACGCCGGACGGATTATTGATTATCGCGAAGCAAACGGCGGGTTTAAAGCGATTGAGGAAGTGATGAATGTCAAAGGTATCGGACCAAAAACTTTTGAAAAAATTAAGGATAAAATTACGATATAATACGCAAATACACAGTTAGCACAGATATAAAATTTTTTGCCGAGGTGGTGAAATGGCAGACACGCCAGCTTTAGGAGCTGGTACCCGTAAGGGTGTGGAGGTTCGACTCCTCTCCTCGGCACCATTAGGAAACTCATCAGTTTTTTTGAAGCCAAAATTTGACATTTCCGATTTGGTGCAGGATAATTAAAATAGTTCAAACGCATTTCGCCACTTGCGGTGGCGAGGAAAATCCCGCCCGCCCGAATTCTTGAATTTTAGAAAAACTGCCAAAGAACCTGAAATTTCGGAAAAAATATCGTCTCGAACCACATTTTATAAAAGAAAATTTTTACATACTATTTGTAAGAAAGGATTACATATGAATGAATTCCCAAATATACAAAAAGAAGCGCATGAATTTAATAGATTATTAGATGAAGGGAAAGTTAGTAAAAAAGATTTACAGGAAAAATTAGTTGACCCAAAAATTTCACCAGAAGCTTTTCTTGAGCGTTTAAGGGCAGAAAAAGATGGCGAACTTCTGCTTTATTTAATCAGCATTCCGGGAACTTGTTCTTACATAACTAATAAAGAGCGTTTTGAAGTAACAAGAGAATTGTTAAAAAACGGAGAGTCAATACTACCGGAAGCAAAAGCAGATGGAGTGCTATCACTTCATGTTGCTTTATCAAATAATATTTCAACGATGGTTAATTCTGATTGGAATTGGGCTTGGGATCCCAACGAAGATTTTCACTTTGATTATGATATTTTCGAAAAAAAAGGTAGAACAAGAAGAAGGGGTGTAGGTGGCCTAATATTAAAACCAGAATTTTTACAGAAATTAGGGTGTAATCCTAATGATTCAGAATGGTTTTTAAAACTATCATATGAGGATTTTGAACAATTCAGTAGGCAACAAAAACAAACAAATCCCGATATTGACAGACGAGACATTCATTTTATCAGAGGCATGCAGTCTACACAACTATCGAAAGAAAATGTTTTTTCTGGTAGGAAGGTTGAAATAGATCATAGTAGTCAGGGGAGGAAAGGCATACCGGTTATTGTTGCTAACGATGGAATTCGAGCTGCAACTTTTTCTCGGGATGGCCAAACAAATCCGGTGCCAATTACTCCAAATGATGTAGCATTTTTATTTGAAGTCGAATTATTGGAAGATGAAGCAATACAGTACAAAACCGTTGCTAAAGGCAGGGATTGGGAAAAAGTCAGGTTTTTTAGGGTGGATGGACGAGAGGTTGCAGACGAAGACCTTGACAAAATTAGAAGTGAAGCGAAAGAAATGAATCTTTGGGAAAAGTATTCTGCTTATTATGATTTAGCTTATAAAGGCGCTTCAAAATTAGCAAGAAGAAGGGGATGGATAAATCAAAAGCATGAATAGCAAATATGAATAATAAATACTATTGCAAATTGTCAAAGATCGTGGCGAAGTCGCTCAAATTTTGGAGGGTTGGCCGTTCTCGACGCCTGTGGCGGTGAGGAGAAGCCCCTGCTTGCGTGGCCGAAGCCACTTCGACGAGGCGAAGGCCCGCGAAAATTCGGAAAGGTGGCGGAGCCGCGCCGCTCAAAACCGCCAAAGAACCTGTTAAAAACATCGGCTCGAACCATATTTTTGGAAAAGAAAATTTTTTCATAATATTCATAATTATCTTACAGAATATCCGGTCAACATTCTGTTATTAAAAAATTAATTTTATTTTTAAGAAAAAACTTATGCGCTTACAAAACAAAATTGCGATTATTACTGGCGCCGGCTCTGGTATCGGTCGAGGCATTGCATTGGCTTTTGTTAAAGAAGGAGCCAAAGTAGTGGTGGCTGATTGGTCAGAGGAGGGTGGGAAGGAAACGGTGGAACAAATTCGGAAAATAAACGGAGAAGTAGTTTTTGTCAAAACAGATGTTAGTAAAACAGCAGATATTGAACAGATGGTAAAAACTTGTTTGGACAAATTTGGCCAGGTGGATATTTTGGTCAATAATGCTGGTATTCATAGAGCTTACAATCTTCATGAAATGTCTGAGGAAAACTGGGATACGGTTTTAAATGTTAATCTCAAGAGCGTTTTCTTGGGCTCTAAAAGAGTAATTCCTGAAATGCTCAAACAAGGTAAAGGCAAAATTATAAGCATAGCCTCAATTGCTGGTTTGGTTGGATTTGCTCAAAGCGGTGCCTATTGCGCCTCTAAAGGCGGAATAATTGCTTTAACTAAAGAAATGGTCTTGGAATATGCTCCGAAAAAAATTAATGTCAACTGCATCGCTCCCGGGGTGATTAAAACCGTGATGACAAAAGATATGATTACTGACCCAGCCACAAAACAATTTTTAGAGAGCTCAACTCCTTATCCTCGATTAGGTGAACCAGAAGATATCGCGATGGCCGCAGTTTATTTAGCGTCTGATGAATCAGATTTTGTCAATGGCGAAGTTTTAGTTGTTGATGGCGGGTGGGTAGCTAAGTAGTTTTGCGTTTTGAATTTATACCATCAATAATAAATCAATCAAAAGAATTTGCCGCCAAAGAAAAACTTGTCGTACCTTCGGTAGATCTCCCGAAGGGAGAAAATTGTCATCGGTGCGGCTCCGCCGCATTTTCAGAATTTCGCGGGGGGCTTTCCTCGCCGCCGCAGGTGGCGAAATGCGTTCGGACTAATTCAAGAATACAGCACCATTAGGAAACTCATCAGTTTTTTTGAAGCCAAAATTTGACATTTCCGATTTGGTGCAGGATAATTAAAATAGTTCAAACGCATTTCGCCACTTGCGGTGGCGAGGAAAATCCCGCCCGCCCGAATTCTTGAATTTTAGAAAAACTGCCAAAGAACCTGAAATTTCGGAAAAAATATCGTCTCGAACCACATTTTGTAAAGAAAATTTTTAATAACAGAATACAATAACGATATTAGTGAGGGGTAAATGAAAAAATATTTATTATTTATTTTTCTTGGAATTTTGGGACTAATTTTAATACTATCATTGTATTATTTTTTAATTCGACCACATATTGGTGATTCCAACAATCAGATCTTTAAAAATAAAATTGGCGGAACCCCGTCTGAAATTAGTTTTTCCAAAGAAGATAGGGTTTATGTAACAGATGGGGGTTATCCTCAGGGTAACACGATAGAATCGCGATTTACAGGTTTTGCTATTTGGGAAGCCGACAGTGCTCTAAAAACAATAACGCCATATAGCTTAGATGCGCGACCAATTCAGGTAATCGAAAATTCTGATAAAATATTTATTAATAACGGCTCTGAAGCAAATGGTAAGTTTATCGTTATGGATAATACAACCAAAAAAATAGATAAAACTTTTGAGTTGAAATATACTGGTGTATCACCGTATTCTTTCCCTTATTTTTCAAATTTTTTCGAATATAATGACCAATTATTCTTAGTGGCTGGAGATGTGTCGAATAATTCAATTCCGACATTTATCTACAACAAGAAAAACCAGAAGCTCGAACAAACAGAAATTAAAACCGAAAATCAATCATTTTTCGCTATTAAATATATTGGTATTCTTAAAAATAAAGTCTACTTTTTTGCTACTGATTCAACCGAGTCGCGCTCCCGTCATCTTGTATTAGTTGATCTTGAAACTAAGAAAATAACCAATGATTTTAATTTAGGTGACAAAGCGCTGAAAGGAGAAGTTTCGGTTTTTGATACTGAGAAGAATATTATTTATGTACCCACAATTTCTTACAATGGAGAAAATAATAAAGAAGTTTCAGGGTCTTTACTGTCAATCAATACAATCAATGGTGAAATGAATGAACTAAAGTTACCCAATGAAATTACCGAAATTTCAGAAATGGATTTTGTCAAAAATAGATTAGTCTTTTCTAAACAAGATATACTATCAGGTACTATTTATGTCTACGACACATCTACTCAGCAGGTTGTTAAGAAGTTTAAAGTCGGAGACAGTATAGCCAATATGAAAGCTTCACCTGACCAATCAAAATTATATGTTTTAACTAATATTGTTAAGCTTGGGGATTCGTACCCCAGGATAGCCACAGATCCTAAATTGAAAGTTTTTGTTACTACAAATTTTCAGAAAACTGGCGAGATCAATGTGACACAAAAATAAGTTACCGCCAAAGAAAAACTGGAAATTGTTAAGGTGCATGTCTAAGGGCAAAAATTCGGTTGGTCGGTTTGTCGCCCCTCGCATCGCTCGGGGCGAAATATGTTAGAACTATTTTCAAGATATGCACCATTAGGAAACTCATCAGTTTTTTGGAAGCCAAAATTTGACATTTCCGATTTGGTGCAGGATAATTAAGATAGTTCAAACGCATTTCGCCACCTGCGGTGGCGAGGAAAATCCCGCCCGCCCGAATTCTTGAATTTTAGAAAAACCGCCAAAGAACCCGGAAAAAACATCGGCTCGAACCACATTTTGTAAAGAAAATTTTTACATATCATTTGTTGCAGAAATTCTCGGGAATTTCTGTTTTTGTTTTTAACCTGCACAGGCTGAGATACATCGGTAACAAATCTGGTATAATTAAGTCCTTAAAAAACTTAATAAAACTAGAGGAGTTATTTGATGAAAACATTCTACCTTAGCCCCGCCAACATTAGTCAGCCATTA
>Ga0210050_1003127_pt1 | contig 14983 bp, 13 predicted proteins | sample CryGey132114_all_FD_185463 | JGI IMG/M metagenome (GOLD analysis project Ga0210050, IMG submission 185463) | Groundwater microbial communities from aquifer - Crystal Geyser CG22_combo_CG10-13_8/21/14_all (SPAdes) (version 2) | ecosystem: Environmental > Aquatic > Deep subsurface > Groundwater ...
AAACTCTATCTCGCCAGCCACCACAGCCAGCTGCCAAATGATGTCTTTATCCTGCTCCAACCCCCATTGTTTATCGGGCAAGATTGAACTAACCATTTCTTCCCAGCTGCTTGCCCATAAATCATCCTTAACAAACCCATTAATCAAAGAATCATCTTTTTTAAAATTTAACCTGGCCATTCCTTTAACTTGCTTAAAACTGTTTATTTCCTTGAATGCTTTTTTTGATTTGGTTAACACGGCTATTTGATCATCCAAGACAGTGTAAAAATAGTCAACCAACTCCGTTGCCTCCAGTTTCCGAAGATCATCACTGCCATGTATCAGCCAGGCTTTTTCCAACTGCCCGCTCTCGCCTGGCAGAATAACCAAGCCAAGACGATCAATTACTGCATCGCCTCGCCAAATATTAGCCGCCATTTCATTTTCTAAAATAAACTTTTCCAAATAATCCTTGGCCTCTTGATGCTGATCCAGATAATTATTTAAATCATTATCTGCCAAATTAATTTCTACATAAGCCAAAGCGCTCTCTGGCGCATAAAGAGACAAACTTCTAAATTTTTCTTGATAGTTATCATACCAAAAAACAACGGCGATTAAGGCAATCGCCACTGCACTGATTATTAATAAAAATAAAATTTTCCCCTTATTCATAATGATGTCTTGACCTTACCAAAAATAATCAACTCGGTCAATTGTTTTGCACCTTGCCAAGCTAACTATTTTTTGCTAAGATTATACTAATATTTGTTAAAATAACCGAATAAAGTCAATAATTTAACAATTGATATTACGCAACTTTCCTTTGTCTGTCAGAATTATCTTTAAAAAGACATAAATTTTTTTCCAGCGAAAAAATTTACTCTATGGTTCGCAAAATTCCCCGATGTTAAATCGGGGACCAAGCAATTTTGCTCACCAAAGCTTTTTAAAAATAATTCTGCCAGACAAAACTGATTTTTACTAATTGTGCGTTGTTGGGGTAATATCAATAATAATTTAATAATCTAACAATAATTTTATGCAAATCCAACTGAACACCTTGCCAAAATCTCAAGCAGAATTAATTATTGAGATTACGCCGCAGGAATATCAACCGCACCTAGAAGCCGCGGCCAAAAAGCTTTCCCAGCGGATTAAAATTGACGGCTTCCGCCCAGGCAATGTGCCATATAATATTATGGCGCAAAAAATGGGCGAGGGGGAAATTATGAATGAGGCCTTAGATGAAATCATCAGCCGCACTTTTGTTAAAGCGATAGTAGAAAAAAAATTAGATACTCTTGACCAACCAAAAATAGATATTATTAAAATGGCCCCGGGTAATAATCTTGTCTATAAAGCAACAGTCATCCTGCTGCCTAATGTTGAACTGCCTGACCTGAACTCAATTAAAATTAAAAAAGATCAGATTAAAATTGAGGATAAAGAAATAGACCACGCCTTAGAACACCTGGCCAAATCTCGCGCTACAGAGGAACTAGTTGACCGAGCTGCTCAAAAAACCGATCTGGTAAAACTTGATTACAATATCGCGATTGCCGGCGTGCCTCAAGACGGCGGTCAGCAAAAAAACTTTGGAGTTTACTTGGGCGACTCGCACATGGTGCCGGGCTTTGAAGAAAACATCATTGGCTTAAAAATGAATGATGCAAAAAAATTTGACATCAAATTCCCTGCTGATTATTTCCAAAAGAATTTTGCCGGCAAGAATGCCGCCTTTGATGTCAAGATTAAGGGCGTCTATAAATTAAATATTCCCAGTCTTGATGATGACTTTGCCAGATCTCTTGGCAAATTTAAAAATTTAGCCGAACTAAAAAAACAAATCAAGCAAAATATCCAGGCAGAAAAAACGGCCGAACAGGATAAGAAACTGGAAAATGAGATGCTTAAAAAAATTATTGAAAAAACTAAATTTGATGATCTGCCTGATAAAATCATAGCCAACGAAGTTGAAGTTATTATTAATGAACTAGCGACCGACCTGACTGACAAGGGGCTGAAAATTGAAACTTGGCTGGCCAATATAAAAAAAACAATGGATGAATTTAAACATGATCTGCGCCCTCAGGCGGAAATAAGGGTTAAAAGCGCTCTGATTATTCGCGCCGTGGCGCACCAAGAAAATATTAAAGTTGCTGATCAGGAGCTAAAAGCCGAAATTGATAAACTTAAAAAAGTATACCAGAATAGCCCTGAAATAGAAAAACAACTTCAATTACCTGCCTACAAGGCACAGCTGGCAAATATATTAAATGGACAAAAAGTGGTAGAATGGTTAAAGAAGAAGATGATTAATTAGATTTTAGTATTTTAAAAAAGTATTTATATGAATATCGGCGCTCACATCTCTGCTAGCGGCGGAGTCCAAAATGCCCCCATAAATGCTACTCATTATGGCGCAGAATGCTACCAGTTTTTTTCACGCTCTCCCCAAGGAGGCAAAGCGCCAAACCTTGACCCTAATTTAATCAAAGAATTCAAAACAAATAATAAAAAATATAATCTCAAAAATTATTACCTTCATTCCCCTTACTATATTAATCTGGCTTCAGCTGAAAACCGTATCTATTATGGCTCAATCTCGGCTCTTAAAGAAGAGCTTAAAAGAGGCAAACTGCTGGGCGCCAAGGGGATGATGTTCCATCTTGGCTCTGCCAAAGACTTGGGCCAGACAGCCGCGATAAAAAAAGTAGTCAAAGCCATAAAAGAAATAATTAAAGACTACCAAGGCGGCTGCCAGCCATTAATTGAAATTTCAGCCGGAGCCGGCCTGATTATCGGCGATGAATTTGAAGAAATCGCAGAAATTATAAAAAAAAGCGAAACGGCCGCAACGAAAAATCTACTCGGCGTTTGTTTTGACACCGCTCATGCCTTTGAATCAGGCTATGATCTGCGTGAGGAAAAAGCTGTCCAAAAAACATTCAGCCAATTTCATAAACTCATTGGCCTAGAAAGATTAAAAGTCATTCATGTCAATGACAGTAAAACCGACCTAGGCTCCCACTCTGACCGGCATGAACACCTGGGTTATGGTAAAATCGGCTTGGCCGGCTTTAACGCTCTGATTAAATATTTTAAAACTAAAAAAATCCCCATGGACTTTATCATGGAAACCCCAACTGACGAGGGGATATTAAAAGATATAAAGTTACTGAAAAAATTAAGAGACACTCTATGATAATAAAAGTCAAAGTAACTCCCAAAGCTAACGTGAATAAAGTAATTAGAAAAGATGATCAATACCACGTTTACACTACCTTTCCTCCTGACAAAGGAAAAGCCAACCAGGCTGTCATCAAATTACTCTCAAAAGAATTATCTATCCCTAAATCAAAAATCAGTATTATTAAAGGCGAAAAATCAAGGGATAAAATTATTGAAATATCATAGACATAAAACCACCACTTCACAGTGGTGGTTTTATGGAGCGGGTAACGGGAGTCGCACCCGTTTCTCGTCCTTGGCAAGGACGCATAATAGCTGTTATACGATACCCGCGAACTAATAATTTAATTACATCTTAACAAAGAATTTCTAAATTGTAAAGGCAAATAAAAAATCCCTTATTCGGGGATTTTTGTTTTTGTTTTTGTGCTTATTCAATTGTAAAAATTCCTTCAAGCTACCTTACTTTTGTGATCTTTGATAATTTGTTTTATTGCTTTATTGACTAATCAATATTTGTTTTCTTATGCTTATTGATTTGTCCTTTTTTGATTATCAAATTTTGACTGCTACTAATTGAAAAACTATCAACTTCCATTGATAGTTAACTATTATCAGTATAACATAAATTTTAACCCGTGTCAAATTAGAAAATTTGACTAATAACTTAAGATTTAATATGCTGAATATAGTATAATAAATTAATTAATATTTTTGCCAGCTGGTTTTAAAAACAAACGGCTGGCACAAGGGAAAATATTTATGGAACTAAGTTTAGTTTTTCTAATCAGTATTTTGGGTCTGGTTATTTCCTTCCTGTTGGCTCAACATATTCTAAAGGAAGACCGGGGTACGGCCCAGATGCAGGAAATTGCCAAGGCGATAAAAGAGGGGGCAATGGCTTTTTTAAAGAGACAATATACAACAATCGCCATCATCGCCATTATTGGTACCGCGATTATATTTGGCATCTATGCTCTGTCAAGTAATATCAGTTTGGGCATAAAAACAGCCGTGGCTTTTTTAGTCGGCGCCTGTTTTTCCGGCTTAGCCGGTTATATCGGCATGTATATTTCTGTCAGAGCCAATGTGCGCACGGCGGCGGCGGCTAGCCGCAACATCAATTCAGCGGTGAAGCTGGCGATGCGGGGCGGAGCAGTGGCCGGATTTTTAGTGGTTGCCTTGTCTCTTTTAGGGGTGGCCGGGTTATTTGTTTTATATGGCGGCTTAAAAAATCCGGAAAATGTGCCCTTAACTGTTGTTGGTTTTGGTTTCGGCGCTTCATTAGTAGCGCTCTTTGCCCAGTTGGGCGGCGGAATTTACACCAAAGCGGCTGACGTGGGCGCTGATCTGGTGGGCAAACTAGAAGCTGGCATCCCGGAAGATGATATCAGAAATCCGGCAGTGGTGGCGGATTTAGTGGGCGACAATGTCGGTGATTGCGCCGGCAGGGGCGCAGATCTTTTTGAAAGTACGGCGGCAGAAAATATTGGCGCAATGATTCTGGGTATTGCGCTTTATCCTGTTTTTGGCATCAGCGGAATTTTATTTCCTTTGGTTGCCCGCGCTTTCGGTTTAATCGCTTCTGTTTTCGGAGTTTTTTCCGTTAAAGTAAAAGGCAAAGAAGATCCGATGAAGGCTTTAAATCGTGGTTTTTATGTGGCGGCCATCGTGGCAATGATTGGTTTTGCGATTGCCACCAAGTGGCTATTGTCCAGCCATTGGCTGTGGTTTTTGGCTTGTGGCGCCATCGGGCTAGCGACAAGCATGGCCTTTTTATACATTACTCAATATTACACCGAGTACCGCTTTAGGCCGGTTAAATCAATTGCCGAAGCTTCCAAGACCGGAGCGGCCACTAATATTATTACTGGTTTCGCCGTGGCCTTGGAAAGTACGGCCGTGCCAGCTGTCATTATCAGCGCAGCTCTCTTGGGCTCATATTTAATAGGTAAAGCTTCCGGCTTGGCCAGCGGCGGGTTGTATGGCACAGCAGTGGCTACAATGGGCATGCTGGCCACAGCCGGCTATGTTTTGGCTATGGATACTTTCGGACCAATTACTGATAATGCCGGCGGTATTGTAGAAATGTCAAAAGCTGACGCATCGGTCAGAAAAATCACCGACAGGTTAGACGCGGTGGGCAATACGACCAAGGCTTTAACTAAGGGATATGCGGTGGGCTCGGCGGCCTTGGCGGCTTTTCTTTTGTTTTCAGCTTTCTTAACTGATGCCAAATTAACCAGTATTAATTTGGCTAAGCCGGCAGTTTTTGTCGGCGGATTTTTGGGCGCGGCTTTGATATTTTTATTCTCTTCCTTGGCGATCAGAGCGGTCGGCCGCGGCGCTCATTATATTATTAATGAGGTCAGAGACCAATTTAAAAACAATCCGGGCATTATGGCAGGCACAGCTAAACCAGATTATGCTAAATGCGTGGATATCACCACTAAGGGCGCTTTAAAAGAGATGGTAGCGCCGGGGTTGGTGGCAGTTATTGTCCCAATCGCCGTCGGTTATATTTTTAAGGCTGAAGCAGTCGGCGCCATGCTCATGGTTGGAACTATTACCGGGGTACTCATGGCCTTGGTTTTAAATAACGGCGGCGGAGCATGGGATAATGCCAAAAAATTTGTTGAGGCTGGCAATCTGGGCGGCAAAGGCTCGGAAGTACACAAAGCCACCGTGGTTGGCGACACGGTTGGCGATCCTTTTAAAGACACGGCCGGACCATCGCTCCATGTTTTGATTAAATTACTGTCAACTTTAACCCTAGTGATGTTGCCATTGTTTATGTAATGAGGATTAGAAAATTTATTTATTATAAGAAAAAGGATACCACAATGTGGTATCCTTTTTTAATTTCATCGGGGCATATTATTTGATGCTTGATCCAGGAGGCTGCTAATAATAGTTAGCATTTTAATTAAAACCTCGGTGATCAAGGTAAATACCCCGGGAAGGAGCCATGATAGCGCTAAGAGAATTAGCGCTAAAGAAAGAGCTCCGCTAAACGCCTTGAACATGTTGGCGGCGTTAGTTAATAACGGAAAGCCCTAGCTTTAGGGGGACTAATCCCTAGCGCTATGAACATTGGTTCTCCTTTTGCCAACGTCGGCTCTTCCAGCAGCTGGCGGCAATCTTTGTCACCAATTACTGGAAGAGCTTGGGTAATCTTTTAAAGAGCTATTTTTTGACAGAAAGCCCACAAGCCAATACAGGTTGTGGGTTGTCAATGTTCGATCTGGAAAATAGTTGTAGGATTAAAACCATTTTCCAGGCCGGACATTTATTATTTGATTGTTTAGATTATAATAGCATATAGCCTGAATTTGTCAAACAGAATTTTAATCAGAAAAATATTTATAGAAATGAGCTTACCAGTCTTTTTCTTCCAGCGCGCGCCTGGCCGCGTCCATCTGCGCTTCCTGTTTACTCGTGCCATTTCCCTCGGCCACTAATTCATCATCTAAATAAACGCCAATCACAAAATCTTTGGCATGATCTGGCCCGCTCTCGCTTAACACCCGATAACTTGGGGTGATACCAACTTTTTCCTGTGCCAATTCCTGGAAATGAGACTTGGCATCCAGATACAATTTATTTTTTAGAATATGAGGCAGTTTGACTAAGAGATGTTCCGTGATAAATTCTTTAGCCGTCTGCCAGCCCATATCCAAATAAATCGCGCCGATCAATGCCTCGGTGGCATTGGCTAAAATATAATTCCTGGCTTTAGGATTAGCGTCTTTTGCCTCGCCGCGCGACAAATATAAATAATCATACAAACCAAATTCCTCCGCCACTTCAGCCAAACTGCCGCCATTAACCAAAGCCGCCCGCCAGTTAGTCAGCTCCCCTTCCGGATTTTGGTAGTTTTGATACAAATATTCCGTGACCACCAGCTCCAAAACCGCATCACCCAAAAATTCCAAACGTTCATTGTGGTTCAGGGCAAAGCTCGGATGTTCATTAATATACGAGCGATGAACCATGGCTACTTTGAGTAAATCTTTATTTTTAAAATTAACCCCAATCTTTTTTTCCAATTCTTTTAATTTGTCCTTGGACATAAAAATACCCCGCGACTAACCTACAAATCCGCTACAAATCTACAAATAGCTATTATTAAAATAGTACTCACAGATTTATATTTGATTTAATAGATCAATAAATTAATGAATAAAATTTAATACTTAATAATGCTAACCACTCTTTTTCTCCTCTCGCAGCTGCTGCTTGATTTTGTCAGGGGTGATGACATCATCATCCTCCGCTGCTATCTCCCTAAAAATCGCGCCTAAAACTCCATTGACAAAACGGCCGGATGAATCTCCCCCGTAAGCCTTGGCAATCTCTATTGCCTCGTTAATGGCGACTTTGGGCGGCACCTGCTTGGCGATCAAAAGCTCATAAATGCCGAGTCTTAAAATATTTCTGTCAATAATCGTGATTTTGTCAATGGGCCACTCCGGGGCATATTTGACGATGGTTTTGTCAATTTCACTCATGTTTCTGGTCACTCCCCGGACAAGCGTTTCAATAAATTTCTGATCTTCATGCAGTCCGGGCGCGAATTCTGCCATATTGCGCTCCATCACTTCAACTAATTTCTGGCTGCGATTATTAAAATCCCACTCAAAAAGTATTTGCATGGCCACGGTTCTCGCCAAGTGTCTGTTGGACATAATTTTCTTACAAATTAATTATTACTTTTTATTTTTTCTTCTCCTCTTTGCCGCCTTTGACAGATTTTTTCCTAAGCTTTTTAGGTACTTTTACCTTAAAAGCTTTATGCCCCCGATAAGTCCCGCAATTAGCGCAAGCCCTGTGCGGTCTGACAGGCTTTTTACATTTCGGGCAAACTGATAAATTTATCTTTTTCAGTTGCAGCTGCCCTCTTCTGACTTTCTTTCTGGAACTGGTGTGTTTTTGAGTTGGTGTTGGCATGGTGATTAAAGTTTAGTGGCTAAGATGTTATATCATAACTTAAAAAAATATTTTTGGCAAAATTACTTGATAATCTTATCAATTACCCCGTATTTTACCGCTTCTTCCGCGCTCATAAAATAATCCCGGTCAGTGTCTTTCTCAATTTTGCTTAAAGATTGCCCGGTATGCTTGACTAATATCCTGTTCAATTTATCTTTTATTTTTAAAATATGTTCGGCCCGAATTTTTACATCCGATGCCTGGCCTTCAGCTCCGCCCATAACCTGATGGAGCATCACTTCGGCATTGGGCAAAGCCAGCCTTTTGCCGGCAGTGCCGGCCGCTAAAATCACCGCGCCCATACTGCCCGCCATCCCCACGCAAATTGTTGACACATCGGATTTGACGTACTGTATCGTATCATATATCGCCATGCCAGCGGTGACTGACCCGCCCGGGGAATTAATATATAATTTGATGTCTTTTTCTTTATTTTGTGACTCCAAAAATAGCAGCTGGGCAATAATGGTATTGGCCAAACCGTCATTGATTGAATCGCCCAAAAAAATTATGCGCTCCTTTAAAAGCCGCGAATAGATATCATAGGCGCGTTCACCCATTTGACTTTTCTCAATCACTGTCGGAATTAAAAACATAAATTTATTTGTTTTAAAATTTTCACCCTGCGGGTGATCCGCCTTCCACGAATTTGAATTATTCACGAGAAAACTTGGCGGAAAAATTTAAAATTTAAAATTATACTATCCTCCACCCCTCTCCTTCTTGCTCCAGCCTGCCCTTGATGGTAAATCCCGCCGCTTTCTTGTGCCCGCCGCCGCCAAAATGCCTGGCCATTTCAGCCACATCCACCTGCTCATCAATCGCCCGCATACTTACCCTGATTTCTCCGTCTTTAATTTCTTTAATGATCATACTTAGCCTGGCTTCAGCCAGATTACTCAAAAAATTTGACATGCCTTCAGTTTCTTCGGTCCCGGCTTCTCCAATGTCTTCGGCTAATATCACGCTATAGGCAATATTAAGTGTATCATTTTTTTTAAGCCGCTTCAAGAGCCGCGACCATAATTTTAAGCCATCTTGAGTTTTTGTCTGATATAACTGGCGGCTAATTATATTAAATTTTGCTCCCCGTTGAAGCAGCTCCGCGCTTAGCCCTAGAGATTTATCATTAGTGGCGCTGTTCATAAAATTCATGGTATCAACTAATATCCCTGCCAGCAGTGAGGTGGCCATATCTTTGTTAATCACCACCTGCCAAATCCTTAAAATATCATATAAAATCACGCTGGTTGAGGATGCCTGATCGTCAACGATATTGATTGCGCCATAATTACTTGGGTGATGGTCAATATTAACTATTTTCACGCCCCTTGCTTTTAAGCGATTTAACTCGTTTTCTACCCCGCTATACTTTAGATCAGCCGTATCAAGGCAAATTACTAAATCAAAACTATGATTAAAAATATTTTTATCACTCCCAATCTCCTGACTGTGCTTTAAATATTCCAGATTAACCGGCAGTTCATTGGCTGAAAAAGCCGCGTAACTTTTATTAATACTTTTTAAATATGCCACCATGGCGGTCAGACAGCCGATGGTATCGCCATCAGGGTTTTTATGCCCGACTAATAAAATCTTTTGGGCATCTTTGATTAATCCGCCTGCTTCTTTTATTTGCTGCTCATTAATGTTTGTCTCTAACTTAAAATTCATATTAAATCAGTCTAACAAGAATTAAATTTAGTGTCAAATCCCTGCACAAAGTTATTCGCAAACAAAAACTCTGCCATAAAGCAGGGTTTTGTTTGTAAATTTTGAATTAATTATTGAACGGTTTTATTTTCTCGCAACTTCTTTAATAAACTTGATAATTTCTTCAGCTGAATCAATTGCTTTTTTGGCTTCTTTTTTGCCGGCTGGCGGATATTCAGTTAGGGGATATCTGGCAATCAGATAAAATTAGCTTAAGTAACTTGTTTCGTCCGCAAAATCCAAAAAATCTTTTTCTATCTCGGCACATAATTTTAACAATTTAGTCAAATCGTGAATTTTGGGAAAACTATTTTTATGCAAAATTAAAAATCCTTTTAAATATTTTTCCGCTGCCTGCTGGGCGATAAAACAAATTTGCGCATAAAAAGCGCCAAATTCTTCAAAACTTGTTTGCGCGTATTTTAAATCATTGTCACCAATCGCAAACCACTTTTTAGCTTGCTGGCTATTTTTTTGCTTCATACAAAACCTTGCCGTTTTGAATGATGTCTTTAATAAAAAAATCATCCACTAACAGACGACGTTTAATTTCTTGCGGTGTCATGACCAAAATATCAAAAGCAAAATCGGACCCCAATAAATATTTTCTCACTTCAGGAATTCTTTCATAAGGATTTTGTTTGGTATCTTTGATAATCAACAAATCCACATCGGAATCTTGATTTATTTTTCCATTAACATAACTGCCAAATAAAATTATCTTTTTAGGCTTATAATTCCTTAATTTCTTGGCAATGGTCAATATTTTTTTAGACATAAAAATATTTTGTCTGCTCTAAAACCTCATCGCGAATATATGGACTTAAAGCGCCTCGCGTCACCAGATCAACTGGTAAATTTAATTTTAGAAATTAAATCCTTAAAATTAATTTGGGGAAATGTCTTGTTCATACTTTTATCTTAGCATAAATATTTGAAAAGTAAAACAACTGCCCGTCAGATACAACCCCTTGACTTTTTTTGACAATCTGCTACAATAATGGTGTTATAAAATTCTTTGAAAATATGGTTTAGAAATATGAAACGAGCGCCTTGGACGCTATAAAATATATAGTTTTCAAAGCGCTCGGCTCAAATAAGAGACGGGACCGTAGCCCCGCGGCAAGGGGTATCCGCTCTCTAAAGTCCTTAAAGGATGTGGAGAACAAATCAAAAAGGAGGTGTGCAATGAGCACAAGCCAAAAAACAAGCGGTCTCTGGACAATGACAAAGGGTGAGTTTGAGGAAAGCGTCTCCGCGTTGGAGAAAGCAGTTGTGAAGCAGGGAGGTAATCCCCGCGATCTCTTCGATCTCTTCCGCACTGACGGTGAGTACGCCTGCCGCATCGCGCAAGCGATGATGCGTAAGGGTCTCGTTGGTTCCATCGAGTCACGGTTGGCTCGGTTGGTTCCCGGTCGGAACATCTTCGACGATGCCGACTGGATGAGCTACTACGACGCCAAGTTCACCAAGAAGCAGTTCCGTGAAGCCGGGAAGTTTCCGTGGGGCGAAGACATCCTCAACAGTTCCTGCCCATTCAACTCGGGCAAGCTGGTGAAGGACACACACTTCGCATTTCTGGGTCTGACCGCCATCAACGGATCGCCGCTCACGGTGGCAAAGTGGCTCGAACTGCATCCGGCAACGGGCCAGCCGAAGTTCTACTTCAACAACGATCCGTGGCACGTGGGCCAGCCCCACACCGATGTGGCGACCATGCAACTGCGCTGGTACTTGATGCTGAAGGACATCATTCCCGATTCCACGAGCAAGACGCCCGAGGAGCAGGTGGCAATGCTTCCGCCCGAGTACGAGGTGCCCAGCACCATCGCCGAAGTGACGAAGGACATTCTCGTCTTCCGTAAGACGGATGTTCGTCCGAATCCTTCTCACTGGGCGGCATGCACGGAACGCACAGTGAAGACCGACAAGGTCTCTGCTGGCCATGTCTCGTGTGTCGGCATCTTCGACGGGGACGGCCTCAGCGTCGACTACTGTTACGGCCTTCGCGACGACGTCGTTGGCCTCGGTGCGTCCCGGAAGTTCTGAACCTTGAATACTTGAGGGTTTGGCCCTCTCGTAACCTTGAGCCTTCGGCGCGAAATTTTTTTCGTAGCGCCGGAGGCTCATTTTCTTTTATACTAACTTCTGATACAATAACTTCGTCTGCTAATGCAGGTGTGGTCACGGCTTCACCTCGCGGACGCCTCTTCTTTTAAGAGGTCACCGGAGTATCGTTGTCCAAGGATAACGATAGCGTGTGATAAAGAGTAGAGATGGAACTTCTTGCTTGTTTCTGGTGGAGGTTCTGCCTTTCAAAGGGCAGATGCTCCCGAATTAAATTCAAGGAAGAGAGTGTATGGGCTCGCAAGAGCAGTAATACTCAATTCTCGGTGATATGGATGGGAACAAGCAACATATGTTCGCACCGGCTCATCTGCTGGCAATGTCTCATGTGTCGGCAACTTCGACGAGAACGGCCTCAACGTCAACAACTGGAACGGCAATCGCAACGACAACGTTGGCCTCGGTGCGTCCCGGAACTCCCATCTTTCTTCTATAAGAATGCTCTCCTTTTGTGGAGGGCATTTCTTTTAGCGGTCTCGGGTAGACTTTATCCAGCCCCCTAACATCCTACCTATTTCATCTACATTTTGTTCCAAGCGGATGTATTTCTTACTGTCCAATACCTTGGTGTCTTTACAAAGCCGAAGAAAGACACGCAGTAAGTTAAGTTTCGTGCTTGCTTTTTGGAGTATGGGTAATTTCTCTATTTTGGATAGCTGGCTTGCGCCGAGAATATATTCCAGAATTTCAAGGATAAGATCTTCACACCGCTGCCAGATAGTATAACGGTCTTGTTTGGATACGGTATTGCGAAAACCATAGAATTCTTTGTAGAGTTCATAGGTCTTTTTAAAAATTGGTATATCAAATTCGTCCATAGATAGATAGTATGAAAATTTACAAAAATGTTTTTGAAAAAATAATCTCTTTAGAAAATCTCTTTTTGGCGTGGGATAAATTCAAAAGCGACAAACAGAAAAGACAGGACGTGCGAAAATTTGAATGGCAACTTGAAGAAAACATTTTTAAGCTCCATAGGGATTTGAAATATAAAAGATACAAACACGGGGAATACGTCTCTTTTTACATTCAAGACCCAAAACAAAGACATATTCATAAGGCCACTGTCCGAGACCGCATACTTCACCATGCCGTCTTCGCCGCGCTTAGCCCAATCTTTGAGCCAACTTTTATCCCGAATTCTTTTTCTTGCCGTATCGGCAAAGGAACGCATAGGGGCATAGATATTCTGGAAAAAATACTAAAACAAGTAAGTGGCAATGCCTTTAAGCGGTGTTTTGTTCTTAAATGCGACATTAAAAAATTCTTTGAAACAATTGATCATAGAATTTTATTAGACATCGTCCGTAAACGAGTAAAAGACGATGATGCCCTGCGGCTTTTGGAAGAAATTATTGAAAGTTTTTCTTCTAAATACTCCACGCTTTTTCAAAGAAAAGGCTTGCCCATAGGCAATTTAACCTCTCAACTGTTTGCTAATATCTACCTTAATGAATTTGACCAATTTGTCAAACACCACCTAAAAATAAAAAACTACATTCGCTATACTGACGATTTTGTCATTATAGCTGGGGAAAGACTTTATTTAAAAAACATCATCGCCCCCATTCATTTCTTTTTTAAAAAGAAACTCGCTCTTGAGCTACACCCTAAAAAAATTACCATTCGTAAATTTCATCAAGGAATAGATTTCCTCGGCTACATTCTTCTGCCACATTATCGTTTACTGCGCGCCAAAACCAAGCAACGGATTTTCAGAAAATTAGAAAAAAGGGTAAGGGAATACAAGAATGAAACAATTAACAAACAAACTCTTGAGCAATCGCTCCAGTCCTATCTCGGCGTTCTTTCCCACGCCAATACATATAAACTTGGACAAAAAATGAAAAATCAATTCTGGTTTTGGCTAAGTGAATAGCCTGAGCATTCCAAAACCAAATATTAGGGCAAAAAAATAGCGCCACCATAGCGCTATTTTAAACCAAATCCCTGATTGGCTAATCATTTTTCTTCTATTTTTATCACCTCTATTTCATCTCCTCCCTTTATTTCTACTATGCCTTTAATTTTCATACCGCATTCCTGCCCGGCAACAGCTTCTTTGACTATCTCTTTGCCAGCTTCCAAACTAACCACTTGCGCCTGTTCAATTAACTCGCCGCCACAATAAATCTTGGCCATCAAATCCGACATAATTTTACCGCTCTCAACCCGGCCGCCGACAATCTGCCAATTTTTGCCAGTGCTAAATATTTTTAGCACTTTCAGTTTGCCTAGTGTCTTTTCAACCATTTCTACCCCGGCCACCCGCTTGATTTCCTCTTCAACAAATAAAAGCAGGTCATAAATCACATTAAAAAGCTGAATTTCAATATTTTCTTCCACGGCCTGCCTTTTAGCTTCAGCGGTCATCTTCACATTAAATCCCAATAAATACGCCTTGGAAGTCGCCGCTTGTTCCACATCCTTTTCCGTAATGTTGCCTAAGCCTTGTTTAATAATCACCAGCTTAACTCTGGTCTGATTAATTTTTTCCAGACTTTCAATAATCGCTTCAATGGAACCAAAGACATCGGCTTTTAAAATCAAGTTTACCTGCGGTTTCTCTTTTTTTTCTTCATCACTCTCACTCTCTTCAGTTTTAGTCGCCTGATGTTGTTCAACCAACCGGCTCAATTCCTTTCTATTTTTAAAAAGCTTCCTTATTTCTTTCCTGTCAGCCAATACTTGCAAAATTTCTCCCACCAACGGCACATTTTTTAATCCTAAAATTTTAACGGGCATTGAAGGCATCGCCCGATCCACCGCTTCTCCCTTCCAATTTTTCATCGCCCGAATTTTGTTTGCCCGCTCGCCAATTTTCACTATTTCGCCTTTTTTTAATATACCGTTATGGATTAAAGCCGTGGCCACCGGCCCTTCGCCTTTATCAATGTGCGATTCAATAATCGTGCCGACGGCTAAGCTTTTTTCATCAGCCACAATCTTGTCGCTCTCCATGTCGGCCACTAAA
>Ga0210050_1003128_pt1 | contig 14979 bp, 14 predicted proteins | sample CryGey132114_all_FD_185463 | JGI IMG/M metagenome (GOLD analysis project Ga0210050, IMG submission 185463) | Groundwater microbial communities from aquifer - Crystal Geyser CG22_combo_CG10-13_8/21/14_all (SPAdes) (version 2) | ecosystem: Environmental > Aquatic > Deep subsurface > Groundwater ...
ATCGGGAGAGCAGGCGCAACGCTTTCACAACCGGGTAGAGCCGCGTGTTGCAGTAGGAAACCAACTTCTCCTCGACAGAAAGGTTCGTCCAAAGCGCACGGAAGCTCTCGAGGTCGTACCGGCGAAAGTGTTCAAACCCCTCATCATGCGGACTCCAGAGCGACGGATCAGCAGGTGCCATCATGAGGAGGTAGGCACCGGGTTTCACATGAGAGAGAAGCTTCCTGACAAGACCCGTGTCATCTTCCACATGTTCCAACACATCGAGCAGCAAAACCGCATCTGCCTGGGCTGCTTCTTCCTGCGCATCGTCCGGCGCGCTGCCGGTACGAAATTCCTGCTGAGGAAACTTCTCCTGCGCAAAAGCAATTGCTTCCGGAATTGGGTCAATCCCCATACAACGATACTCTCTGCCGAACGCTGCGGTATTGCCACCGGTTCCACAACCGACATCAATGAGCAGGTGCTCGTTCGAGGGCGGCAATACGTCTTTCAGAAGAGCAAGAAAAATTTCCCTCCGCGCCGTAAACCACCAGTGTTTCTCTTCAGTGGCTGCATGCACCTGAAATTGGGGAAGTTGCATAGCACTATCGTAGCTTTTTCTCTACAATAAACACACGTTCCCCATGACAAAACTCTCCATATTCTCCGAGCTCTGGGCATTCATGCGTGTGCGCAAGAAATGGTGGCTGATGCCTATCCTGATTGTCGTCATTCTCTTCGCAAGTCTTCTGGTATTTGCGCAAACCTCTCCACTGGCACCATTTATCTATACACTTGTGTAATATGTCCAAACTTTCGATTTTTGCCGACATCTGGATGTTTCTCCGCATACGAAAGAAGTGGTGGCTCCTGCCACTTATTCTCCTGATTGCCCTACTAGGACTTATTTTGATTTTTGCACAAGGCTCTCCGCTGGCTCCGTTTATTTATACTGTGTTTTAGAAAAAATCCGGAAAAAGTGTCATCCTGAGGTGTAAATTGTTTTGTGTCATGGATTCGTGGCTTCGCGTGTCATGGTGAGGTGTTTTGGAAGCACCTCACCATGACACAAAGATTTTTGCCACGAAGGGTGGCCGTTTTCCAGATTTTCCCTACTATATACACAATGACCCTCCCCCCTCCCCTCAAGCAACTCTATGCCCTCTGGATGAAGTTCAGTCATGTGCTGGGCATGATCATGAGCAAGATTATCCTGACAGTGCTCTGGATTGTAGGATTTGGCACCTACGGGATTTGCCTAAAGGTCATTTACCTCTTCAAAAAAGAAAAGAAGACCGACACTTACTGGCTTGATACCGAGCAGGATTTTGAAAACAGCATGAAGTACCAATTCTAAATGGAAAAACCCACGTACATTCTCGGCATTTCCTGCTACTACCACGACAGTGGTGTCGCCCTTCTCAAGGACGGGGAGGTTCTTTTTGCGGCACAGGAGGAACGCTACACCCGAAAAAAACATGACGAATCACTCCCAAAACACGCTATCGACCACGCGCTGAAGTACGCAGGAATAACTGTGAACGATATCAATGCCATCGGTTTCTACGAGAAACCACTTCTTAAATTCTTCGACCGCATCCTCTTTGCATATTTCAAAGTCTGGCCACGTGGACTCGTCTCTTACCACCGTGCCATGCAGGAATGGATGACGAAGAAACTCTGGATCCCTCACAACATCCGCAAAGAACTGAAGTACAAAGGGCCAATCTACTTTACGACGCACCACGAATCTCATGCCGCCTCAGCGTACTACTGTTCGGGATTCAACGATGCGACCATCGTCACCGTAGATGGAGTGGGTGAGTGGGCAACATCCACAATCGGTTATGGAAAAGGAACAGAGATGAAACTCACCAAAGAAATCCGTTTCCCGCACTCGCTCGGTCTCCTCTATTCCGCCATCACCTACTACCTCGGTTTCAAGGTAAACAGCGCCGAGTACAAAGTCATGGGACTTGCTCCGTATGGAGAGCCAAAATACATCGACCAAATCAAGAAGCTTATTGACACCAAAGAAGACGGAAGTTTTAAGCTCAATATGGAGTATTTCACCTACGAATACGGACTGCACATGACAGGGAAAAAAATTGAAGAACTCCTCGGGCATAAAACACGCAGAGCGGAATCTCCCCTCGAACAGTTCCATAAAGATGTCGCACGATCACTTCAGGAAGTTACGGAAGAAATCATGTTGAAAATGGTGAAACACGCCAAAGAGCTTCACCCATCAGACAACCTCTGTCTCGCCGGCGGTGTCGCACTCAACTGCGTCGCCAACGGAAAAATTCTGAAAACCGGACTCTTCAAGGATATCTTCATTCAACCCGCGGCAGGAGATGCCGGGGGAGCACTCGGTGTTGCACTTGCCATCTGGCACCGGCAATGGAACGGGGCACGGATTCCAAAAATGGAACATGCGTACCTTGGCAATGAGTACAGCAGTGATGAGATTGAAAAAATTTTAAAAGAACAGAACATGCCGTATGAGAAACTGAGCGACGAAGAACTCACTACTCGTACAGCGGACCTCTTGGAAGGAACGAATGTGATCGGATGGTACCAAGGACGTATGGAATTCGGCCCACGCGCGCTCGGAAATCGCTCCATAATCGCCGATGCGCGGAGTAAAGAGAACTGGCAGAAGGTGAACTTGAAAATCAAATTCCGCGAGAGTTTCCGCCCCTTCGCACCAACGGTGTTAGAAGAAAAAGCCTCAGAGTGGTTTGACCTCCATGTCCCAAGTCCCTACATGCTTCTTGTTGCTGATGTACACCCGGACAAACGCGACAAAATTCCTGCAGTAACTCACGTCGATGGGTCAGCTCGCATTCAGACCATTAACCAAGAGCAAAATCCCAAGTACTACAAGCTCATTCAAGCATTCGAACAAAAAACAGGATGTCCCGTTATCATCAACACCTCCTTCAACGTCCGTGGCGAGCCCATCGTCGAATCACCCAAAGATGCCCTCAACTGCTTCCTACACACGCAGATGGACTACCTTGTGATGGGAAACTGCCTCCTCGATAAACAGAAAATGCTCTTCTCACCATCGTCAAACCAAGAAATGCAGCAGGAAGAGTACCTGAAACAATTTGCATTGGACTAAACATGACACCCATTCTTCCTCTTCTTCGCTGCCCACAAACCGGCTCCCCATTATCCCAAGATGGACATACGCTTCACTGCGAAGAAGGACATACCTACCCAGTAGAAAACGGTATTCCTCTTCTCCTGACACCAACAAAATCCCTCGAGGAAGAAGAAACGCGCAAGAAGATGCAGAAGTTCTACGAAACAGTCACGTTTCCGGGCTACGACGATATCGACAGTCCATCGGTGCTCATGGATAAGGCAGAAAGAAGCGGCTTTGGAAAGTGGGTCGATGAATCGATTCCTCCCATGAGCACGGTTCTGGAAGTCGGTTGTGGAACCGGGCAGATGACAAATTTTCTTGGCCTCATGTCTATAAGAACTGTCGTAGGAGTGGATCAAAGCATACCTTCTTTAACACTCGGACAGAACTTTAAGAAGCAGTTCGATCTGCAAAACGTTCACTTCGTGCAGGGGAACATCTTCGCCATGCCCATCAAATCAGAAAGTGTTGACGTTCTCATCTGTTCCGGCGTCCTTCATCACACCCCCGATCCAAAAGGCGGATATAAAGAACTTCTTACACTCGTGAAGCCCGGAGGACATATCCTGATCGGCCTCTACAATACCTACGCTCGCATCCCTCTCGGCATCCGCCAGTGCATTTTCAAGTGCACAGGTAGCCTCTTTCGCTTCCTCGACGCCCACATGCGACGCAAAGACGTTGGTCAGGACAAGAAAGAAATCTGGTTCGCCGATCAGTACAAAAACCCGCACGAATCCTGGCACAGTTGGGACGAAGTACTGCGGTGGTTTAATGAAACGCATGTGGAGTTCCTCAGCTGCGTCCCCGGAGCGTCGGGCAATCTCTTTGAAAAACATCCCCGTGGATCCAAAGTGGGACATATCATGAAACAACTTGGCTGGATGTGGAGTATTGGAAGGGAGGGAGGGTTGTTTGTACTCGTTGGTAAAAAACAATGAAAAACGTCGCTGTGAATATCGGCCTTCTTCTCGCTACCATCTTCCTCTTCTTTGGAGGGATCGAACTTACACTACGTATAACAGGACTCGTATCCGTGAAACCGAATCCACCACAGATTTACCAAAACAGTGACGTACCGGATATCAGCTACGAACTCATTCCCGGTATCAGCCGTTATGCCTATCGCTCAACCGTCACCACGAACAGCCTCGGATTTCGTTCGCCGGAACTCGATCCCCAAAAGCCGACACTGGTTATTCTCGGCGACTCCATTACCTTCGGCTACGGACTGGAGGATAACCAAACAATCCCTGCACATTTGCAGACACAATTCCCCAAATACAACATCCTGAATGCCGGCACGTCCGGATACAACCTTGTACAACAAACCGCTGTGTACCGCGAAAAGATTCAAAAGCTGGAACCGAAAGCACTCGTACTCATTTTCCATTTCAACGACGTGGAAGAAGTCAACATGGGTCTCGCCAAGCTTGATAGTAAAGGCATTCTTCGTCCTGAAGGGTGGAAACCGACAGAAGAAGATTGTCACCCCATCACACGAGGTTTGCTCAAATTGATTCCCGGCAAGTGCTGGCTCGATGAGCACAGTGCTTTCTATAGTGCACTAAAAAAATTCGTGAATGCCCGTCACGGCAAACGAGAGCTTATGCGGCAGGAGAATGAATCTCAGTCCAACGCATTTACAGAGAATGTCTCTGATGAAGCACTGGATATCTACACAGAACATCTTGTAACACTCACAAACCTGCTCCCAACGGACATCCCGAAACTCTTCGTCATCTGGCCAGAACGTCATCTCCACATGCTGGCCCGGCCAAAGCTGAAGACGGTCGCAGAGGAGCATGGATTTGCCGTTTTGGATCTCTACGATGTCTTTGGCAATCGCGCGAGGACACTCGGCTGGGACACCGTTCATCCGCACCCGGAAACCGCAAAAACCGCAGCCGAAGTAATTTCTGCAGCAATGGAATATTATGGTATAATGCCAAAAGAGAACTGATTCCTACAACCCAATGAAGGAGAATACTATGTTGTATTTTCTTAGTAACTGCACACCCGTGCAGAAAACGACAAAACATGCGAAAGGCCAAGGCTGGTTCTGGATCCTCATGGCAGTCCTCGGTCTCAACGTTCTCATTCCTCTTCTCTTCTGGATCTTTGGATCCTGAAATCCGCCCCCCCCGGTAAACCGGGGGGGGCGTTGTTTGTCAACTTCTTCGTGAGTGGCACGAACGCGTGCACCACTCCGGCTCCGCACTACCGGATCTTCCCTCTCCCGCGGGGAGAGGGAGAAACGGAGTCCTTTATTGAATACCCCATCCTATGCTTAGCACGGATGGCCCAGAGGCGAGCGATCATGCGAAAGTACTGGGAACCGTTCTTCGCAAGGGAGGCAATGTCAGCGCCGGTTTTTGACTCTCCTTCACGTCGTGGTACGCACGTGTAGGGAATCTCAATGAAGGAGTAGCCGAGTAAAATCGCCCGGTACATAAGATCCATAAAGTAGTCGCCATAATCCCCCGTAAGACGAATGTCATCAAAGACTCTACGACGAATAGCGATGAACCCACTCGTGTAGTCGTAAAACCCCCGATGCAGACTCCATCGCGTGAACGTATTCAGTGCGGTGCTCAGGCCAATAGCCAAAGCAGACTCTTCTCCCTCCGCTTTCTTCTGACTTCCCCCGGGAGCAAAACGGGACCCGACGGCAATGTCATACCCTTCTTCAATCTTCCGCAGTAATGCCGGAATTTTCTCCGGCGGCATGGAGAAGTCACAGTCCATCCACACGATCGTATCGCCTGTCGCGCATTCAATGCCGTGACGAATACTTTTTGTGAGACCGCGATCGGTCATACGACGTTCCAGACGCACGTGTGAATGCCCCGCATCAATGTGGCGTTGTACCAACTTCCACGTCCTATCGGGAGAATTATCATCGACCACAATGATCTCTTTCTCATGAGAAATCTCGCGATCAATCGCTGCAATTAACGGAATGATATTTCCTGCTTCGTTGTAAGTGGGAAGAATAACCGATACTTTTTGAATGTCTGCCTTAGGTGTCACACTGAGCCTGTCCGTCCGGCAGGCGGGCCTGTCGCAGTGCGACACTTCTCGAATCGCTTCACACACATACTCAATCTGTTCCTTCGTGAGTGCTAATCCTGAAGGCAAATACAGCCCGCGTTCTGCAATATGTTCTGTCACCGGAAACGACTCCTCAGTCTGACTCAGATGACGCAGTGCAGGCTGCGACGAACACGGCTGAAAGAAATCCCTCGTATCAACACCCTTCTCTTTCAAAGCTTCACGAAGTGCATCACGGGAAAGAGGGAAACCCTCTTCCAGAAGAACGGCATACATCCAATACACATTCTCAGCCCATTCTTTTGTAACAGGCAGTCGCAAGCCGGGAATACCCTGTAACCGCTTTTCGTACTCTCGTGCCATCCACTGCTTCTTCTCTAGAAATTTCTCGATAGATTCCAACTGACCCAATCCGCATGCTGCCTGCAAATTCGTCATGCGGAAGTTGTAGCCAACTTCTTCGTGAGTAAACCGCTTCTGTGGGGAGTGTGCCAAGTCTTTCAGCGACCGCGCATGAGAAGCAATCATATCATCGTCCGTCACAATCATCCCGCCTTCTCCAGTGGTAATAATCTTGTTGCCATAAAAGCTAAAGCAGCTCACATCCCCTATGGATCCACACAACCGTCCCTTATACCGGGCACCGTGCACCTCTGCCGCATCTTCGATGACCTGAAGATTGTGGCGCTTCGCAAGGGCGAGAAGGGGATCCATATCCACAGGATGACCGTAGATATGCACTGGCATAACTGCCTTCGTATTCTTTGTTATCTTCTCTTCAATGCCGGAAATATCTATGGTAAACGTGTCAGATTCACAGTCAACAAATACCGGCTTTGCCCCTGCATGAATCACAGCGAATACTGATGCAATCATGGTAAAGTTCGGCACAATCACTTCATCACCCTCCCCAATACCCATTGCTAGAAGACCGACGTGAAGTGCCGATGTCCCACTTGTCGTCGTGACTGCGTGTTTCACGCCAAGATACTTGGCAAATTTCTCCTCAAACTGATCGATGTACTTCCCTGCAGACGAGACCCACCCGGACTCCATCGCTTCGATGACATACCGTTTTGCAGCATCGGTGATGACGGGTTCATTAACAGGAACACGCATGAGAGTCACGGTAAATTTTGGCTTTTCCATCCCCTGGAAACGGTCCTTGCTTTACTTCGATCATTCGAGCATCTTCAAGTACGTCGATCTTATGACCACCACGCAGGAACAGGAGAAAATCTCCCGCCTGCAATTCTTTCTCCATGAGCACGTTCCATTCTTCGTCAAAAACTGTCGCCTGGATACGACCACGTTCAATGTAGAGAAATTCGCTCATGGTCTGAACGCTGTACTTCTGCTTCGGATGCGTATGCGGTTCCACCATGTATCCCGCAGGACGCTCCATGAGTCCCAATTGCATGGGCAAATCCGGCGGCGTGAGAAACCGCGCTCCATCAACCGCCATATCCCGTTGAAAAAAGAGTGCATAGGTGTTTTTCCCCTTCCGGATCACATCAATAGGTTCCATATGTACAGAATATCTTACTCTGGATGAGAAGAACAATGTGCGGCATCTAAAATCCTTTTCATGCGTTTCTCCCAGCTGTAGCTGTAAGAAAGCTCTTTGGCCGTACGCACCTTCTTTGCCGCTTCCTGCGGATGGTTGAGAACGTAGGAAATGGACCACGCAAGGGCTTCGGGATCCCCCGGTTTACAAAAGAATACGTGATCGTTCCCGACAACATCACGCACCGGAGGAAGGTCTGCACAGACAATCGGTCGTCCTGCCGCCAGATACTCAAAAAGCTTCAAAGGAGACGTGTCGCGGTGAAAGTAGGGATGGTCTGTCTTCGGTGCCGGATACACCAGAACATCACACGCTGTGAGGCTACTTGGTACCTCCTGTGCACGAATGTGCCCCTCAAACATCACAGAACCTGCAATTCCAAGCTTTTCGGCATACTTCTGATACTGCTTTACCCACTCTCCAGGACCCCCCACAATCCAGCCAAAGAAGGGGATATTGCGTTCTTTTAGTAAAGAAAATGCCTCCAGAAGCTCTCCTACACCCTTTGCAATGTCCCCCCGCGTCACCAGTGACCCGACGTATCCCACAACAGGGATATTGAGAGGAACGCGCCACTGCTCACGTGCATGTAAAACAGTAGGCAGTTTTTGGAAGCGTCCCGTATCCACACCATCGTGTGCAATCATGACATGTTCAGGTTGTACGCCACCCGATAGAAGCACTCCACGCATAGGAGAGGTAAGGCACACGATCAGTCTGCACTGATTGCAGAACTTCACAAAACGACGATTGAGTGCTTCCGGAAGAGTGTGTGCCTCAAACACAACAGGTCTCTTCGTACGAATCAGTACAGGCAAGAGCACACGCGAACGAACGTAGATGCAGTCTGTGTCATGCCGTGCAAAATATGCACCAAGCACCTTGCGGTAACGATACATATTCACAAGAAAGTGGAACCGACCGGGAATCCACCAAGACTCTGTCGCATCAACATGTGGTAAGTATTCCACCGTAAATGTACGCGCAAGACCGTAGTAGGAAAAAGCATCTTCCTTAATGGCATTGTGTATGGATGGACAGAGGAGACGAACATCGTGACCAAGAGCAGCCAGTGCTGCACACACTTCCGCAATCTGCTTGCCGTGCGCTTTCTGTACAGGAAAACGCGTCTGCGTCACATACGTTACTCGCATGCGTACAGAATACCTGTCAATTATTGACAATACAAAATAATTGATTCTGAGAACATTTTACGGAAAACTCCTCAAGAATAAGCCATGTCTTCCATCTTCGCCTTCGGCTACCACGACCAAAACGCTCCCCGGCACTGGAATATTTGCAAGCAACTACGCGGCGCAGGCCACGACATCATCGAGTGTCACACGACAAAAAAGGGGTTCTTTGGAAAGAGTATCGATTTGTGGAAGAGATATGGAGAAATACAAAATAAAACATTAAAAATACACAGTATTCTCGTCACTTTCCCAGGGCACTACTTGATGCCACTAGCCTGGTGCCTCACGCGCTTTCCAAGAAAGAAACTTATCTTCGATGCATTTATCTCACTCTACGACACGAATGTCTGTGACCGAAAACGCTTCGCAACATGGAGTCTTTTTGCATGGTTCCTCTTCTTTGTAGATGTCGTCAGTTGTCACCTCGCAGATGAAGTACTGGTCGATACGAAAGAGCATAAGAAATATTTCGTGAAGATGTTCAGACTAAAACCGGAAAAGGTTCGTGTGATCTACTTGGGAACACGAGAGGATTTGTTTTACAAAAAGCGGGTAGAGGGTAGCGGCTATCCTCTAAACGCTCATCATGTTCTCTTCTACGGAACCTACATCCCCCTTCAGGGCATCGAATACATTCTCGACGCTGCAAACATCCTGCAACACTCCCACCCTCAGATCCACTTTACTCTCATCGGTAGAGGACAAACTTACCCAGAAATGCGTGCACTGGCAGAAAAGCTGAAACTGCAAAATATCACCTTCAAAGATCCAGTTCCATACGAAGAGCTCCCGGACCTTATCCGCGGAAGTCACCTCTGCCTCGGGGTATTTGGCACCACCGCTAAAGCTTCCCGCGTCATTCCGCACAAAGTCTACGATGCCGTCGCCTGTGCAGTCCCCATCGTGACTGCCGACACACCGGCAATCCGAGAAAAGTTTGCAGATCATAAAGGAGTGATTCTGTGTGAAGCGGGAAGCGGAGACATGCTCGCACGACGGATCACAGACTACTTTTCGTGAAACGCCTCCTTCCGAAACTGCACAACCAAATCTCCCACAGGAACGTACGATGCGGCACAGGAAGGAACTTCACTTGTGAACTCCGCTACAAAGAACTCTTTAAGAGGGTGTTCGTCAAAAACACTCTGCTTCATTGCAAGAATGGTTCCGTCACGAATGACATTTTCCGCAGTTCTGAGAAATAGCCAGTGGTCACGCGGCAGATAACTGTGTGCACCTGCACCGATAGTAGGCATGGGACCAATCGGCGAATGCCGAGTGAAGCCGAGACCGGACCAGTATCCCGCATCGCTCACATATCGGTCCACCCCGCATGCATCGAGCAGGGTATCGAATTGCTCTGCCCGGTCACGATGCACTGACGCCACATTGCTCTGCATCTGCGAAAGGTACTCAAGGTGCTGCGTGCTCGGCTCATACCAAAACGCAGACCATACGGTCATCGTTCCCACTGCGACTACGAAAAGCGGATGCACAGATCCTTGTGCCATGGACTGCACAAACAGCACGGTAATTGCAAAATACACCGGAAACGCGAAAGCGAAATGGTTATTCAGGTAACCGCCGCTGCCGACAGCAAACGAGAGAAGATACAGTACGGGAAACAGAAGCACAAAACGGAAGAGGAGTTTTTGCTTCCATAAAAACCAGAGAAGCGGAGTAAACAGAAAAACAAGAATGAGGCCATGCACGGAAAAACGGTGGTACTGCGTCAGAATAGAAGGGCTCTGCCAGTGAAGCACATCCGAAAGAATCAGAAGTGCCTCCGATACAAACATGAGGTAAAAAAGACCGACAAAACCTGCAAGCGCAGCGCACGTCACAAGAGTACCGCGACGACCTCTCCAGCAAACCACAGCTGAACTAAAAAGCACACCAAGAAGGTATCCTAAGAGAGGAGCAGGAAGGAAAAACCGTGTCACATTTCCATACAACCAACGAATGGATAACCCACGACCCCAAAACGGTAAATGTTCCTCGGCATTCAGAGTCGTGCGACTGCCAACCATCACAGGCAAGTACACTTCAACGTAGGGACCGAGGAGACCAAAGACTGCAAGGACAAGTACCCCCAATACTCCCCCAACCACGAGAGGCACAAGGAAGTACTTCACAAAATGCCCGGGACTTTTTGCCAAGAGAATTGCCGCTCCAAGAACAGTAAAAAGAAAAGGCTCTTTCGTTCCAATTGCTCCCGCAAGAAACAGTGAATTACAGAGAATGCGCAGCCACGACCAACGATCTTCTGCAGTAGCCATGTTGTAGACGAAGAGGGCGCCAAATACACATCCGAAAAACTCTGCCTGACCACCCGGGGCACGCTCTTGCAGGTACAACGTGACAAGCATACCAAGAGTCAGTGCCAGGCATCCCCCTGCGATGGAAAACGGCCGTCCACGACGGGAAGGCAGTGCTCTGATATACGCCACAAGAGCCCCGCAACCAAGCAGGACAAAACAACCAACAGCAAACATACGGTAGAGCAGATCTCCGCCCGTCAGGAGGAGAGAGGCGACGGTGAACAGGTAGATTCCAGGCGGCTTCGACTCAAACAAGTCAATGTATGGTGTCAGGCCGTTGAGTATGCCACGGCCAATGGTAAAAAAAATCAGAGCATCCCATTCGAGCGCCTGAAATGACAGCAAAAAAATCCGCACGAAGTCATGCAGGAGAAATAGTGCAGCAAGACCACAGAGTAGACATAGCACCCATCGGCCCACTCTCTGTACATCGGCACTGAACGTGCGCAGCATATGAGTATGCTACTTCTGAAGGAGAAAATCTCCAATCACCAAAGCATCCAGACCACAGCAGTAGAACGTACGAAGAGCATCACGCGGCGAACACACGAGGGGTTCTTCAGCAACGTTGAAGCTGGTATTGAGAATAACGCCACGACCGGTTTTCTTTTTGAACTCTGAAATAAGTTTGTAGTAACGAGGGTTCGCTTCCTCCGTCACACCCTGCACACGCGCAGTGTTATCGATGTGCACTGCAGCAGCAAATTCCTTTACCTTATCTTTCTTCGCCTCAAATGCGAGAATCATGAACGGACTCTGATGCGGACCTTCGACGTACAGACCGATGTCCTCATGCCGCATAGACGGCGCAAACGGCCGCCACATTTCACGGTGCTTCACTTCGGCATTCACCTTGTCTTTTATTCCTTTTACTGACGGATCTGCCAGAATGCTGCGATTCCCGAGTGCACGCGGCCCCACTTCCATCCGCCCCTGGAACCACCCGATAATTTTCCCGTCTGCAAGGAGCCCTGCTGTCACTTCTTCAACATTCTCCACTTTTTTGTATGGCATCTTCGACTCTTTCAGCACCTTCTCAATCTCATCATTCGTATACTCAGGACCCCAGTACGCATGGTCAAACAGGAAGCCCGGCCGCTTGGATGTCATGTGCACATGCTGCAAAACCGCTGCGCCAAGCGCGACACCGGCATCGGATGACGCCGGTTGAATGTAGATGTCGTCCACGTATTCTGACTGCAGAAGTTTCCCGTTTGCACTGCAGTTCAGTGCAACGCCTCCCGCCATACAGAGGGTCTTGCAACCGGATTCCTTGGCAAGAAATTTCGCCATCTGCAGAAGAGCTCGTTCCAGTGCATCCTGTACGGTTGCTGCCAAGTCTTTGTGCTGCTGCGTCAGTTCTTCACCAGGCTTGCGGTGTACCAGTGATCGCAAAAAGCGATTACGCTTCGTATGGTCGATCTGTGGAACCGGTGTAGACCAATCAATAAAATTGAACAATTCCGGCTTCGGTGTGCCGAATGCCGCGAGGCCCATCGTCTTCCCTTCGTGACTATGTGGACGAAAGCCAAGTGCTTTCGTCATGCGTTCGTAGAGCGCCCCCCAACTACCCGCATTCGTGACACGTTGCCGGATAGTGAGATCCAGGCCTTCACCCCACCCGAGCATTCCACTCTCTCCACCACCGGCACCGTCGAGAGAAATCACATTCGCTTTTGGAAAGCCGGAAAGGTAGAACGAGCTGGCAATGTGACACAAATGGTGATTCAAGAAATGCACACGCTTGTCATGCGGTGAGAAGGGAAAGAGTTCATTCCCGCGACGAATCTCCTGCACCGTCCTCTGGATCTTTCCATAGGTAAACCTCAGTGGCTGCAATGGCCAGAAGTTCGGCAGTATCGCCTGCCACCAATTTTCCATTCCGATGGCAATGGAGTCTATGTCCTCTAATTCAATCCCCGCGGTGCGCAGACAGTACTCCATGGACTTCTGTGGAAAACTGCGTGGCGCATGTTTGAGACGTAAAAAACGCTCTTCTTCCGCAAAAGCAATCAATTGACCATCTTTGAGAAGCGCCGCAGCCGTATTCCAGCTGTAGGGGTGTGAGAGGCCAAGAATATACAGAGGCTTGGACATAGAGAGAGTGTACTATAGAACTGCATGCAGAAAAGCATTCAAAAGTGGCTCCCTGAACTCTGCGTAGGAATAATCTTACTATTTTTCACGTACCGCGAACTGGGAACATTCCCTGCAGCATGGGCGGACGACAGTCTATTCATGATCGTTGCACGTTCGCTGGCAGAAGGACGCGGGTATGCACTGCCCATCCTTGAATCACCATGGCACTTTCCCTACACCCTCAATATCGGACCGCCACTCATTCTTCCAGTAGCGCTGTTCATCAAACTATTCGGGTTCTCTGTAAGCATCGCACGCATTCCCATGACCTTGTTCCTTATGGGAACAGTTACCGCATTCTACTTCTTTACAAAGCACATAACCAATCGCATAACAGCTTGCTGGTCTACTATCCTTCTCGTCACTCTCTCCGCATTTGTAAACAATGGAAAACCTGTGTTGGGAGAAGTACCCGGACTCTTCTTTCTTCTGCTCGGGCTCCTTGCACTTCTTCGCATCGAACGACAGTGGAAATGGACTCTCTGGAGCGGGATGTTCTTCGGACTGGCACTGCTGACGAAAATCACGTACGGACTCATTCTTCCTGCACTGGGTATTGCATGGCTGGTTGCCTTACGCAGAAAAGAATGGAACACACTCAAAAAAATCACACTGGTCGGCTGTCTCACCGTTCTGCTGTACCTGCCATGGAGATTTGTCGAACTCAATTCGCAACCCGGGCTTCTCAGTGACTTTCTGTTTCTCTGGGGACAGAGTAACCAAGAATCCGCCGCACCGTTTTCCCACCTTTTCTCACATCCGGATACTCTCACGCGACTTCCGTTTCTTGCCTACGGCACATTCCTCCTTCTCGGAGGTATCGGGCTCTGGAACATACGAAAAAACCTTCACCACGTAGCAGGCTCTACCCTCGCAACGCTCATTATCCTCTTCACCATCTACTTTCTGAGCAGTTTCGGCTGGTACCGTCACCTTCTTCCTGCGCATTTTCTCCTTCTCCCGTTCGTTCCCATCGGCCTGGAAACTACGCTCTCTCTGTGTTCCTGGAAAACACAGATCAAAAAACCACTGATTGCACTCATCCTCTCAGGGATCATTCTTCTGCAAGGCTGGTGGCAACTGGACCACCGGGGCGCAAGCAGAAGTACAGAAGCTGAAGACGTTGCACATGCTCTTCAGAAAGGATTTACGGAAGAGCCTATGGTTATTCAACAGGCAGAAGTGTTCGTACAATTACCCTACAACAGACATTGGTTCTTCCTCACCAACCCCAAAATTACAGAGCGCCTGCCGGAAACAGTTGTGCAGTACTCCGATACAACACGCTGCCTCCCGGTGCTTCTTAAGCTAAGTGAGCAAAGCGTGCAGGATTGGAACGACCGCATCACACATGTCTCTGGCCGCTACTATCTTGTAGAACTCCCGGATGCTTCGTGTCCTACAACCTAAAAACATGCCCTGGTTCTCTGAATACTCTTTCATTCGGCTCCTGCAACAATTCGTCCAAACACATACAAGGCAGTTTCTGCTCTACCTCGTGAGCGGTGGGGCGTCGGTTGTTGTTGACTTCGGCAGTTACTTTCTCTTGATCTGGCTCGGTTC